>OCZU010002605.1_pt1 | contig 11462 bp, 9 predicted proteins | sample 1539001 | NCBI WGS metagenome assembly OCZU01 (sample SAMEA3539306, study PRJEB22396) | soil metagenome | biome: tundra; feature: field; material: soil | place: USA | collected 2010-05 | depth 0.15 m
AATGCTGATTCACGGCTCGCCGCCGGCCTCGCCGCCGCCAGTCGAACCTAGCCCGACCGAGGACGGCAGCCGTCCCGCTAGCCTGGCACGGCATCCCTGCCGGTCAGCGGATGCCTGGTCCGTGCCGGATCTCCGGGCCGGGAACGCCAGATCTGGTCCCCGGCATCGCCGCGCTGCTCCCGGCAGTCGCGCCGCCAGGGACGGACTGCACCGGGAGGGCCACCCGCTCACCCGTGACGCCCTGGCCGCCCGCCTCCGCCATGACGGTTGTCCAGTCCGCGAGTCCCGCCTCACAGCGCTACTGCGCGCACTCCGAAGCGAGACAGCCAGTCACTCCCGTAGGCGACCAGGCACGCTGTGGCGTCGAAGCCGTCGGAGATGCCGTTTTCGTGTGAGTCGGGCAGGTTCCTCGGCGCGCTGCCAGGAGTCCACAATGCAAGGCGGTGGACCTGGCCGGGTCGACCTTGCAGGAGGAGCCCGCCATCTGTTCCCCGGATGAGCTGGTTTTCTCCGGCTGGCAAGGTGAGTGCTGGGCTGGCCGCACCGCCGGAGAGCGGCGCTGACCACGTCCTGACCGGGCCCTGGCCCAGATAGCCGCCGAGGAAGCGCACGAGCCAGACATGGCCGCGCGTGGCGGACGGTGCGAAGAATCCCGTGGCTCCTACCGCTCGCGGCTTGCCCTTCAGGTCAGAAGAGACTGCCATCGTCCAGCCGAGCCGACGTAGACAAGCCGCTTGCCGACGGGCCACATCACCACCGTCGTAGCAGCTCCGGCCAGGATTGGTCCGGGATTGCGGTACTGCCGCGGGCGGGGCATTGCGAGCGGGTGTTATCGGACTGCCATGACTGCCAGGCGGCCCAGGACGGCTGCCTGCCCGGGAACTGGCGATAATCATGGCCGCGGTGGCGAGCACCGTGGCAGAGGCCACCCCGGCTGCCAGCGAGCGGCGGCGCTGGCGCCTGCGAGCCTCCCGGATCAGTGCCTCCTGCTCTGTCCCGTGATCGGTCAGCCAGCCGGGCGGCGCGGTCGTCATGGACGCTCCGAAACCTGCTCGATGATCTCCGCCAGCTCGTCGGGCCGGTGCCCGTGCCGACGTCCCAGCGCCACGAACTCAGGTGCCGTGGCCACCACAGGAATGCGCTAGCGCTGCAGGTCGATCCCTGTCACCGACACCCCGCGGCCGCGGCGGTGCTTCTACAAGTCCCTCGTCCCGCGGCGTCCGCAGCGCCCGGAACACCGTGTTGGCGCTGACCCCAATTACGGCGGCGAGGTCCCGGGCCGGCGGGAGCCTCTAACAGGAGCGTGCCTCGCCTACGGCGATCGCCCGGCGGATGGCGGCCGCGACCTGCTCGTGCAGCGGTACCTGGCTGGAGATATCGATGCCCAGTGTGGGATTAATGCTATGCACAATAGCATCATAGTTAGAGACACCCGTGCCCGCCACCACGCTGCGCGACCGGCGACGACTTGCCTGAACCACATCCCGCCAGCCACCCGGGACCCATCTGGTCGAGCCAGGCGTGCACGGCTCGCACGATGACCCATCCACGTTGGCATAAGCGCAGGTGATAACCATGGTGGGCGAACGTCCCGCCAAGCGAACCGCCCCATACTCATCGAAGGCGACCCCCTGGCGGTACGTTTGGTCAGGTCACGAACCCCTAAGGCCGTAAAATGACCCCGCCCGGCACCGCGTCAGGCAACCCCACGACGGCCCGGATCAGCCTGACAACGGTCCTGACCCTGGGTCATGCAGTGCAATTCAATGCTCCACAGGCTGATGCCTCAGTTCGCCTTGCCGCAGGAAAGGCAAGTCAGCTGGCGCTGCCTTAATCAGGCCGCGACCGTTACCGCCAGCAGTTGCGCTTCGCCGACCTCTTCCGGGACCGGTTCACCGTCGGCTTGCAATCCTGTGATGTGAGTCTCGATGGCCTCTACTGCGCGTGCTCGGCACTCCTCGATGGTGCTGCAGGTCACGGATCGTCAAGGCGGTGCGGTGAACCCCCGGCGCTACTCTCAGCGCACCCTGCCACCGACTCGTCAGCTGACGTTCAGGCGCTCCACAGACTGCCCGGTTATATCAGCGATGACCTCGAAGTCCTTATCCATATGCAGAACCGTGAGCCCGGCCAGCTCGGCCGTCGCCGCGATGATCAGGTCGGGAATGGACGGCGCACGGTGCTGCCCGCGGTCCGCCAGCAAGGTCAGCACTTCCACCGCGCGGTCCTCGATCGCCGGAGTCAGGTACTGCACGGGCATCGCCGACAGCGGCGGCTGCCGCAGGCCAGCCCGCAGGTCCGGACCCGACCGCGCTGAATAGCCGACTTCCAGCCGGGTCACTGTCGTGATCCGGACCAGCCCGCGCTCAATCCGCTCCGCCCATTCACCGGCATCCGGGCTCGCAGACAGCCGCACCAGGGCCGACTTGTCGATCAGCCAGGTCGTCACCGCCACGCCCGCGACATCACATCCGTGTCCGCCAGATCGCCGAACACCTCAGCGAACCGGGTCAGATCCGCCGCGCTTACCGGCGAACCGGAAGCAGCCGCATCCTGCGCCAGGCGGCGGCGCACGTACTCGCTACGCGACAGCCCGAGCCGCCCGGCATGCGCGTCCACCGCCGCGATCACGTCATCCGGCACATCGCGGATCAGGACGTCGGTCATACGCACCTCCAAGTGATATCCAATGATATCACGAGGACGGCCGAACATCTTCAGCGCTCACTTTCGACGCAACCTGACCGTGCCACGGTCCGGCGCTGACTTCGAACCGCCACACGACAGGCGCCGCCAGCGACGGCCAGAGCAGCCAGGCCCGCACCGCCGGCTTGCCGGATCGCCCACTCAGCCAGCAGCGGTTCGCGCACCGAGACCAAGCCCGCGCTATCTGCGCAGGTCATCGACCACGTACGTACGTGGACCGGGCGACTGGGGCTCGAACCCGCCTCGGTCTCTGGCCCGCTAGCCCGTCGCGCTAGGAGCTGATGGCCATCGCGTCGAGCACGAAAGCATGCACCTCGGCGTCGTATCGCAACTGGGCGAACCGGCCGGACGGTCCGGTATGCGCGCCAGCGCCAAGCTCGACCCGGAATAGAGTCAACGACTCGGCATCGGTCTCCCTCAGCCTGGCGACCCACTTGGCCGGCTCGTGCACGGCCACCCGCGGGTCGTGCACCGCGCCGGTGACCAGCAGCGCCGGGCGACGGCCGACCGGCGGGTTGTCGTACGGCGAGTACGACTTGATGCAGGCGTAGTCGTCCGGGTCGCGCGGGTCGCCCCACTCGTCCCATTCGTTAATTGTCAGCGGGATCGACGGGTCGAGCATCGTGGTGACGCAGTCCACGAACGGCACCTCGGCGACGACGGCCCGCCACCGGTCCGGGCGGATCGAGTAGACCGCACCCTGCAGCAGGCCACCTGCCGACAAGCCGCGCGAGACGATCCGGCGGCCGTCGACAAGCGCGGGCCCATCCCGCCCGGCCAGCCAGTCGGCAACGTCGATGAAGTCCGTGAACGTCGCGGGCTTGGAGCGCAGCCTGCCGGACTGCCACCATGCCCGTCCGCGCTCACCGCCACCACGGATGTGCGCGATCGCGTACACCACCCCCCGGTCGAGCAGCGATGGCAGGCCGACGCTGAACTCGGGATCTGAGCAGGCCTCATAGGCGCCGTACCCGTAGAGCAAGCACGGCGCGTTGCCGTCAAGCGGGGTCTGATGGTGGTAGGCGAGCGTGACCGGGATCGGCGTGCCATCAGTTGCGATCGCCTGAACTCGCTCGGTCCGGTAGCTGTCCGGCTGATAACCGGACACCTCGCGGCGCTTGAGCAGGCTGCGGCTGCCCGTCGCCAGGTCAAGGGTGTACCAGGCGGGCGGGTCGATCAGCGACTCAGAGACGACGATGACAGTGCCGGCGTCGTAGTCCTCGGCATGGTCGACCCGGATGTTGCCGACCGGGCAGGTCGCAGCTATCTCGGCCACTCCCCCGCCGTCCAGATCTGTGATCACCAGCAACGGAGCACCGGCGCGGCGCGTCGTCAGCAGCAGGTGCTCGCCGATCACGTCGCAGCTGAGCAGTCGGGTGTCGGACCTGGTCGGCGCGATTGCCGAGCAGCCGACCGGCACCCAATTCTCCCGGCCAGGCGAGTCGGCCGGGGCTCGCATCAGCGTGAACTCCGGTTGCCCATCGTCAGTCACGAGGTAGAGCCATCCGGCTGATCCGCTCGTCGCAGCAGACTCTGCTCTGGCGTGGTCGACGCGGTACTCGATGCCGCGGTGGCGCGGCTGCACCAGGAGCGGTGCCGTCAGCGGCTCGGCCAGCGGGATGAGATGTACCTCGGTGGTGTCCCGCGATGCCGAGGTGATCACCGCAAGCTCGCCGCTCCGGGACCCCTGTAGCGTGATCTCGTACCGCGCGTCGGCCTCCTCGAAGACCATCGCGTCCTCGTCCGCCGACGTGCCAACCCGGTGCCGCCACACCTGGCACGGTCGGTTCAGCTCATCGGGCACCAGATAAAACAGGTAGTCGCCGGAGGCGCTCCAGGCGACGCCAGGGTAGGTCCGCTCGATCACGTCCGCGGTGTCCTCGCCGGTCCGCAGGTCCCTGATCCGCAGCTGATAGATTTCCGCGCCGCTGGTGTCGGCCGACCAGGCGAGCAGGTCGCCATCCGGGCTTGGCTGGCGGACGCCGACCTCGACGTATCCGGTCACCGCGCCGATGATGTTGTCGTCCAGCAGCAGTTGCTCGCCAGATTCTCCGGATCGTGATCTAAGAAACTGAAGATTCTCTCTTCCCTCTGGAGTCCTGGTGCGGTAGATAAAGCCTGATAGGGGCCATCCGACCGACTCCTCCGCCCGGTCCGGGATACGCCCGGCCGATTCGCTGAAGAGCCGCTCGGTCAGGTCCGCCAGAGGAGCGCTGTGCGCGTCGTAGTAGGCGCGCTCCGCGGTGAGGTGGTCGCGCAGTACTGGCTGCTCAGAGTCGCGCATCCAGGCGTAGTAGTCGATCTCCGTGCTGCCGTGCAGTTCCCTGACCGAGGGAATGCGCGGCGCGACCGGCGGCGCCGGCGGGATGGATCGCAGAGACGGAACGGACGGCCGGAATGCAGTTCCTGACATGAGCAGAACTCTACCTCGACCGATAAAGTTGATATAAATCATGATTCGTGAAATATGGTTTTTGGGAATTCTGGTTCGCGTTGGAGCGGCGACGCTGGAGGTAGACCCGGTGGGATCTAGCGACCACGCTGGACGTATAACCGCAGATTGCCCCCATACTTCATACACAGGCAGCGCGGGCCGCCCCCAACGGCTGGACCGCCTGATGGAGGGAGAACCCCCATGCTCCGATCGAACTCCCGCACAGGCTTGCTACTGACGGTGGCGGGCCTGCTAGCCTGCGCCGGCGTGGCCGCCGCGGGACCCGCGCTGGCGGCCCACGCCGCGCCGGTGCGTCCTGCGGCGTCGTCGGCCAAGGCACCCGCCAGTTCGACATTCGTCGTCGGCAACACCTCAGCGGTAGACGGGCTGAACCCCTACGTCGGCCTGACAGGCACGGACTTCGAGGTCTACGGGCTGATCTACGACGACCTGACCGATTACGGCCAGCTCAACTACGCCGCCACGCCACGGCTGGCTACCTCGTGGTCGGTCTCGAAGAACCAGCTGGTCTGGACCTATCAGATCCGCCACGGCGTGAAATGGTCCGACGGCGTGCCGCTGACCGCCGCTGACGTCGCCTACACGTTCCAGCGGGACATTCAGCCCAACTCAGTGGAGTTCAGCGACAACTCCGCCTACGTGGCGAACATCACCAGCGTGAAGCAGACCGGCCCGTACACCGTGGTGATGACGGTCAGCAAGCCGACACCGAATATGGACAAGCTGATCGTGCCGGTCCTGCCCAAGCACATCTGGGAGCACGTCTCGGAAAAGCAGGTGTCCTCATTCGCCAACAACAACCCGGTCGGCTCTGGACCGTTCATCGTGACCAAGTTCAACATCAACCAGTCGGTCGTGCTCAAGGCCAACCCGAACTACTGGGGCGGCAAGCCGGGCATCTCCAAGCTGGTCTTCCAGAATTTCACCAACCCGAGCGCCGAGGCGATCGCGCTGAAGAACGGCAGCATCGACTTCGCCGAGGGCCTGACCCCCGCGCTGTTCAACTCGCTCAGGGGAGTGCGCGGCGTGACCCTGGACAACGCGCCGTCCGGCAACTGGGACGAACTGGCGTTCAACAACGGCGCCGCGACGATCGGCAACAAGCCGATCGGCAACGGCAACCCCGCGCTGAAGGACATTAACGTCAGGCACGCGATCAGCTACGCGCTGGACCGGCCGCAGCTAGTGAGCAAGGTGCTCGGCGGCTACGGCAGCCAGGCCAGCACGATCATCCCGCCGATCTACCCGCAATTCCGCTACGCGCCGCCTGCCGCACAGACGTACAACTACGACCCGACGAAGGCCGAGGCGATCCTGACCGCCGACGGCTGGAAGATGGGCCCTGGCGGGGTCCGGGTGAAGAACGGCAAGCAGCTCACTCTGCGCCTGTACTACGGCTCGGACTCACCGACCTACACCGCCGACGCGCCGTTCCTCCAGGCGTGGCTGGCCGCCATCGGCATCAAGGTCACCGTCACCGCCATGTCGGACAGCACGCTCACCCAGGACATCGGCAACGGCCAGTACGACATGTTCATCTGGGGCTGGGGGGTCGAGCCGAACCCGGACTTCCAGCTTTCGGTGTTCACCTGCGCCCAGCGCTCGGCGGGATCGCCGCCCAACTACACCCCCGGCTGGTCGGACAGCTTCTTCTGCAGCAAGCAGTACGACCAGCTCTACTCGGAGCAGAAGTCGCTGGGCGGCGTCGCCAGGGAGAACGTCGTCAAGCAGATGCAGCAGATCCTGTACGCCGCCGAGCCGTACGCGCTGCTCACCTACGACAACGACCCGCAGGCCTTCCGCAGCGACATGTTCACTGGGTACGCGCCGCAGCCGGACGCCAAGAACGGCCTGTACCTGTTCCAGGAAGTGTCCTGGTGGAGCTATCGGTGCCTGCGACCGGTCGGCACCAGCGCGTCACTGACCGACCACAACATCGGCTGCCAGCACGAGATCGGCGCGCCCGTTCAAGAGGCCGCAGCCAGCGCGGGCTCAGGCATTAGCGGCCCGATGATCGGCGGCATCGGCGCCGCGGTCGTGATCCTGGGCCTGGGCGGGCTGTTCCTGGCCAGGCGCCGGTCCGGCACGACCGCGGACGAGCGGGAGTAGCCGGTGGCGGGAGCCATGCTGGAGGGTGCCCTCGCCGCGGCGCAGGAACTGCGCGGCGAGGAGGCCGGTGCCGCCCGCGGCGGCGCCGGCCTGGCCCGATCTCTCGGCGTAAAGATCATCAGCGCGATCGTGACGCTCTTCTTCGTGCTGGTGTTCAACTTCTTCCTGTTCCGGGTGCTGCCGGCCGATCCGGCCCGCAACCTGGCCAGGGGTACCACGCTGACCGCCACTCAGATGGCCGCGGTCAACCGGACGTACGGGCTCGGGCTGCCGCTGCCGCGCCAGTTCTGGAATTACCTGGTCCAGACCTTCCACGGGAACCTCGGGATCTCCTTCGAGTACCACATCGCGGTCTCCCAGGTGATTGGCAGTGCGCTCTGGCCCACCATCTTGCTGGTCGGCTCCTCCACGGTGCTCGCCACCATCATCGGGGTATGGGTGGGCATCCGAGGCGGCTGGAATCGCGGCAGCGCGTTCGATAAAACCTCGACGGCGATTAACAACACGCTCTACGCCATGCCTGACTTCTGGCTAGGTATGGTCCTGCTGATCGTGTTCGCCTCGAAGTGGTTCATCTTCCCCGAGGGCGGCATGCACAGCTTCGGCGGCGGTGGTACCGGGCTGGCCGGGCTGGGCGACCTGCTCTGGCACCTCACCCTGCCGTGCGTCGTGCTGACCCTGGTCTACCTGGCCGAGTACTCGCTGGTGATGCGGTCCTCGCTGATCGACGAGATCGGCTCGGACTACCTGCTCACAGCCCGCGCTAAGGGCCTGCGCGATTCCATGGTCAGGCGCAGGCACGCGGTCCCGAACGCAATGCTGCCGTCGATCACGCTGATCATGCTCAACCTCGGCTTCGTGATCTCGGGCGCGATCACCACCGAGACTGTGTTCAGCTGGCCTGGTCTTGGCCTGCTCTCCTACAACGCGCTGAACTTCCCCGACTACCCCGTCCTTGAGGGCGCGTTCCTGCTCTTCTCGGCGGCAGTGATCGCCGCGAACCTGATCGCAGATCTGCTGCTGACCGTGCTCGACCCGCGGGTGAGGCAGGCATGACCGCGCCGACGGAACTGGAGCCGCGGACCCAGCCACCGGTGATCCGCAGCGGAAGGCAGATCGCACGGGACCGGCGCCGCCGGGCACTGGCCAGGTTCTGGCGGGAGTACCGCAAGGACCGGGACGGAATGATCGGCCTGGCGATCCTGGTGCTGATGATCGCGGTCGCCCTCGCCGCGCCGCTGCTGGCCAGCGCCAGCGGGCTCAACGTGACGCTCGCCACCTATCCGGTGAACGCCGGGCCTGCCTTGCACTACCCGCTCGGCACCGATGCCGACGGCCGGTCGGTACTCACGGAGCTGATCTGGGGATCGCGGATCTCGCTGCTGATCGGCTTCGCCGCGACGGCTCTCTCGATGGTGATCGGCGCGGTGATCGGCATCGTGGCCGGTCACTTCGGCACGCTGAACAGCTGGTTTGGCAGGCAGACCGACAACGTGCTGATGCGGGTGACCGACTGGTTCCTGGTCGTGCCGTTCCTGCCGCTCGCGATCGTGCTGGCCAGGACGCTCGGTCCGTCACTGCACGTGATCATCATCGTGATCGGCATCACTTCCTGGCCCGGCACGGCGCGGATCATCCGGGCGCAGGCACTGGCCGTCGAGACCCGCCCGTACCTGGAGCGGGCCCGCGCGCTCGGTGCCGGGCACTGGCACCAGATGTCCAAGCACGTGCTGCCCAACGTGATGCCGCTGCTGCTGGCCAACACGATCCTGACCGTGGCCGGCACGATCCTGGCCGAGACGACGCTGTCCTTCCTCGGCCTCGGCGACCCGACCCGTGCGTCCTGGGGCGAGATGCTGAACGGGGCGTTCAATAACGGCGTCGGTACCGGCAACGCGCTCTGGCTGCTCGCGCCGGGCGTCGCCATCATCGTCGTGGTCATGGGCTTCACCCTGGTCGGGCACGCGATGGAGGCAGTACTCAATCCGAAGCTGCGGGAGCGCTGATGGCACTGCTCGAACTGCGCGACCTGACCATCACGTACCGCACCGCGAGCGGGCCGGTGCCCGCCGTCCGCGGGGTCAGCCTGGCCGTCGATGCCGGCCAGCGACTCGGCCTGGCGGGTGAGTCCGGCTGCGGCAAATCCACGATCGCGGCATCGATCCTGCGACTGCTGCCCGGCTCGGCCGAGGTGACCGGGCAGATCCTGTTCCAGGGCGAGGACGTCCTGACCATGAACTGGGGCAAGCTCCGCGCGGTTCGCTGGGCCGGCGCGTCGATCATCTTCCAGGGCGCGATGCACTCGCTGAACCCAGTGCAGCGGATCGGCAAGCAGATCGCCGAGCCGATCCTGCTGCACACTCCGGACGTCACGCCGGCTCAGGCCGCGAAGCGGGTAGCTGGCCTCCTCAGCCAGGTCGGGCTGTCGGCCGGGCGGGCCGACAGCTATCCGCACGAACTGTCCGGCGGGCAGAAACAGCGGGTGATGATCGCGATGGCGCTGGCCTGCGAGCCGAATCTGATCGTGGCCGACGAGCCCACCACCGCGCTTGACGTGATGATCCAGGCGCAGGTACTGACCCTGATCGGCGATCTGGTCCGGGAGACCGGCGTCGGGCTGATCATGATCAGCCACGACCTGTCGGTGCTCTCGGCGACCTGCGATCGGCTGGCCGTCATGTACGCAGGACGGATCGTCGAGGAAGGCCAGGCGCACCAGGTTTTCACCGACGCCAGGCACCCGTACGCGCAGGCACTCGCCTGGGCGTTCCCGGTCATCGGCGACATGCGAACCAGGCTCAATCCCCGTGGTCTGCCGGGCGACCCGCCGGATCCGGCCGCTCTGCCCGACGGCTGCACATTCCACCCCCGGTGCGCCGTCGCCGAACCGCAGTGCGCAACCCGCCAGGTCGAGCTGTGGGCGGCCGGCGAAGGCCGGCTAGCCGCCTGCGTCCGAGTACTTCCGGACGCCGACCGGGCCGGTGGACACGTTATGCAAGAGGAAGTTTCTCCCGGTGAGGCGGCACTCGCATGACTACGGTGACCAGCCCGGACGTTATCCCTGCGGCCCCGGGCAGCACGCCGATCCTGTCCGCGTCGGCGGTGCAGGTACGGTTCGCCGGCCGGGGGCGGCGACGCGCCGCCGCGACCGCTGTCGACGGCGTCAACCTGGACATCGCGCCGGGCGAGATCCTCGCGCTGGTCGGCGAGTCGGGCTGCGGCAAGACCACACTGGCCAGGACGATGCTCGGCCTGGAACGGGCGACTGGCGGGCAGGTGCTCTTTGACGGCAAGCCGCTGTCGTACCGGTCCGGGGCGCTGCGTACCTACCGGCGGCAGGTCCAGCTCGTGCTGCAGGACCCGACCGGCTCGCTGAATCCGCGGCATACGGTCTACGAGGCGGTCGCCGAGGGAGTCCGGATCCACCGGCTGGACAACGAGGTCGGCCGCGTGTCCGAGGCGCTCGCCAGGTGCGGCCTGCGGCCGCCCGAGCGGTTCTTCGAGCGCTACCCGCACGAGCTGTCCGGCGGCCAGCGTCAGCGGGTAGTGATCGCCGGAGCGCTGGTGCTTGAGCCCAAGGTGCTCGTCGCCGACGAGCCGGTCGCGTCCCTGGACGCCTCGGTTCGCGGCGAGATCCTGTCGCTGCTGCTCAAGCTCCGCAACGACCTGGGGCTGGCGGCGCTGGTGGTGACCCATGACCTGGGCCTGGCGTGGAACATCGCCGACCGGCTGGCGGTCATGTACCTCGGCCGGATCGTGGAGGTGGGCAGCCCCGAGCAGGTGTTTACCAATCCGCTGCATCCCTATACAAAGGCTTTGATGTCGGTGCTGCCCGAGTCCCCGATCGAGCCGATCGTGCTGACCGGAGAGCCGCCCGACGCCACAAGAATCCCGCCCGGCTGCCGGTTCCACCCACGCTGCCCTGAGTTCGCCTCCGGTGCCGCCGCCGCGGCTGGTGTCGCCGAGCGCTGCGCTGGCGTGCCGTTGCCGGTGCTTCCCGCGTCCGGCTCCGGCACTACCCAGGTCTCCTGCCACCTAGCCGAAGCCAACCTCACGCCGGTGTAGCCCGAGGCCAGTGCTCGCGCCGGCGTAACCCGAGGCCAGTGCTCCTCCGTGATCATGGGTATTAATCCGCCAGAGCTGGCGGGAAAGTACCCATGATCACGCGTTAATGGCTGGCAGACCGGCGTAG
>OCZU010002606.1_pt1 | contig 11462 bp, 9 predicted proteins | sample 1539001 | NCBI WGS metagenome assembly OCZU01 (sample SAMEA3539306, study PRJEB22396) | soil metagenome | biome: tundra; feature: field; material: soil | place: USA | collected 2010-05 | depth 0.15 m
CCCGAGTTCTTGTCCATTTCGAACTTGATCGGATCCGCATTCATCGGGATCTCGATGATCATATTGAACTCATGCGGTAGGCGCTTTCCGGCCGTCACGTCGTTGATGCTCATCCAAGTACCGCCCTACAATTGGTTTGATCCAAAGTATACCGTTGCAATGCCAAACCGTTACACTTCATGTCGTGAAATCGTTGCAGCATTTGATCGACAGCAATCGGGATTGGGCCGCGAAAATCCTGCGCCAAGACCCGGAGTTTTTCTCCCGGCTGGCGCGCCAACAATCGCCGCGTTATTTGTGGATCGGCTGCTCCGATAGTCGCGTTCCAGCCAACGAGATCGTGGGATTGCCCCCGGGCGAATTGTTCGTCCATCGCAACGTCGCCAACATCGTCGTGCACACCGACCTGAACTGTCTATCGGTAATGCAGTTCGCGGTGGACGTGCTGAAGGTCGAACACATCATCGTCTGCGGTCATTACGGCTGCAGTGGCGTGCGCTCGGCGCTGTCGAACACGCGCTTGGGGCTCAGCGACAACTGGTTGCGGCATGTCCAGGACGTCCGCGAGCAGCACGAGGCGCAGTTGATCGGAGTCACGGCTCGAGCGGATCGCGAGAATCGCCTCTGCGAGCTGAACGTCATCGAGCAGGTTAGGCACGTCTGTCAAACCTCGATCATCCGAGATGCGTGGGAGCGCAACCAGTATCTGCAGGTGCACGGCTGGATTTACGGGCTGCATAATGGGCTCGTGCGCGATCTCGAGTACACCGTTTCAAACCTCGATGCGCTGCGCTCCGGCTATGCGCGGGCATTGTCTTTGCTGCTTCCTCCCGGATGAGTGCGCCCGGGCTCGAGCATGCTTATGTGCCGCTAGGCCAGCTCGCCACGCGCTCCGCGTCTTGGTGGGATCAGGTGCTCGGTGTCGTTGGTTTCGAGAGGCCGCCGGTCATCGAGCCGCGGAGTGTGCCGCTCGCCGCGAGCATGACGCCGCCGCTGGGCGGTGCCGAGACACTGTGCGAAGTCTGGCGAATGTCCGGGCTGTCCCCGGCGGCCTCCATGCTCGCGACGGCGAGGCATGGCCGCGTGCAATACCGGTGCGCGGGACCGTTGCTGTTCGGTTCTCTGGTGATCGACGAGGCCGATTTCGCGGCGCTCGATCGCGCAGCCCGCGGTAACGTCGGCTCGACTGCGCTGATGCGTGCGACCGACGCCGCCTATCGGGAAATTTTCGAATTGTTGGCCGCGAGCGGCAACCCGTTTCTGGTTCGAGTTTGGAATCATCTGGCTGACATCAACGGCCTCGCCGATGGCGAAGAACGCTATCGTCAATTCAATTCGGCGCGAAGAGCCGTATTCGAAAGCTGCGGACAGGCTACCGCGGGCAGCGTGCCGGCGGCCAGCGCGGTAGGTTCCAAGGCCGGCAGCCCCTTGTCGATGTTTTTTCTCGCGGCACGCGAGCCGCCGCTCGCGATCGAGAATCCGCGCCAGATCAGCGCCTACCGCTACCCGCCGCAATATGGCGAGCATAGCCCGGTGTTTTCGCGGGCCAGCGTCTTACCCGGCATTTCCGGCACCAATCTGTTCGTCTCGGGCACCTCGAGCATCGTCGGTCATGAAACGCGGCACGGCGGGGATGCGGCGGCCCAAACGCGCGAGTCGATCGCGAATATCGCTGCGGTCTTGAGTGAAGCCAACCGCCTGTTGGCAGATCGCCGCTACTCGTTCGATGCGCTGACGCTCAAGGTCTATGTGCGCAGGCCCAGTGATCTCACGGCGGTCGCGGCACAAATCGAGGCTAGCGAGGCACGTCTGGCGCCGATCGTTTATCTACAGGCCGACATTTGCCGCGAAGACTTGATGGTGGAAATCGAGGCGTGCGGCACGGCTGTTCGGGATTAGCACTTATAGCGCCGCGATCGGCGAGCCAGCATTAGAACGCGAAGTAGGGGCCGGTGCCGACGGAGCTGGACTTGCCCTCGAATACCTCGTAGACGTGGCGACCGTAAAAGAACGGCAGGCCAAAATCAAAGGTATCGGCGGAGCCCGTTCCATCAAAGATGCCGCCGAGGTTGACGAAGGCGGTTCCAGTGGGGTCATCGGCCAGCAAGGTATCCGCATTGGCAATGCTGAAATTCACGGTGGCTTGGGTACCGCCGGTGCCCGAGGCGGTGAACGCGATCAAGATCGCCGAAAGGTTTTCCGTGTTCGCAGGGCAGTAAAGGCTTTGAACGCTACGGGTGCATTGCGTCAAAGAAGAGTCGTTGAAAAAAAGCCCATTGGAGCCGGTATCCAAAAAACTCGCGGCGTAGGTCTGCGCGTTGAATTGCGCCGATAGGTAACTGGTTCCGGTCTCGACCGCGAGCACGGTCGCCGTACCCGATGCATTATTGGCTGCGGTGTCGATGCCGAACACGATGGCTCCGGTGACCGACGCAGCGCCCGCGGCCGACACGCTCGGCAACTCGATGATCAATCCATTGTTATCGGTCGCAAAAAGAGTCGCGGGGTTTTGCATCTGATCGGCGATATCGATGAGCGTCCCGACGCAATTCGTTGCACTCGTGCAGGCGTAATAAAATCCGAAGTCGGTGGACCCGACGCAGGACGCGCCACAATCCTGTGCCGGCGTGCCCACTCCCAATATCCCGTTGGCGCCGAAGCTCAGCACCGCGTCTTCCTCGTTGCCTACTGCGGCGCACGCGGGCGGGACCGTGAAATTCGCGGCGCCGATGACTTGGACCGTTAGCGACGGGGCGCTCTCCCCGGCGATCGTCAGGTCGGCGCTCGCGAGCGGTCCCCAGCTGAAGCTATCGGCAAATTGTGCGCATTCGGCGAACGTGTTGCCGTTGCCGTCGAGTTTCAGCGGCAGGGTGATCGTCAGCACCGGGGCTAGTATGCGCAAGCCGCTGGATTGCGTATCGATCTCGATATTGTCGATGGTCTGGCAACTCGTCGTGCTGCCGGGCACACAAAGCGTTACCGAGGTGTACAAGGTATTGACCGCGTTGACATCGGCAGGGCCCGCATTGACGAGCGCCGCGGCCACGTTCGTGGTCGGCGTCGGGATCGGATTGGGGTTGCCGGGGGTAGCTGCGGGCGGTCCCTTGCTGCTGCAAGCGGCCAATGCCGTCGTCGCGGCCAATCCAATCATCAGCAGGCGAAAGAAGTTCATGCGCCCGTCCTATCGCAATTCATTGCTGGAAACGCCCGCAGGCACGGCTTGCACCAAAACCGCCCGACCGAAGAAAGCGCGCATGTGACCGCCGGCCTCAATGCGCAGGTCGCTGCGCTTGAGACTCAGGTGATTGCGCCCGCCACGCCTCGATTGTGCCGCGCTCGTATAGTCCGCGAAGTACATGCCCAGCGTCTGCTGCAAATCGGGCAGGGATGGACCGGTCCAGGCGACCGCAAACACGATTCCCGAACCGGCGACGTATTCGCGCACAGTCGTGCCGGACGGCAGCGTCAACTCATGCACCTCGTAAGCGGAATGAGCGGTCATTTTGATCGAAGCGCGCAGTTGCGCTTGATCGGCGCCGATCGATGCATAGGCGCCTCCCAGCGCCGCCTGCGCCGTTCCGCATGCGACGAGCGAGCCGCAGCCGGCGAGCGCCGCGAATGCCGCAGCGCGAACGCGCGAGAGCCGTAACTTTGCTGAAGAAGCTGCTGTCATTTTGTGCTCAGTTTGCCTAAGAATTGTCAAATTGCAGTGCGCTAAGTCGCATTTGTTCGCACCTACCCCGCTCATCCCTAGCCTAGGTCCCTGGGTCCGCCGAAGCAAGCGCAGCGGATCGCGGCATCAATGGATCGCGATCGACCGAGGCCCGCGGTCCGTCGCAAACGGCGAGCCGCCTGCGGCCGACAATAAACCCGTACCCGTGCTGATCGAATATACCGACACGTCGTTGGAATTGCCGTTGGCCACATAGGCAAAAGTGCCCGCCGGATCGATGGTCACGAAGATCGGCAGCGCGCCCGCGCCGACGCTGGCGCCGGTCGAGGTCAATGCGCCGCTGCTCGGATAAATCGTATATGCGGCGATTTCGTTCGCGGCGGTCGCATCCGCCGCATAGATATGTGCGCCGGCAGGATCCACGGCGATGGACTCGGCGCCCGATCCGGTCGAAAACGGTGAGCCGGAAATTGGCGTCAGCGCACCGGCATCCAACGTAATCGTGAACGCCGAAATCGTCGCGGCGCCGATATTCGCGACATAGGCGTAGGTGCCGGTCGGATCGATGGCGATCGAGGTGGCGCCGGCGCCGGCGCCGAACGGCGATCCGGCGATGCTCGTCAAAGCCCCCGTCGAGGGATCGATCGCAAGCACGGATACGGTACCGTCCGAATAATTGGCTACGTACAGATAATTGCTGCCTGGGTCGGTGCGCAACGCAATCGGGTCCGCGCCGACCGCAAACGGCGAACCACTGATCTCGGTCAGACCGCCCGACGCGATCGAATACCCCGAGATATCGTTGGATGCCTGATTGGCCACGTACAGGTAGCTATCGGAGGGATCGACCGTCAAGGCGACGGGTCCGCTTTGCGTCGTGACCGTCGCACCGATTTCCGAGAGCGCTCCCGTCGTGGAATCAACCGAATAGACGCCAACGGTGTTGGAGCCGTTATTCGCAATGTAAACATACTGGCCGTTGGGATCGACTGCGATCCCGGTCGGCGTCGAGCCGTTCGCCGCAAACGGGGAACCCGCGACTTGCGTCAGAAATCCGGTCGTCGAATCGATCGCATAGGCGGAGATGTCGTTCGACGTTTGATTCGCGACCCATGCGTATTGTCCCGCTTGGGTGCACGTGACGATGACGTGAGTGATCGCGGCCTTGTCGATCGTGCCCGAGCCGTTGTAGACCGTACAGGTTTGAGTCGGGTTGGATGGCTCCGTCGCGACGGTCACGGCGTAGACATCACCGTTCTTTACGCCGGTACCGAACGCAAACGTACCGTTGAGGGTGACGCTCAAGTTATCGGCGCCGTTGTCCTCTAAGACCAGTCCGGATCCGGACAGTCCCGATCCGGACAGTCCGGTGACCGTGCCGCCAACGTCGTATTTGAGATTGTTGCAGCCTCCGAGGCAGAGGAGGCTCAGTGCGAGGCCTGCCCAAATTAGACTCTTCATATTCATTCGCGACCTCAATGGGCTTGCATGGTCGTAGACTCTCGCATACGGGAAGAGTTCCCGCACACGGGTTTGCGCTTCTTTGCATTCATTGCGGCCGCTTCCGGGCTGATGCTGTGCCGCGTCGCTGGGCTCGTATAACGGTGTTATCCAAGCCTCCCAACAAGCGTGTTGGGGTCCGATTTGGAAAAGTCAGCCCTAGGTTCCTTTTTCATGCGGCCGAGATAGGGGATCGTCGAGGGTTCACCCGCAGTGTCCGTGGCCTGAGGATCGTTCAGTTCCCGCAGCGTTCCCATCGGTCCCGCCCGCATCATGGGTCTCACGGGCTTCAGTGGTCGCTTTGCGTGCAGATCACGAGATGACTTTGGCGGAATCTCCGGCGGATAAATGCCGGGTTTCACTTTAATCCGGTATTCCACCAGGAATACATGCTCACCAGTTCGTTGGTCGAACGATTGCCACTTCCTTCTTCCCCGTTGATCGGATCTTGTTCGGCAACGCCAGTCCCTCTATTGGGCCAAAGATCGTGCTACCGACAAACATCGACAGGTAGTCGACGCCGATCATGAACGAGTTCGCGGCGGCGAGCGCCGCACACTGTCACGAACTACGGTCGTTCATCGAGTACCTCGGGCCTCGAGATCAGGGACCCTTGGGAATTCACGGACTGCGGATTCTTCCGTGGGGATGCCGGCGCACGCGAAGTCCGTGCGTGCGCCGGCAAGTGAGCGAAGATGCGGCTGGATTAGCCCATCGGCAGTGAATTAGCTCAACGCAGTGAATTAGCTCAACGTGCTCCTGCGGTTCGCGTGCAGCGCGCTGAGGCGCGAGTTGTTGATCCGCTCCACGGTGCGTGCGATCGCGGCGTCGCGGCAGTCGGGGACCGGACGAAATCGCGCCGCCCGGAACCGCACCCGCGCAGGTTTTTCCCTGATTTGCGGACCCCTTGGAACACGACTAGAATCAAGCGCATCGCGGGCGTCGTATAATGGTAATACCCAAGCTTCCCAAGCTTGAGCCGTGGGTTCGATTCCCATCGCCCGCTCCATCTTGCCTTACAACGACATACATCGCCAGGCGATGCCCCACACGTAACGGATTGATTCGGGACAGCAATATGACGTGCTGATGTTCGGCACACCGGACGTCCCCATTGTCTCACCAACCCCGATCTCGCCGCAGCAATCGCACGCAGCTTCGCACGGCGAGGGGCATCGGTTTTCTGCGTGCGAATTTCTTGGGAACGGGCGGCTGTTATTGAGCGACTCCTGACGGACCACGAAACTGGCCGCTCATATTGCGGAATTTAACCGAGCCAGATTTGGCTGTGCCACGCAACGGGGAAAGTGTCAGGGTAGTTGTCGCTTCCTTCCGTAGTAGACTCCCAGATATACCGGGAGCTAGGGAACGACTTGAGTTCAATATCGACTGCTCAAACGCCCGCGGCGGTGATTGATCTCGCACGCATGAACCGCAACATCGAACGCATGCAGCGGCGCACAAATGCCCTGGGTGTGCATTTTAGGCCGCACGTAAAAACAGCGAAGTGTACGAGAATCGCGATGGCGGAGAAGGCGGCGGGAGCACGAGGCATCACGGTATCCACGCTCAAGGAAGCCGAACATTTTTTTGACGACGGCATCACGGATATCCTATATGCGGTGGGGATGGTGCCCGCCAAGCTCGGGCGGGCCTTGGCGCTGATACGTAAGGGCTGTGACCTGAAAATTATCACGGACAACACAGAGTCGGCAGCCGCCATCGCCGCTTTCGCCCGCGAGCATCACGAAGTCTTCGAGGTTTTGATTGAGATCGATACGGACGGTCACCGATCCGGAATCCGGCCCGACGAAGCGGCACTGCTCGACGTGGCACGGGTATTGGACGCCGGAAACGTGCGTCTTGGTGGCGTGCTGACGCACGCAGGCGCAAGCTACCAGTGTGATACACCGGCGGCACTCAGGTCGATTGCCGAACAGGAACGTTCGGGCTGTGTATTCGCAGCCGAGCGAATTCGAGCGGCAGGTTTGCCGTGTCCGGTGGTCAGCGTCGGGTCGACTCCCACAGCCTTGTCAGCCACGCACCTTGATGACGTAACCGAAGTACGTAGCGGCGTCTATGTTTTCTTCGACTTGGTTATGAGTAACGTCGGCGTGTGCACGACGGATGACATAGCACTGAGCGTGTTGACGACGGTTATTGGACACCAAAGTACAACGGGTTCGGCCATTGTGGATGCTGGTTGGATGGCGATGAGCTGTGATCGGGGAACCGCCCAACAAAAGCGTGACTACGCCTACGGGCAAGTCTGCTCAGTTGATGGCACCGTGTTGCCGGGTTATTTACTCAGCGCAGTCAACCAGGAGCATGGCATTGTTTCGCACGAAAATATGCTCGATGGCGGTAATAGGCGACGCTTTCCGGTGGGCACGCGGCTCCGCATTCTTCCCAACCATGCGTGCGCCACCGGCGCCCAGTTCCCCGAATACCATGTGCTAGCCAAGGACGACAGCATTGTTATCTGGGACCGACTTCACGGCTGGTGAGAGCGTGCCCGACAATCCGACGGTTCTGTCGAAATTGATGGCTAATTCTAAAAAAGGCAACTTAAGTTTAAATCGTGCAGAAGTCCTGGGAACTCATGGCACACGCGACTTTGCCCCTGTCTCAGTAGCATAAAGCTTTAGAGTCTTCCGGCAGGTGAGGTTGGTCCCCTTTTCGTAGCACTACGGACCAGAGTTTCGGTGCTTCTGAGTCAGTTATCTGACCGTTCATCGCAAACTCACTCGGGGTCAGCCGACCCAGTGAGCCGTGGGGACGGTGGTGGTTGTAGTCGTGCTTCCACATCGCCAATACCTCCCGCGCCTGATCCAGCGGAGCAAACTCGTTCACGTTTAAACACTCATCTCGAAGTCGGCCGTTGAAGGACTCGATAAAGCGGTTATCCGTCGGCTTACCGGGTCGGATGAAGTCGAGCTTCACTCCCCGCATGTAGCACCACTCGTCGAGCACTTTCGAGATAAATTCCGTTCCGTGATCGACAGTTATCGAGTACGGCAACTCACGACTCTGCGCACTCGTTCATCGCATCTAGAGCGAGACTTTCCAAAAGAGAAAGCGGCAGCGTTCGATTCTCGGGTACCGGCCACCCAGGCAGTGCCTGGATCAAGGGGTCACTCACCAGCTGCTGAAACACGGTGGCTGTGGCCCCTCCCTATGAAGGACGAACGGGCGAGGCAATTCTCCCCGGGGACATCCCGTCGCCTCCCAACCGTCATCGACTACGCACTGGTGCTGGGCTGCATTCCTAATCGTCGAGTGGAATGCGAGTCAGGCGGCGGCCCAACGAAAGAGCAATAAGCATATTACAATCGATTCATTCCCAGTGGGTCGTCGCATTGTTATCCTAGCTCGTTTGCATCCGGATCGGCTGAATCCCTCACCTGCTGGACATAGACGACGATGGTGCCCGAACTGCATCCCCAATGGCACACGCTGGACTTCGGCGCGCTGCTGACGGACGGCGCCGCTTTCATCAGCGTCGATGCCCAGAACGGCATCCTCGATCCTGCGGGCGTGCTGACGCACGAAGGCATATGGAAAGGAGCGCGAGATCCCGGAGGCTCTCTGCACAACGCGCTACAACTCGCGTCCGTGCTGCGCCGTGCGTCGCTGCCGTTCTTCTGGCTGCGCTACGACCGCTTTATCGGCGAGACTCAACCGTCGACTCCTCTGGACCAAGCGCAGTACCACTTCTGGAACAAGGATTATGCGGGGGATCGCGCGCGGAAGGACTGGGAATGCGATCTGATCTCCGAGGTCAAGGCGGTACTTCGGCCGGAAGACGTGACACTCGTGTATCCGGGATGGAGTATCTTCACCGGCACCGGCCTCGCCCGCTGGTTGACGCAGCTTTCTGTGCGCACGCTGATCCTCGCTGGCTATCACACAGACTGGTGCATCGAGATGGCGGCCCGACATGCGCGTGAGCTGGGCTTCGTGCCGATCGTGATCGGCGACGCCTGCGGCACGGTGCAGCCGCTACACGATCAGTCCCTTGAGCAGTTGAATAACTGTTACGCGCCCGTGCTATCGACTGCTGTGGCAATAGGCTACGTCGAGCGTGCATTGGCAGGCTGTTGAAAATAGTCTAATTTCCTGCACGGTACCACCCAAGGATTGAGTTTGGGTGGAGGTGGGCATGCGCGGAGCTGCCCACTACCACATGATGTAAGGGGCGACCTCGGCGTCGGACACCATGCCGTTGCCGACGTCGGTCAGGGCCTGGTCGATGATGGCGAGGCCCTCGGCCGCTTCTGCCTCCGTCAGGGTGAGGGGCGGGGTGAACTCCAGTACATTGCCGCCCAACCCGACGTAGAAGAATATCGCCCCCAACTGATAGGCGCGGTAGATCACCTTTGCAGTGGTCTGCACCGGGACCGGCTGGCGCGACTGTCGATCCCTGACGAGGTCAATACCGAGCACCATGCCGCGGCCGCGTACGTCGCCGATGATCTCGTGCTTCTGCATCAGGCCGAGCAGTCCCTGCTCCAGAATCGCACCGATGCGGTTCGCCCGCTCGATCAGCTTCTCATCCTTGATGGCCTTGATCACGGCACGGCCTGCGGCGGCCGCAACCCAGTTCCCGCCCATCGTCTGGATCGCATACGCAGTGCGGTAATCCATAATCTGCCTTGGACCGATCACTGCGGAGATCGGCAGGCCGCCGCCGAGCGCCTTGCCGAACACCACGACATCGGGCTCGAGTCCCTCGTATTCGAAGCAATGCATCCTGCCGCTGCGCGCCAGTCCCACCTTGACCTCATCGACAATGACCTGGATGCCATGCTGCCGGCAACGCTCCTGCAACGCGGCAAGGAAGCCGGGCGGCGGTACGACCAGGCCGCCGTCGTCGAGGATAGGCTCGATGAATATGCCGGCAACCTGTTTGGGCGGAAATACCGTGGCGAACTGATAGTCGAGGTACTTGAGCACCTCTTCCGATGTGAAAGTCCTTCTGTACGGATCCGGATAGGGCAGCAACATCAGGCCCGGCCGCGGCAGCGAGTGCGTGAGCGCGGTATGGCCGCTGATGCTGCTCGAACCCGACAGTCCGCCGTGCCAGGATCCGACGAACGAGATGAAACGGGATCGCCCTGTCGCCGCTGCGACGACCCGCATCGCCGTGTCGTTGGCGTCCGACCCGGAATGTCCGAACCATATGCGCCGCTCGCCCTTGCCCGGTGTCACGCGCAGCAGGTCCTCCGCGAGCGCAACTGCGTTTTCGTTCGCGTACGCAGACAGGCTCGCGCCCCCCATATTGGAAACGGCTGCCGTGACGGCCTCGACCATCGCCGGATGTCCGTGACCGAGTATTGCCGGGCCGAACGAGGCGCCGAAATCGAGGAGTTCCCGGCCGCCCTCCTCGATAAGGCGACTGCCGCGCCCGCCCACCAGACTGACGGGTGAGAAGCGCAGGCGGGCGATGTCCGCGATGACGCGCGCGTCACGCTCCATCAAAGTCAAACCCCTGGATGCAATGTCGCTCATGCCGGCTCCCCCCTTCTGTTCTACCCTGCCTGTTTCATAGTTCAAGATTGACACGGCGGCGCTTCGCCAGCATGACACCGTAGGCGAGACCGACGCCCAGCCATGACAGCCCCAGCATCATGGCCGTGGCGCTCATGCCCGTGAGCACGGCGAGTACGACCACCATGCCGGCGAGAGGCACCGCGAGGTGGACGAACCAGCGGCCCGAGCGCAGCTTGACCCAGAACAATGCAATGACCGAGGCATGCAGCAGGAGAAATCCGCTGAGCGCGCCGAAATTGACGACAGACGTCAGGTCGTCCAGACGGTTGCGCATCAGCAATGCCACCACGATCGAGATCGCCGCGGTGACCAACATGCCGACATAGGGAGTGCCGTAGACGGGATGAACTCTTGCAAGTACCGCCGGCAGTTGGCGGTCGCGCCCCATCGCGTACATCACGCGCGCAACGCCCACCTGCATGGGCAGCGCGCTCGCAATGCCGACGACCGTGGCCATCGCCCAGGCCATCAGCATCGACATCCAGGGACCGATGGCCCAATCGGCGACCTCGTAGGCCGCCGCGGCCGGATCCTTCAGCTCAAGGCCGGTCATGAGGTCCCCGAGCACCCACGACAGGATCGCGAACAGCGCCGCCGACAGGAACAGTACCGCGAGGATCGCGCGCCCGATGACGCGCTTGTCGTCACTCGCCACTTCCTCGGACAGCGTCGATATGGCGTCGAACCCGAGGAAGGACATCACGCAGATCGCGGTTGCCGCAAAGATGCTCTTCGC
>OCZU010002608.1_pt1 | contig 11459 bp, 6 predicted proteins | sample 1539001 | NCBI WGS metagenome assembly OCZU01 (sample SAMEA3539306, study PRJEB22396) | soil metagenome | biome: tundra; feature: field; material: soil | place: USA | collected 2010-05 | depth 0.15 m
TGGTATCTTTGCATCAGTGAAATTAGCTGCTCCTTTTAACCTGTCCGATGTGCTCAAGGAGCTTGCTGAACTCCAGAATAGTAATGCACCCACGTCCGCTCCACATCAACAGGAAAGAATACTGGTTAATATAATTATCGCCAACTTTTCCACGCAGCTTCAATCTGTTTCAAAACTTAAAGATGAAGTCATACATGAAAAAATAGAGAAAATTGTTTCTCTTGAATCCGAAGTATCACGCTTGCATAAATATCATGCAGAGCTACAGCAAAAAGTTGAAGAAGGCATCCGCAAGGGCTGGCAACTTGATGAGTTAAGACACATGCTCTTCGGCAAAAAATCGGAGCGTTTTGTTGCCTATAGTGATAATGCCAACTTTAGCCACCCCAGCCTCGATATTGTTTTTGAAACTGGCGATGTGGAAGCAGTGATGGCAGCCAGCCGCGCCAGGGCAATTGCTGAGGAACAATTAGCTGATCACCCAACGGGTCAACCCAAAACCAACCGCCACAATAAAGCACACCATGGACGCAAGGGCAAGGCAAGAAGGATGTATGCTGTTGAGGAGGTGATTTCAGAAGTAGACTACCAAGGCGATAAAACGGGTTTAAAAAGGATAGGGAAAAAGTAGTTGTAGTATACGACTATGTTCCTGGCAAAGTAGTAAAATCAGCAACGCATTTTTTTAAAATACATTGATGCAGAAGGCCAGATCTTTAAAGCACCTGTTCCTCCCCGTATTATTGAAAAAGGCAGAGTGAGCAACAGGCTGGTAGCCTACATGCACGTGGATAAATTTGTGTATTCTTCTCCTTATTACCGTCAGATCAGAAAAATGCAGCGTATAGGTGCATCCTTTGCCGCTTCAACGGTCAACGACTGGGAAGAGATATGTTACCGCAAATTAAAACGCTTGTTGAAATTGTTTAAGAAAATAATTAATCAACAGGATTACTTGCAAGTAGATGAAGTACCGATAGACTTCGTTAATGATGTTGGCAAAGGTAAATGTAGCAGCGGTTATTTTTGGGTGGTTAATGCACCTAGTCAAAAGTTAGTCCTCTTTCCTGTTTTCGTCACGAGGCTTAACAAACCTCTGAAGTTCTTGCTGGGCTTGAGGTAATTTTTTAAAATAGGTGTCCCGCCTGTATTTTTGGGTATGTTTATCAGGGAGAAGAAGAATAAATCCGGAAGCAGCAGTGTTCAGATCATTTCCAAATCATCGGGCAGATACAAGGTTGTAAAAACGATCGGCAGCGGTACTACGCAAGAGGGTATTTTACTTTTATTGCATCAGGCACGCCATGAGCTTGCTCAAATTAAAAAGCAGTCAAATCTGTTCCCTTCACAAAGTGATGCAAACATTGAAGGTTTTCTAAACACCTTAAAAAATGCAGACATAAGTGTGATTGGGCCGGAATTGGTTTTTGGTAAAATATACGATCACATAGGATTTAATGCAATAAACGAAATTTTGTTCAGACACCTGGTAATTGCCCGGTTAGCTTTTCCCTTAAGCAAATTAAAAACTATAGAATACCTACAGCGTTACCAGGGTATTTGTTTAAATATCAGCAGCATCTATCGCTTTTTAGATAAACTGAATAATACCTTAAAAACACAAGTTGAGCAAATTGGTTTCAACCATACACTAAAGTTGCACAAAAATCAGATCACGATTGTATTTTATGATATGACAACCATTTATTTTGAAGCAAGTGATGAAGATGATCTACGTAAAGCAGGCTTTTCAAAAGATGGCAAACACCAAAATCCACAAATATATCTTGGCTTGTTAGTAAGCCTGGGAGGTGATGCCATTGGTTACGAAATTTTTGAAGGTGGTATTTATGAAGGACATACATTACTACCTTTTATTGAAAGGATAAGTAAAAAATTTAATCTCCCCAAGCCCATTGTGGTAGCTGACGCAGGATTATTGTCAATAGATAATATCAGTCTGCTGGAGCAAAATGAGTATAAGTATATTTTAGGTGCAAGACCCAAAAATGAAACCAATAAAATCAAACAGCAAATACTTGAAACCCGGCTCGAAAACAATACTTATAAAGTAATTAAAAAAGACAATAAGACGCGATTGATTATCTCCTATTCAGATAAACGGGCAGCCAAAGACCAACACAATAGAGAACGAGGCTTGCAGCGATTAGAAAAACAAATCAAATCGGGCAAACTCACTAAATCCCAGATCAATAACAGAGGCTACAATAAGTATTTAAAAATGGAAGGGGAGGTAGAAATTAAAATTGATTACGAAAAATATAATGATGATAAAGAGTGGGATGGTATTAAAGGATACCTGACCAACGCCACACTATCATCAAAAAAGATTATTGAAACCTACAAGCAATTATGGCATATAGAAAAGGCCTTCAGAATGTCAAAAACAGACTTAAAAATACGACCGATATACCATCGTTTGGCAGGAAGGATTGAAGCACATATTTGTATATCCTTTACAGCATACAAGATCTTAAAAGAATTAGAAAGAGTTCTTAAAAAAGAAAAAGCTTCATTCTCAACTACGAAGGCCGCAGAATTAACTCAAAATATGTATCAGTTATCTGTTGTTTTACCAGAGGCAGCAAGAAAGCAAAGCATCTTATTAAAAATGGATGACAAACAAAATGAGCTAATAAAAATTATAGCCAAAAATTTCTAAGGTGTCCCAAAGACGAAAACAGGCGGGGGTCACTAAACAAGGCACAGGTTTTTAAGATGGTTAAACCGGCCCTCGTTTTTAATATTCTGCTATTAATGTTTCTGCAGGTATTTTTAATTTGTTGTGCAACTCCCTTATCATGGTCAGGGAAAGTTTTCGACGGCCGCTTAATATTTCTTATTTACGGCTGCGCCCCCCTAAAATTTTAGTCAATTCTTTTTCATTTATTCCCATCTGTTCCAGTTTGAATTTAATTGCTTCGATAGGATGGGGATGAGGAATGGGGTAATGTTTTTCTTCATATCCTTCTGCATTAGTCCGTATGCTCTTGGTAATGCATCTTTGTAATCTTTTTTTGTTTTAATTGGTTTTAACATATGTAATCTTTTTAGCATTAATATTATCGCACTCTCTGTGAGTACCTATCCATACAATAAAAATAATCTGTAAATAATATTCAATGTCAACAACCAAATTGTATTTATTGCCATGAATATTGAAAACTATTCTTTTACTATTATTAACCGAAGCATTACCAAATAATTGTTTCAGATCGTTATGATTTCTCCATTTTGCTTTAGTGGCTTCTTGGTACCAGGCATATAAAGACTGCTCTGCTTCTTTTTTCTTATTAGCATATAACTTCAATGTTTTTAAAGCAATTATTCTCATGTTGGTTTACAAATATTAGAAGTGTTACCAAATTGGTAGCGGATTATTTGTTTGTTCTTGTTGTCATTCGGTGAAATTTTTTACCTGATTGCCAAACAGGGGGAAGTGACTATTCAATTAAAATGAGTGTATATTAACTCAATGATTTAGCAAACTTTATAAGACGGGGATGAGGCATATATGAATGTGACCAAGGATCAGAATATTTAAAAGAGAGGGGGTGCAAATAAATTCAAAGCTATTTCCTGATTAAGTTGTAAATTTCTTTTTGAATCTCTCTCCATCCATTTATTATTTAACTGCAAGCAAAAAAAAGGAAATAGATTATGGAAAAAACAAGCACCATCAGTCGCCGGAATTTTGTAAAAACTACCTGCAGTTTCAGTGGCGGTCTCATCATTTCATTTATGATTCCCGTTTATGCCGGTAAAAGGCTCAAATCAATTTTTGATAAACCAGGTTCGGACACCACGTTTATTCCAAATGCATTTTTACAGATAAGCCCGGATAACAGCATTAAAGTGATACTGGCTCATGTTGAAATGGGGCAAGGTATCTGGACTACTTTGTCCATGTTGATTGCTGATGAGTTGGATGCCGACTGGAAGGATATTACAGCGGAGCACGCTCCAGCTGACCAGGCTTATGCACATACAGTTTGGCATATTCAGGCTACCGGCGGCTCTACAACAACTTGGTCGGAATTTGATCGCTACCGTAAGGCCGGGGCTACAGCAAGGATACTATTGGTGCAGGCTGCAGCTAATAAGTGGGGCATACCCGCAGACCAGTGCAAAACTGAAAAAGGGTTTGTAATATCGGGGAATAATAAATTAAGCTACGGACAGCTTGCTGAAAGCGCTGCGGCACTTACACCACCGGCCGACATTCCGCTAAAAACAAAAGATCAATGGAAGTATATTGGTAAAAACATGAACAGGCTGGATATACCGGTAAAAGTAAATGGCAGCGCCGTATTTGGAATTGATGTGGAATTTGATGGCATGTTGTATGCAGCGGTGGCGCATCCTCCTGTGTTTGGAGGTAAAGTAAAATCATTTGATGACAGCCACGCAAAAATGGTGAAAGGTGTGGTGCAGGTAGTGCAAATACCAACCGGTGTTGCAGTAGTAGCCGATAATTATTGGGCAGCCCTTCAGGGGACGAAGGCATTAAAAGTGGATTGGGACCTTGGTGCCAATGCAAATGTTGACAGCGTTACCCAATTGGCAGATTTTAAGAAACTGGCAGACTCCGAAGGAAAAATGGTCGTGAAAGCAGGTGATGTATCAGCCGCCATGAACAAAGCTGCCAAAACGATAGAGGCGGAATATGCTTTTCCTTACCTGGCACACGCTACCATGGAACCGCTGAATTGTACTATAAAAATAGATGGTGACAACTGTGATATTTGGACCGGCACGCAAATGCCCGGATTTGAACAGTCAGCTGCAGCAAAAATTCTCGGGCTGAAGCCGGATAGCGTAAAAGTACACACGATGTTTTTGGGCGGAGGTTTCGGAAGAAGGGGAAATCCCTATTCAGATTTTGTAAGTGAAGCTGCCTATATCGTAAAGGCTTCCGGTAAGGCCGTAAAAATGATCTGGACCAGGGAAGATGATACGCAGTCTACTTTTTACCGGCCTTCCATTGTGCACAAGGCTACGGTTGGTTTGGATGCTGCCGGCATGCCACTGGCATTTCATAATATTTCTGTCGGCCAGACAATAGTTCTTGATAACGGGGGAGCCTCCACGGAAGGTATTTCAGATTCTCCATACCTGGATGCCATTCCCAATTATTACGTGGGATTGCATTCACCTGAAGTAGGTATCCCAGTATTATATTACCGCTCTGTGGGTAACTCCCATACTGCTTTCGTAATGGAAACGCTGGTGGATGAAATGGCACACCAGGCAGGTAAAGATCCGGTGGAATACAGGAGGATGTTGCTGAATGGAAAGGTAAGAAATTTAGGTGTGCTGAATACTGCAGCAGAAAAAGCTGGGTGGGGCAAGCCTCTTCCTGCAGGCCATTTCCATGGTGTGGCAACACACGAATCTTTTGGAAGCTATGCAGCCGAAGTGGCTGAAGTTTCGCTGGATGAAAAGGGATTGGTAAAAGTTCATAAGGTAACGGTTGCTATAGATTGCGGGCAGGCCGTAAACCCGGAAGGAATAGTGTTACAAATGGAAAGCTGCATAAATTTTGGATTATCGACAGCATTGTTTGGCGCCATCACACTGAAGGATGGTGTGGTGCAGCAACCTAATTTTAATAAATATCGTTTACTTCGGCTTCCGGAAGCACCGGCTGTAGTTGATGTACATATTGTGGAAGGCATTGGAAAAATGGGTGGTATTGGTGAACCGGGAATGCCCCCGGTAGCGCCCGCTGTTGCGAATGCTATTTTTGCCGCCTGCGGCAAACGTATCAGGCAATTGCCTTTCGGCGAAAACAGTTTTAAGACGTAGGGAATTTTATAAACTTCTTACATTAATATTTCCGTTTTCTATTTCTCAACATCCAGTATAAATCCTGTGCTACCTGCCTCTCCGTTAGGGGCTATTCCTTGTATATCCACAAAATACTTTCCGGGAATATCGCCTGTATACAAAGAAAAAGACCCGCTTCCTTTCTCATTGGTACCAATTTCGGGTGACCAATATAAAACCTCCCTGAAATCGGGCAGCGGGCTGTGCAGTTCTTTATCAGAGCTATATTCAGGAGAATAAAATATTCTTTGCTTTTGCAGGCCATCATAATCCAGCAGCAGGTCATTGGGATTAAGCGTATAACCCTCAAGGTTACCTTTATAAGTGGTATAGCTGACGATACCATAAGATACGATCGGTCCGTAAAAATATTTGGAAGCTACCACTTCCAGTTTCTGAACCTTCAGCGGATCGTAGGCAATTATTTTATTAATATCAAATACAGGAACCCCATCTAAAAGAACGAGCGGGTTCACTTCAAACATGGATTGCTCAAAAGGCTGATTGGAACGTAAAGCAAAAGCCGGGGCATTGAAAGTCACAAACCGGAAGTCACTGCCTTTGCGCCGTACGCCTACTTCCTGCACATATTCCCGCATCACTTCTTCCATGGTGGTAAAGCGGGTATAATTATCAAGGAGGTATGTTTTAAAAGGATTATCATAAAATGGAAGTGTATCGATTGTTGGGTTTTCAAATGATTGGATCTCTTTATCATGATAACCGTTTTGAACCTGCATATTAAAATTGCCTGATCGTAAAACGTCTGCCTCGCTTGCTGAAATATCCAATGCGGGTATGGCGTCACCACTATATTCTTCTGAAAAAGGGCTGAAGATTTCTATGTGATAACCGCTGTCTATGCTTGTATTTGTCTGCACAACTATTTGATTGGCGCCATAAAAATCTTTCATGTCAAAATGGATCAGACCAGCGCTGTCACTTCTGCAACCTTTTAGCTGTATCCTTTTGCCAGGAATAGAGAAGTAAACCAAAACCCCCGGAGCCGGTTTCTTTGTGGCGTCATCGGTAATTCTTCCCGTAATGATGTGGCCTCCATACTCTGGTACATAATTGAAAGAAGGCATTTCATCCTGCAAATTCTTCACCTGGTTAAATTTTCTCCAGCCCTGCGTCAGCAGCAGGTTATCAAGCGCTTCATTAGTTTCGGCATTTTCATTGTTTGCATAATAGCTGGGCATTTCAATAGGCCCCCTCAGGTCAGAGGACAGCCACAGGTAGCTATATATATTTACCGGGTCAGGCTGATGTAAACTATCCAGCCTGAAAACTGCGGCAGATAAATTTCCCTTTAGAGTATTACCAGCCTGATCTGTCGCGTCAATTTGTATCTCCACCTTACTCCTTGGATTATACCTGTTTTTATCTGCATGTGCGGTTAACAGCATTTTACTTTCGGGTCTTTTAAAATAAAGCCGCTCACATTGCGGTCGTTTATCCGAATCAAAAACCGTTATCTGCGTAATACCGCCCGGTAAACTATCTTTATTCACAATCAATTGCGTCCGTCCATTTTCAACAAACTGGGTCCTTGACATTATAACCTGCCCGCTATTTTGAAAAATGATATAAACGAAGGGCTGTGAATTTTTCGGCACGTCAACTATAGCGACAGATATATTTATCTCATTCATACCGGTATCGGATACATGCAATATGTATCCTGAGGCACCAGGAACAGTCAATTGTTGACTGATCAGAGATCCGTCTTTGCAGGTAATGACAGCAGTGTAAATTTTACCCGCTTCAGGAGTCAAATAGAAATGACCCATTCCAAATTTTAAGGTCTTAAGGTAAAGAATTGTATCGTGCTGCTGGTCAACAAGAATGCCTTCACAGTCAATTCCTTTATTTCTATTATCAGTTACTTTAAAAGCAATTTCACTTTTTAGTCCGTTTACAAGTTGCCCGCCTTCGGGGAAAAATCCTGCGGTGTAGCTTACAGGTTCATGAATGGCTGAAGTATCCAGGCTCTTCGTGGTATTGATGATGCTTATGTATTTTTTAAAATAATGATCCGGCGGGAAATTTTTCATCCAAGAAGTATAAGCCCTTAGTTCATAATTTCCTGTTGCCAAAGAAAAGGGTAGATAAAAGGATCCGTTTCCTGAGGCGTTTTTTATGGCAATTTTCCCTTGTAATACCGGTTGATGCTGCTTATTCAGAATTTCTACATAGGCAACTTTACTGATTGACAGAGGCCGGTTATTGGAAGCCCAGCTAAGGTATGCCTTGAACCATAACACTTCACCGCACAGGAAGATTGACTTGTCTGTATGCAGGTAAATCTTTTCCCTCAAATTATAAGCGCTTTCTTTCGCCAGGTGGTTTTGCATTTCAGATACCTGGCTAAATGCCCTGTGTCCGGAAACAAGGAAACCTAACAATATAACGATCAATGCCAGCCTATATTTATATAAATTGAATACCCTCATTTTTTATAATTTATGGCCAGAATGATGGTTTTATGTTCGTACCTTTTAAAGTGCAGTCCACGCATGGACTGAGAGCCGCTGAATAAACTGTTGCACCTGATGTCAATGTAATAAGCAGAATCGGATCATACAGACTACCAAAATAATATTTTAAACTATCAGGCATATTGGGAATAGTAATCTCTAGACAATCGGATGGTAAATTCCAGGCCTGTGGCATAGAACTATGATTAATAAAGATTCTTTTTGAGGATGAATTACCGGCGCTTACATATCCTACCACCAATTCAGAAGCGTTCGTTAAGCAATGAATATTGCCTGAGGTTTCATTGGGCTGCGGATCAAAGATGGAACCCACATTTTGTGTATTATTTTCCATGGCCAACCAATAATTATAACCGGTAACATCAAGGGCATACTGGGTTACCAATATACTGTATAACACACTTAGCTTAGGGTCATGTTGGCCTATAAAAGCAAGGGGCATTTGATTGATTACATCACTTGATAAATTGGTAGTTGAGGCGAGGTAGATGTTGGTAGAACTAACCGTTTGCCAGCAATTGAATACCTGTTCTATCCTGGGAATAACTGTATTGTTTCCGGCATCGTAAACATAATAAGATTCAAATGGAGTACGGAATTGCCACGTTTCACTAAATGACCATCGATAATATATGGTGGAATTATTGGGGTCGTGAGTATTCAAAAGAGTTTGTACACCGCCATTCTTAAACTCCCATCCGATACTATCAATAGGAGGCGATGACTTAAACGGGACGAGATCTGATAAGTATTCTTCACCGTTAGAAGTAATGATATGCAACCTGTATTGAAAAGCAGCATTAAGGTTTAAAGTATTAGTGCTGTTATATATTCCGTTTCCGGCTTCATTTAAGGGAAATACATTTTGATGATTATCTTCTACTGAAACCTGTGCATTTAATTCATTAACCGGAGTGGCCGTATCTCCTGCGGTTAACATTCGTGACCTGGTAAACTTGAAACTTACCGGAGCGGCCCCGTCTATAAAACCTTCTACCACCAGTGCATTGGTTTCTGTACTTTTCAGTTTAGGATTATATGGCACTTTACAGTTAGTAAGCAGCACAGTCGCCATTGAGTATAACAGGATGATCCGGTAAAAATATTTTCGTTTCATTTAAAAGCGGATATTATAAGTTATAAATGGAATGGCGTTACCGAATATGGATAATTTATATCCCTGGGTAGTCCCATTCTGAGAAACATAATAAACGGAATAGGCATTCTTGCGCCCGAAAAGGTTATATACTCCGAATGTCCATGAATTATGAGTGACCTGTTTTACTTTATGGTTCCCATCCACATTTACCGAAACATCAGTTCTGAAATAATCAGGAATACGGTACTCATTCCTTTCAGAATATAACAGTCTTTCAGAACCGGCATAGTCAAAAACACCTACCGGTAAGGTGATGGGCCTCCCGGTGCTATAAGTAACGTTTAGGGATACACTGAAGCGATGCGTAATCCGGTAATTCCCGACCAGTGTGGCGCTATGCGGCTGATCAAAACCAGTAGGATAGTAATTCCCACCATTGATGATTTCACCTGCAAGCGGATCATCTTCCTTTATCAGTGAACGGGAATATGTGTAGGTAATCCAGCCATTGAGTTTCCCCGTGGCTTTTTTCAGCAGGAATTCCACACCGTAGGATTTACCTTTCGTGGTGAATACGTCTGTTTCAATATGATGGTTCAGGATGAGGACTGCCCCATTTTTATAGTCGAGGTAATTTTGAATCCATTTATAATATACCTCAACCGAAGTTTCAATAGTGTTTGACTTAAAATTTTTATACAACCCCAGCGAAACCTGGCTTCCAGACTGCGGCTTTATATTGGGATCACTTAATTTCCAAACGTCGGTCGGAGAAATGGTTGTAGTATTTGAGATCAGGTGAATGTACTGGCTTAGTGTATTAAAAGATGCTTTAATGGAAGTGTTTTCAGAGAGGGTATATCTTGCTGATGCTCTGTACTCAGGGCTCCCATATGTTTTAATAATTTTTCCCGCAGGGTAAAAATCGATTCCAGTAATGGTGCTTTCTTCCCTCGGCTGGCCCGGTACATAGGTATACACATGTTTTGGCCCAAGGTAATTATACAACGAATACCGGATACCGCCTTCTACTGATAGGTTCGAAGAAATATTGTACTGATCTGAAATATACAATGCACTTTCCAGCGCCCTTTCGGCTTCAATGGTATCGGGAATTACCAGTGATTTGCTGCCCCACGGTGTGAATGTTCCGGAATTAATTTTATAATGAAGGCTGCTTAGGCCAAAAGACAATTTATGCTGGTTATTAAAAAAATAACTGAAATCGGCATTCATTTTATATTGGTTGATGGCATAAGTAAGCTGGTACGCATTTACGGGATTATCATTACTCTCATCTTTATAATCATATTGATCTATCCCTGCAGTTAGCACTCCGTAAAATCGATTATTGAAATTATGTTTCCATTTTATGTTTCCATTTTTGTTGTGGTATGAATAAGTCGTATCGCTGTCAAGGCTAAATTTATCGCTGCTGTAGTAACCATTCAGGTAAATATTATTTTTATTATTCACCTTGTGGCTAATGTGTAGCGTGGCATCATCAAAGGAAGCGCTGCTTTTCTGGTATCCCTCAGGCAATAATTTGAATATCCAGTCAGAATAGGTACTTCTCACACCTGCTGCAAAAGTAGTTTTGTCTTTTATCAATGGCCCGTCCAAAGTTATTTTGCTGGTCAAAGGGCCAATACCTGCAGAGCCGCTAAGCTTTTTATCATTGCCATCTATGGAGGTTATATCCAACACAGAAGATATCCTTCCGCCATAATTAGCAGGGATGGCGCTTTTATATAAAGTAACATCTTTGATAAGATCAGGATCAAAAGCGGAGAAGAAGCCAAACAAATGGGATGGATTATAAATATTAGCTCCATTGAAAAGAATGAGATTCTGATCGGTAGCTCCGCCCCTCACATTTAGCCCCGTACTTGCTTCACCTACTGATTTTACACCGGGCAAAGTAAGAATGGTTCTCAATACATCCACTTCGCCCATAATGGCGGGCACCTGCTTCATGGCAATGATGTTTATTTTATTAACCCCCATCC
>OCZU010002609.1_pt1 | contig 11458 bp, 12 predicted proteins | sample 1539001 | NCBI WGS metagenome assembly OCZU01 (sample SAMEA3539306, study PRJEB22396) | soil metagenome | biome: tundra; feature: field; material: soil | place: USA | collected 2010-05 | depth 0.15 m
CACGTCCAGCGCCTCCAGCCCTGCGGCCTCCATCTCCTTGAGCACGAGGCTGATGTGGGGCACCTCGCCATGGGGGAACACGTATTTTTCGATGAAGGCGCTGGCACCATACGGCGTGGCGCCGTTGTCCGGGTCGGTCGAGGTGATGCCATGGTTCAGCGCCAGCCCTCCGTCCTTGAGGAGCTTGCGCATCGTGGCGAAGTACAAGCGCAGGTTTTTCAGGCCGACGTGTTCGAACATGCCCACTGAAGTGATCTTGTCGAAGCTCTCATGCACATCGCGATAGTCCTGCAAACGGATATCGACCCGCCCGGTCAATCCCTCGCGCGCGACCCGTTCCCGGGCATAGTCATACTGGTTCCGCGAGAGGGTGATGCCTACCACGCTGGCGCCGCGCTCCGCCGCGCGCACGGCCAACGCGCCCCAGCCACAGCCGATATCGAGCAAGCGATCGCCGGGCTTCAGCATCACTTTGGTCAGGATGTGATCGAGCTTGGCGACCTGCGCGCTGGCGAGATCTTCCGAGCCAGTGGGGAAGTAGGCACAGGAGTAGACCATCTGCGGGTCGAGCCACAGCCGGTAGAAGTCGTTGGAGACGTCGTAATGGTAGGCGATGTCCTCGGCGTCCCGCGATCGGGTGTGGGCGGTGGCCTTCATGATGCGGCCGAAACGGCCGGTCTTCTGCACGCCGGCGGCGGCCAAGCCCGAGGCAGCCTCGATGATGTCCGCTGCCTTGCCGACGACGTCGAAATGCCCATGCACATAGCCTTCCGCCAAGTTGTCCAGGCTGGGAGGCAGCAAGAAGCGCAGGGACCGCGGCGCAGGCAGCGTCAGTGTGACCTTGGGAGAGGCTCCGAAGGCGTACTCGCCACCGTCCCAGAGTCGGAGTCGCAGCGGGATGTCGGCGCGGATGCGAATATTGCGGACAAAGTTGCTCAGCTGCTTTTGCAAGAACATCCGTTCATCTCCTTCAGCACGATTGTCACAAGTTGCGTCGTGTCGCTCACCTTGTCGACCAAGCAATGCCGCCACCGCTCGTCCAGCAACACGACATCGCGGATGAGCGGTGGCGACATGCGAAGGACAGTCCGCGCCGCGCAAGCGGCTTTACTTGACTGTCAGCTCCTTGGCTGACGCGCCGACCTTCTTGGGGAGAGGCAGCTCGAGGATCCCATCCTGGTATTTCGCCTCGGCTTTGGGCTGATCGACTTCGTGCATGAGGGTAAAGCTACGGGACTGGCTGCCATAATAACGCTCGCTGCGTAATACGCTTTCGCCCTTGCGCTCCTCGTTTTCGCGCTTGACCTCTGCGATGATCGAAACGCCGTTGCCGTCGATTGCCACGTGGATGTTCTCTTTCTTCACGCCGGGAATCTCCGCCTTTACGTGATAGGCGTTGTCATCCTCGCATACGTCCATGGCGATCCGGGGGGTTTCGGGCAAATCACGGAAGAACGATCGTAACTGACGGTTGCTAAAGAAATCTTCGATGTCACGAAGCGGGTCGAAGCGCGTGACATCCCTTGACGGGGTACTGCGGACAATATTGGCCATTGCTTACTCCTCAGGAAATAGCTCGTCGAAAAATCACATGTCACATCTATGTGGACAGCGCGACTGACAACGACCTGTGACACTGCGGTCCGCCTATGCATCATACGGTTGGCGATACGATGCGACTTGATCTGCGTCAAGCAACTGGATCCAAGGCTGTTGCGTTCCGTGCGGTGGCCAAGTTTGAATAACCAGGAGAATAGACATGACGATCAAGATTGATGATACCGAGCTTCGGCGTAGAGTCCTTGCCGAGCTTGATTGGGAACCCACGGTGGACGCATCGACCATCGGTGTCGCAGCTAAGGATGGCGTCGTGACGCTGACGGGCTCGGTCACGATCTACGCGCAAAAGAAAAATGCCGAGCGCGCGACCAAGCGAGTGTCCGAGCTATTGGTGAGTCGACAATGGATGCAAATCGCGGGCTCGCCTGCCGAACGCGGCGAGGGTCGGACTGCGCCGACGATCCGCTTGCGACCGGATCGTAGAGGCCGCTGCAAGCCGGCGCGGCGCGCGTAGCGCGCCGCAGCGGTGTCGTCGCTAGGCGCTTTGGCTCGCAGCCGGGCCTTGGCGACCGCCGATTCGCACCATTGCTCGAGTTCGGTCCCCTACGGCTGCATCTTCGACCAGCTCGAATCCAGGTCGAACCGCGTCATCTTCGATGCGATTGCCGCCGTCACCTTGCCGAGATTCTTCTGGTACACGATGCCTTCGTGATTGACGATCAACGTCATCACGCCCGAAGCTCCCCAGCGAGCTGGGTATACGACCAGCGCAAACCCGCCGATCATCCTACCGCCGGCAATGTAGCTGTAAGCGCCGCCCGCAGCGTCGCCGCCCTGGCCGGTGAGGATCCTGTAGAAATATCCGTGGTAGGGCTTGTTCGCGGCGTTCTTGGTCTTGCCGTAACCTTCCTCTTTTGCCTTTTCGGCAAGCGGGCCGAGCGGGCTGAGCGGCCCGTTGCGCCCGATGCGTCGATGTCGAGATTGACGACGATCAACCTCCGGGTTCCCCGGCGGCGCTATCATTATCCTATCGTCGAACCCGCTCGCGGAGGTCCCGGCGCTCGAGAACGGTACAACGATTATGGCACCCTAGCATGCAAATACCATTGCAGATCACTCTTCGGAACATGGCGCATTCTGTGGCGCTCGACACGCGCATCCGCGAAGACGCTGCCAAACTGGAGGAGTTCCACGGGGGAATCATCGGTTGCCACGTCGTCGTCGAGGAGCAGCACCGGCACCAGCAGCAGGGCCGCTGGTTCAACGTCCGCATCGCGGTTCACGTTCCGGGCCACGAGCTCATCGTCAATCGCGATCACGACGAGGATGTATACGTCGCGCTGCGCGACGCCTTCGCGAGTCTTACCCGGCGGCTGGAGGACGTCGCTCGGCGCCAGCGCGGACAGGTCAAGGCGCATGGGCCCACAGGCTGAGTCAGTTTCGGGCGGAAGGCTGCCGCCGCGCATCTTCCGTCGCGCGCAATCGGAGCGGACCACGACCCTCGTCGAAAGCGCTGGTCAAGGCTTCGCGCAGGGTGGCCTCAGACGACGGTTCGCTAAAGAGCAGCCCGGGCAAGAAGGTCCACGGCCCGACTCGCGCGCTGCAAGGCAGCGGTGCGGGTAGACCGAGCTCACCTAGCAAACTGCCCCTAAGCTCGCTCACCGCCTTGGTCAGCGTGCGCATCTCGGTCCGCCCGAAGAAGTGCAACAACCTCAGCGTCGTCGACCTGAGCAAAGCTGCGGTAAAACTGCCCAACGGCGTAGAAGAACTCCGGGGCATCCAGGCACACGAGCTCATCCGCGTAGGGTCTGACTTTCTCCACCGCTGCGGCGGCAGCTACCGGCACCGCACAAACGAGCCGTTTCGGATTCCGCGCGCGCAACGCGTGCAGTGCGGCAATCATGGTGGCGCCGGTGGCAAGCCCGTCGTCAACAGCAATAACGATACGCCCAGCGGGATCGATAGGGGCGCGCCCCGGCGTATACTCCGCACGGCGCCGGCGCATCGTCTCTAATTCCATCGCGACTTCGTGGTCGATATAGCGGCGTGTCGCGCCGGTTTGCTCCGCGTAGTCGGCAAGATACCTCCAACCCGTCTCGTCGACGGCACCGATGGCGAATTCCGGATTGCCGGGCGCGTGGAGCTTGCGAGTCATGACGATGTCCAGCTGCCCGTCAAGCACGTCCGCGATGACCTTCGCCATGGGCACTGCGCCGCGCGGGATGGCGACGACCAGTGGATTCTTCCCGCGCCACTTGGTGAGCGCTCTGGCCAGCATCTTGCCGGCCTCGTTGCGGTCCCGGAACATCATCGCAGAAACCCCTTTTGCACTCTCGTCGTGCAACCCGAGCCGAAGTCCGACGCTGCGCGTTCACTGCCACGATAGAACACCCTCGCATCGACCACCTTGACCGAGATCAACAGCCGGTCCGCCACCACCGCTACGATGCTCAATGGAGTCGTCTGCCTCCGCAAAGCTCTGGCGGACGTTGCGACTCTTCAACGGAGAGGACCACCATGTCGATCATCGACTTCTGCAATCGTAATGTTGTGTGCGCTGCGCGCGACACGACGATCGTCCAGGCCGCCATACCGATGCGCCAAAACCATGTTGGCGATCTTGTCGTGGCCGAGCCCGTCGGCGAGCGGCGCAAGCCGATTGGCAAGGTCACCGATCGCGATATCGTGGTCGAGGTGATCGCCGCCGGTCTCGATCCCCAGGAGCTCAAACTTGGCGATCTGCTGGTCGGGCCGCTGGTGACCGTCTCCGAAAAAGCAGGCTACGCTGAGACAGTACGGCTCACGTCGATCAACGGCTTCCGGTGCGTCCCGGTCGCGGGCGCGGCCGGCGACTTGATGGGTATCATCACCCTCGACGACATATTGCGCCAACTCGCGGGGCCGCTTGGCCAGTTGGCAGAGCTGACCGACCGCGGGCGGCAGCACGAGATCCGAATGCGCGCGTAGCGGGCGGCCGAAGCTTAGTGCAGGCGCACTGGCTTCTGCATCGCCTCGCGCCTTAGCGCGCCGAGACTGCGGACGGGCCCCGAGGTTACTCTTCGCCCATCATGCCCGCCGGCGGGCCCGGCGCGCGCTTGGGCATTTCGACGATGATGCAATCGGTAGTGAGGATGAGGCTGGCGATCGACGCGGCGTTTTGCAGCCCGAGACGCGTGACTTTCGTCGGGTCGATGACACCCATGGCGAACATGTCGCCGAATTCGTCGGTTGCCGCGTTGTAGCCGAAGCTGCCGCTGCCGGCCAGCACTCGGTCGAGCACCACCGACGGTTCTCCACCGGCATTGACGACGATCTGCCGCAGCGGCTCCTCGAGTGCGCGGCGTACGATCTTGATCGCTGCCTGGCGGCCCAGAGATTTGGCCGGCAGTGCATCGAGCACGGAGCGGGCACGCAACAAGGCGACGCCGCCACCCGGACCGATCCCTTCCGCCACCGCGGCGCGCGTCGCGTGCACAGCATCCTCGACGCGCGATTTCTTCTCCTTCATCTCGATTTCGGTGGAGGCGCCGACCTTGACCAGGGCCACACCGCCGGCCAGTCTTGCCGCGCGCTCCTCGAGTTGATGCCTGTCGTAGTCGTTCGTTGCTTCCTCGATCGCCTTGCGCACCTGGGCAATACGCGCCTGAATCTGATCGGGCGCACCGGCGCTACCGATGAGGGTCGTGTTGTCCTTGTCGATCTCGATGCGTTTGGCGCGGCCGAGGTTGGTCAGGGCGACCTTTTCGAGCTTGAGCCCCGTTTCCTCCGAGATGACCGTCGCGCCGGTAAGCACGGCGATGTCCTGCAGCAGCGCCTTGCGCCGGTCCCCGAATCCTGGCGCTTTGACGGCGCAGGTCTTCAGCACACTGCGCAAGGTATTGATGACGAGGGTAGCCAGCGCTTCCCCGGTGACGTCTTCGGCGATGACGAGCAACGGCCGCGCCTCGCCGGAGATCTGCTCCAGCAATGGCAGAAGATCGCGGATCGTCGAAATCGACCGATCGTGTACGAGGATATAGGCGTCCTCGAGTACGACGCGCTGTCGCTCCGTATCGGTGACAAAGTACGGTGACAGAAACCCGCGGTCGAACTGCATCCCTTCGACGACTTCCAGCTCGTTGCTCATGCCGCGGCCGTCCTCGGTCTTGATCACGCCGTTCTCGCCCACTTTCTCCATGGCCTTGGCGATCATCTCGCCGATCGAAGCGTCGCCGTTGGCCGAGATTGTTCCGACCTGAGCGATTTCGGTCGAGGAGCTGCAGGGTCGGGAACTCTTCTTCAGCTCTGTCACGATAGCGTCGACAGCGGACTCGATGCCGCGCTTGAGCTCCATCGGATCAAGGCCTGCGGCGACGTATTTCATGCCTTCGTTGACGATCGCCTGCGCCAGCAGCGTTGCGGTAGTCGTCCCGTCCCCGGCCGTCTCGGAGGTCTTTGCAGCGACCTCGCGAGCCATCTGTGCCCCCAGATTCTCGAACTTGTCTTCGAGTTCGATTTCCCTGGCGACGATGACACCGGAGTTGATCACCGTGGGTGACCCGAAGGGCCTTTCGAGGACGACGAGACGTCCCTTGGGTCCGAGGGTCACCTTGACGGCGCTCGCGAGGATATTGAGGCCGGCGCACACCTTTTCTCGCGCTTCGTGATGAAACTTGATCAGCTTTGCCGCCATTGCAGTTCTCCTTGATCCGTGAAGCGCCGGCCAGTCCCGCAGACCTCATCGCGGAGGGTCAGCAAAAAGAGCGTCAAGGCGAGGTCCGCGACACACGGGGTATAGGCGAAGCAAAATACGCTTCCGAGCGGGGATTCCTTCGGACTCACCATCAGCTGTCGCCGCACGAAGAACACCATCAGTGGACTGGCAGGTCCAGTCATCCGTTGCGACCGCGTTGTGGCACAGCGTTTCGATGAGCTTATGCGTGGCCCGCGTAGCACATCTGCATCATACGAGTGACGGCGCAACGCGACTTGATCTGCGTCAAGCAACGGGATCCAAGGCTGTCGCCTTCCGAGAGGTCGCCGGTTTGAATGGCGAACAGCTGCTCGATCGCTGCGAAGTGAGGCGCGATTGACCGATGCCTGCCTTGGATCTTGTTGGCATCGAGATGAGCTTGACGAGCGAACGCGCTCGCAGGAATTGCACAAGGGCGCGGAAGCCGCTAGCTCCGCGGGGTGTCGCGGAGCTCGCGCCGCAATACCTTTCCGATCGCCGATTTCGGCAGCGCATCGCGAAACTCGACATGTCGCGGAACCTTGTAGGCGGTGAGTTGCAGCCGGCAGTACTCGACGATGGCTTCCTTGGTAAGCTGCACGTCCTTGCGCACAACCACCACCTTCACCGCCTCACCCGATTTGTTGTCCTGCACGCCGATCACCCCGCACTCGAGCACACCCTGATGCATTGCCACGACATTCTCGATCTCGTTCGGAAAGACTTTGAATCCTGACACAACGATCATGTCTTTCTTGCGATCGGTGATCGTGACGTAGCCATCAGCTTTCATATTGCCGACATCGCCCGTCTTCAACCAGCCGTCCTGCATCACCTTGGCGGTTTCCGCAGGGTTGTTCCAGTAGCCTTTCATCACTTGCGGCCCTCGCACACAGATTTCGCCCGTGTAGTCGAGGGCGTCACCGTCGCCGGTCCATACCGGAAGCTCGTTGAAGGTATCGTCGCGGATCGTCACGTCAGTGGATGGAAAGGGCAGGCCAATGCTGCCGTTCCAGGGTGTGCCCAGTGGATTGGCGCACACGCCGGGCGAAGCCTCGGTGAGACCATAAGCCTCGGTAATGTAACCACCCGTAACCCGCTTCCATCGGTCGGCCACGGGCTGCTGCACGGCGGCGCCGCCACCGACGACTACTTTCACTGCGGAGAAATCGAGCTCTTCGAAACCGGATGCATTGAGCAGTCCGTTGAAAAGCGTATTGACCCCGGTCATGACGGTCCACTTCCAGCGCCGGAGCTCCTCGATAAACGCCGGCATGTCACGCGGATTCGTGATGAGGACGATCAGGCTTCCCCACTTCATGAATGCCAGCGTCGAAGTGAGGCAGAAGATGTGATACATCGGCAGCGGAGCGATGACGATTTCCGTGCCCTCCTTGAATGTGCGCGACACCCAAACGCCGACCTGTTCCAGATTGGCGAGCAGATTCCCATGGGTGAGCATCGCACCCTTGGCAACGCCCGTGGTGCCGCCGGTGTATTGCAGGAAGGCGATGTCGTCGAGAGTGACCGCAGGCGCATTGAACGGCGCCCGGGCGCCGCGCGCCAGCGCTGCGGACAGGCCCGTTGTGCCGTCGATACTCCACGCGGGAACCAGTTTCTTCACCCGCTTGACGATCAAATTGACGATCCAGCGCTTGGGGACAGGCACGAGGTCGCCTACCTGCGAGACGATCACATGCTCGATCTGCGTCTTCTTGATGACCTCTTGCAACGTATGGGCAAAGTTCTCGAGTATGACAATCGCCTTTGCGCCGGAGTCCTTCAACTGGTGTTCGAGCTCGCGCGGGGTATACAGTGGATTGACATTGACCACAATCATGCCGGCGCGCAGGATGCCGAACAGCGCGACAGGGTACTGCAGCAGATTGGGCGACATGATGGCAACGCGCTCCCCCTTGGCGAGGCCCGGCAGCCCCTGGAGGAACGCCGCGAAGTCGCGCGAGTGCCGCGCCAGATCTCCGTAGCTCATGGTGCAGCCAAGGTTGTGAAGCGCGGGTTTGGCGGCGAACTTTTCGACGATGTCATCGAACAGATCGCCAAGGGATATGTAGCGCTCGAGATCGACTTGGGGCGGTACACCCTCGGGGTAGTTCTTCAGCCAGATTCTGTCGACCATGATCTGTTCTCCAATGTTCCAGACGCTCGCGGTCGGCATGTGAGTGTTGTCGGACGCGCGAGCTACGGCGCCGACGCGCGCGGCGACGGCCGCTTCACGGCCGCCGTCGTTTCCGGGGCGGGGAATCGATAGTAGTGCTCGTTCAGGTAGCGGGCGACGGCGACGATGTCGTCGTCGCTCCAATTCATGCCGATGTTCGACTCCCACCGGCGCACTTGCGCCCGGAGGGTCGTCCAGTCAGTTGCCAGCTTATTGTCGCGCCAATGCACCTGCGTGGTGTGGCAGCCGACGCAGTGCGTGGAGTACAGGAGCTCGCCGCGGGAGTCACTCGGCGTCGGTTGGGCCCCAACCGAGAGCGGGCCAGCAACACAGGCGCCAAGCAAACAGGAGAGGAGTCGCCGCAATTGCGTCGTACCGAACAGATCGCGCAACGGCCGGCGCACCGCCGGCCGACGGTGCCCGGGTCTTCGCACGAGCACGTCCTTGAAATCGGTATCGTCAGACACGGCCTCCGGTGCTGAACGCACGTGCTTACCAGGATTCATGGCATGGCCTTTCGGCATAATGGGTGTGGATGCCGGTCACCGCGCTCGGCACGATCACGGGAAGCAATATTGACCTACGCAAAACGATGTCGGCTTGTCTCGATACGAAGCGTATTCCCCTTGAGCATGCTCCGGTTTGACGTGCATCAACAAGTGGTACAGCGGTAAATCAGGTCGCCGGCTCGAGCGGCGGACAGCTGATCGATTGCTGCGAAGCGAGGCGCCGTTGATCGCTTATCGCGAGCAACATCTTGATCCACAGCAAGGGCGGGGACACGACAAGTGGGAAAATGCCAATCGTTGGTATAGTTCAGCGGCATTTGGAGGATTCATGATGAACGATGTCCATCTATCTTATTCGGCGACGCCAGCGTTGTGCGGAGTCGCCACGACCGCTTCAAAGTCGCGTGATCGTTCCCGGAAAGCTGCGTTGGCCAAGACTGGCTGCAGTCTGCTGCTCACGCTTGTCGTAGTCATGTCCGGACAACCGGCGTTCGCCGCGAATCCCACGTCCAAGGAGATAGACGAGCTGGCCTCCGCGAAAGGCTGTTACCTTTGCCATCGCGCGAAGCCCGCAAGGCGGAATCCGGACGATCTGCTGCCGTCCGCCCCCTCATGGCAAGACATCGCGCAAAAGTACAGGCGCCAAAAGGATGCGGAAGATCGTTTGACGCAGATTGTGCTCGAAGGCTCGGGGAATGACGGCAAGGATCGACATTGGAAAGGCAAGGTCAGCGAGGTTGGCATGTTTCCGAATAGTCAAGAGGTCGACGAGAGCCAGGCGAGGAACCTCGTCCACTGGATTCTTTCGTTCGCCCCGTAACCAGGCGGGGTCGCGGCCGCAATGGGAACCAGGCGCGCCGGGGTCTTTCAACCTGTGCAATCGCGCGGCGATTTTGGCTGACACGACGCCCCACGAAACCAACTGACGCCGTATGAGAGGGCAAGCACGATGAAGCTATCGTTTCACGGCGCCGACCGCGGAGTCACCGGCTCGTGTCATCGTGTCGAATCCGCCGGCAAGAATATATTGATCGACTACGGGCTGTATCAGGGCGCGCACGAGCTCGAGGAGGATAACGTCGCGTCTTTTGGGTTTGACGCTCCGGCCATAGACTACGTATTGTTGACGCACGCACACCTCGATCACTGCGGGCGATTGCCCCTGCTGGTCAAACGCGGATTTCGTGCATTAGCTCGGGGACGCAGATGCGGCCCCGAGCCAATGGTCATGTGATGTCCCTAATCGACCGCGGTGCGGCATGCAACCGGATGGCTTCGTTCACCAGGCGTTGACGATCACGTCGTTGCGCACTTTCGTCACGCCCGGCGCGGACCATGCAGCGAGCTCCGCCGCGAACTTCTCATCCATCGAACGAGCGCTGCCTTTCAGGGTCACTTCGCTGTTCAATGCCTCGACTTGGATCTTGTTCGCATCCAGATGAGCTTGGCGAGCGAACGCGCTTTCGATCTTGGACTTGACATTGGTTGCATCAAGGTGCGGCTTGATCGAGATACGATTGGTGATTCCGACCACACCGCGCAAGTGCCGTACCGTGTTCTCGGCAGCGAGCCGTTGATACTGCCATTCGACTTCGCCATCGAGTGATACCCAGCCGTCCTCGACCAGGACCTTCACGCCGTCCTTGGGCACAGAAGCATTCAAGATAAGGCTGTTGACAGCCGCTTGCGCAACGTCGGAGTCGCTGCGTATATCGGAACCGAAGAGCTTGATTGCCAACTCGTCGGCAACGCCCTTGACGCCCGCCACGCGCCGCACCGCCCGTTCGGCATAGGTCTTCTCCGGATAGCTCAAAACCGTGCCGGTCAGAGTCGCGATACCGTTCTTCACGGCGACGCCGATCTGCGATGCGTCAACGCTGGGTTCCCATTCGAGCTCTTCTGTAACTTTTCGGCGTAGCACAGAGTCTTCAACTTTCATGGTCGATCTCCTCGTTAAGTTCGTCAAGGGGCCGTTCGCGGTTCGTATGCTCCGAACCCGAATGCCACGGTTGTAGTCTGGTCCTAACGCGGCCAGTGCAGCTTGATCCAGAACAAACCTTTGAGAGTCATTGGCGTCGTGGTGACGACGTGCAGCATTGACCGGGTTCCCCGTCGCCACGATCGGGCGCGTCGATCGGCCGATCCTTCCTTTTTGGGGCGTTCGCGCTGGTGGCGGCGCATCATCCGGTGAAAGCGGATGCGACGCGTCCTTGAATTCGCCTCCTGTGCCTGATCGGCTTGCATCGCTTATTCGAAACCGGCCGCGCCCTGGACTCAATCTGACCCGTTGCGACTGTCGTGAAAAGCAGCCGCATCATCAGGGGACGCGTGAGCTGCAGCCGTCGCGACCGCGGAACCGCCGGGGCGGGCCGCCGGCGAAATGCAATGCCCATTCGAAGGTAGGTGCTAAGACATGCCCGAGCCGCAGAAGCACGAAAAATACAAGGCGCTGATCGAGCGCTGCAAAGGGCTGGCGCCGGTGCGCACAGCCGTCGTACATCC
>OCZU010002610.1_pt1 | contig 11457 bp, 9 predicted proteins | sample 1539001 | NCBI WGS metagenome assembly OCZU01 (sample SAMEA3539306, study PRJEB22396) | soil metagenome | biome: tundra; feature: field; material: soil | place: USA | collected 2010-05 | depth 0.15 m
TTCGCGAAGGCGGCCACACGGTGGGCGCCGGGACGATCGCGGAGATTATTCAGTAAGCAGCTTCTAGCTACTAGCCTCTAGCTACTAGTTAAAGCCGCAGAGCGGAACGCCGGATGGAATGGCGACAACTAGGGTGGCTGATTGCTGTCCTCGCGGTTTTTGGGCTTAATTGCGTGCCGTGGGGAACGTTGATCAGATGGGCGAAAGAAGAAGCAAAGAGGCCGCCAAAGGATGATGTTCTCTGAATTTGCTAGAAGCTAGCGGCTAGGAGCTAGCAGCTAAGTTAGGAGCTGTTGAGATGCCCCGAGAAATCGTGACGTTACAGTGCGGCGACTGCAAAGAGCGGAACTACTCGACGACCAAGAACCGGAAGACGACGACCGAGCGGCTGGAGTTAAAGAAATTCTGCCGCCGTTGCCGCAAGCATACGCCGCACAAAGAAGTGAAGTAGATCGGGTAATTGGAAAATTTTGCAATCTTGTAATTGGAAACCTGAGAGCGGTGGTTTTCAAATTGCCAAATTACTCAATTTCAAAATTACTCAATCAAAATTCAGGGGCGTAAGCTCAACGGTTAAACTGTCGGTCTCCAAAACCGAACTTGGGGGTTCGAATCCCTCCGCCCCTGCCAGATTTTGGCGTCCGGAACGGGCACGGCGCAGAAGACAGAGTGGGAAGAAAGAAGTAGAAGATGGCGACCATGACGGAACAAAACGCACTTGTAACGACCGTAAAGGCCTGGCCGGAGCGCACCAGGACGTTCTACAACGACGTGCGCACCGAAATGCGCAAAGTGACTGCGCCCTCGTGGAAGGAAGTTCGGGCCACGACGACGGTAGTCGTGATCACGGTTGCCATTTTTGCGCTGTACTTCTTCGTGATCGACTTCGTCATTCAACACGGGGTGACGGCTTTGTTTAACTTTTTCAAGAGTCACTGACCAAATTGCAGGCGATCGCTACTTAGCGAGGGAAACCGGCTGGCGGAGAAGAAGTACCCTATATGCAGGACCAAGAAGAAAAAGACGAAGCCGTAACAAGCACCGCAGGCGAGCCGCAGACCGCCGCAGCGGAGGGCTCTGCTGCCACCACTGAGGCGCCCCGCAACCCGAATATGAAGTGGTACATCATTCACTCGTACTCGGGGTTTGAACGCAAGGTGAAAGAATCGCTGGAGTCGCGGGTCGCGGCCTTCGGACTGCAGGACAAGATCGGCAAAGTGCTGATCCCGACCGAGTCGGTCACCGAAGTCCGCGGCGGCAAGAAATACACCTCCGAGCGCATGTTCTATCCCGGCTACGTGCTGGTTGAAATGGACATGGACGATCACGTCTGGCACGTGGTGAAGTCCACGCCGCGGGTCACCGGGTTCGTCGGCACCGGCCAGCAGCCGACTCCGCTTTCGGAAGAAGAAGTGCAACACATTGTCTACAAAGTGGCCGACAGCCGCGAGAAGCCGAAGCTTAAGGTCAAGTTCGAGAAGAACGAATCGGTCCGCATCAGCGAGGGACCATTCGCCAGCTTCACTGGAATCGTCGACGAAGTGAACGAGGACCGCGAGACCTTGAAAGTGATGGTCACGATTTTTGGCCGCTCCACTCCGGTTGAACTCGAATTCAACCAGGTGGAGAAGGTCGCATAGGAGTCTTGAGGTTGGTCATTTTATGGGAACCTTCAGCGTAAAGTTGCGAGTCTGGAATCCGGCGCAACCCGCCGGCGTGGAAGAACTGGACGCCTGCGTGGACACGGGTGCCTCGTTTAGCTAGATTTCCCGGGCGCGACTTGAGCGCCTAGGAGTGGCCTCTTCTCGAAAGATGGGTTTTCGCACGATTGAAGGACGACTGCTGGAGAGAGACATGGCGACCGTGTACGTTTCGACCGACAAGTACTCGGTTCCTGATGTCGTGGTAATGGCCGAAGAAGGCGAGATGGAAGTACTGGGTGCCCATACGATCGAAGGTCTGGGTATGGCGGCTGATCCAGTTCAGAAGAGGCTCGTCCCAACCGTAATGCTGGCGCGGTGGCGGCTGGAGTGCAGCGCAAGGGCCGGATTGCTCAGGCAATAGATGCGGATCTATGCACGGGCAGGTTACGCGAACCATTCTCGAGCCAAGATTTCCGACGCGCCTGTCCAGGTTTTGGCGAAGGGACCTACAATGCGTTCCTTTGGAAACATCGCAAGGGAAATGGAAGGACTACTGAACTGTTCGAACTTTTGGCTCCAAACAGCTTCGGGCGAATTCACAATTAGAAGCGAGCGTTCGTGCTCGACTAAAGAGAGATCATGGCAAAGAAAGTTACAGGTTATGTGAAGCTGCAGATCGCCGCCGGCAAGGCGACTCCGGCGCCTCCGGTAGGCCCGGCACTGGGCCAGGCGCAGATCAACATCATGGAGTTTTGCAAGCAGTTCAACGCCAGAACGAACCAAAAGGAGATGGAGGGGCTGATCATCCCGGTCGTGGTGTCGGTGTATAGCGACCGCTCGTTCACCTTCATCACCAAGACGCCGCCGGCTTCGATCCTGTTGAAGCGGGCTGCCGGTATCGCCAAAGGATCGGGCACGCCGAACAAAGACAAAGTTGGCAAAGTCACTGCCAAGCAGGTCGAGGACATTGCCAAGCAGAAGATGCCCGACCTGAACGCCGCTTCGGTTGACACCGCGATCAAGAGCATCCGCGGCACCGCAAGGTCGATGGGCATAGAAGTGGTTGGTTAAGTTTTATGTGGGGACAGCCGCCTTCGGCTGTCCCGCGAGCGCAGCGAGCGTAGGTTTGGAAAGCTGATCGGAAGATGGCAAGATTTCGCGGGCAATCGTGCCCGCGCCACACAAGTCAAAAACACCACGGCTCAGCGGAACGATGCTGAGCGGTGGGAGACAAGGAAACGAAATGAAAAAAGAAGGAAAGAACATCGCCAAGGCGCACTCGGCAGTCGAGAAGCGCCCCTACGTTCTGCAGGACGCGGTTCCGCTCCTGCAGAAAGTAAAGTACGCAAAATTTGACGAGACCGTCGAGCTCACGCTGCGGTTAGGCGTTGATCCGAAGCATGCCGATCAGATGGTCCGCGGTACGGTCGTTCTGCCGCACGGACTGGGCAGGTCGAAAAAGGTTCTGGTCATCGCTACCGGCGACAAGATTAAAGAAGCGGAAGCGGCGGGCGCCGATTTCGCGGGCGGCGAAGAGATGGTCGAGAAGATCACTAAAGAAAACTGGACCGACTTCGACGCGCTGATCGCCACACCCGACGTGATGAAGTCCGTTGGACGTTTGGGCAAGATTCTAGGTCCGAAGGGCTTGATGCCGAATCCGAAGACTGGAACGGTTACCTTCGATGTAGCCAAGGCAGTTCAGGAAGTGAAGGCCGGCAAGGTCGAATTCCGTACCGACAAGACGGCGCTCATCCACTGCCCGGTCGGCAAGATTTCGTTCTCGCCCGACAAGTTGATTGAGAACGCGACGGTGCTGATCACCAGCGTGATCAAGGCCAAGCCGTCCGTGGCCAAGGGCAAGTACATCAAGGGCTGCACCTTGAGCTCGACGATGGGGCCCGGGATTCTGCTGGATGTTGCGCCCATCGAGGCCGCAGCGAAGGCATAAACATAAGCGCCGGGCTGCACCCGGCGGACAGCCGAGGGCGGCTGTCCCCACATAAGACTGGAAGGACCGAACAATGGCGGTTACTAAAGCGAAGAAGACGGAGCAGGTCGAGAAGCTGAGCAAAGACCTGCAGAATGTTTCGAACGTGGTCGTGGCGACGTACACGAAAATGACTGTGCCCCAGGACTACGAACTGCGCAAGGCTCTGCGCGGCGCGGGCGCGAAGTATCAGGTGGTCAAGAACACGTTGGCCGAGCGTGCGGCTAAGGGCACCAAGGTCGAAGGGGCTTTGAAGGATCTGGCGGGCGTGACCTCGATTGCCTATACCACGGGCGATCCGGTAGCGATGGCCAAGGCGCTGACCAAGTACGCCAAAGACACGCCGGAGTTCACTTTCAAGGTCGGCGTGGTCGAAGGCCGCGTGGTCACGATCAAAGAGATTGAAGCTCTGTCGACGATGCCTTCGAAGGAAGAGCTGATGTCGAAGCTCCTGTTCCTCATCAATGCTCCGGCGCAGCGTTTGGTCACCGTGATGAACGCGGTAGGCCGCAACCTGGCCGTGGTGGTCGATCAGGGTGTGCAGCAGAAGAAGTTCAAGGAAGCATAGAAATTGTGTAATTGAGTGATTTTGTAATTTGGTAATTGAATATCTGAAATTACCAAGTTTCCCGATTACCCAATTACCAAATTAAGAGATTTGGTTATTAGCAAGTCGGGGGTTGCGCGGTTCGTTCTGAGCGTTGTCTGGCGCAAGGAAGCGAACCTGGTCGCACTGGAACCCTGACCCACGGATAACGAAATCAAAAAACCGATAACAAGTGGAGAAATAAAATGGCGGATCTGCAACAGTTGGAAGAGTCAATCGTAGGGCTGTCGCTGCTTGACGCGGCGCAGCTCGTAAAGAAGCTGGAAGAGCGTCTGGGCGTTTCGGCGGCGGCAGCGGCCCCGGTCATGATGGCTGGCGGCGGCGGCGCGGCGGCAGCGGCTCCGGCGGAAGAGAAAACCGAGTTCACCGTCGTCCTGAAAGAAGTGGGAGCCAACAAGATCAATGTGATCAAGGCCGTCCGCGAAGTCACCAGCCTGGGCCTCAAAGAAGCCAAGGAACTGGTGGATGGAGCCCCGAAGAACGTGAAAGAGGGTGTTTCCAAGGAAGAGGCGGAGACCATCAAGAAGAAATTCACCGATGCTGGCGCTACGGTTGAAGTAAAGTAGCGGCGCTTTGCGGACCTAAGCGGGGCGGGAGCCCGCAGCCGCATCCCGAGCGCTGTTTGCGAGGGATCTCTTGGCGGCTGGCTTTCAGTCTGTGAAACGCACCGGAAGCGGTGCAATATCGTTAATGTTGCACGTTCTCTACTTGTGAACCTTGGGCGGCGATGTTAGCATCTATATTAACGTCGCTTCCCTGGGCTTCACTCAAGCGCGAGCGGAGCTCGCGAGGGAAGTTTTTTGGGCAGGCTGCTCCGCGGGCAGGCGGGGCGGAAAACGGGCCGAGGAACTGGCGCGAAAGAATTCAAATCAAGAAGGGCGAAACGCCTTGGTTGGCGTCTGCGGGAACGACTGTCCCCGCGGGCGCCCCACTGTCTTTTAGATTTCCAGGTTGTTCCGGTTCTGCACACGTAGGTCCCGCGGCGCGATAAGCGCCCCACATTCCGCGGTTTAAGCGTGACCTTCGGTCGCGCATGAGATTGGGAGTTTCTGACGATGAAAAATGCCTTCCGTAAACGATTCGATTTTTCCAAAATTCCGGCCACCATCCAGATCCCGAACCTGATCGAGGTTCAGAAGCGTTCTTACGACCGCTTCCTGCAGATGGACAAACTCCCCAGCGAGCGCGAAGACGGCGGCTTGCAGGCGGTGTTTCAGTCTGTCTTCCCCATCACCGACTTTCGCAACGTATCACAACTTGAGTTTGTGGATTACGCCATTGGTAACTGGGAGTGCAAGTGCGGCCACCTCAAGGGTCTGCACCACCTCCGGACCACTTGCAAGAATTGCGGATCCACGGTCATCACCGACCCGTTCCATCCCGGCGAAGTTCTTTGCGGCAAGTGCGGCACGTACAACGCCAACACGCCCGACTTCTGCAACAAGTGCGGCGACCCGGTGGGACTGCAACTGAAGTACGACGTGGCCGAGTGCGAAGAGCGCGGCATGACGTATTCCGCGCCGCTCAAAGTCACGATGCGGCTGACCATTTTCGATAAGGACGCCGAGACCGGCAATCGCTCCATCCGCGACATTAAGGAGCAGGAAGTCTTCTTCGGCGATGTTCCTTTGATGACGCAGAACGGCACGTTCATCATCAACGGGACCGAGCGTGTGATTGTCAGCCAGTTGCACCGTTCGCCCGGCGTGTTCTTCGAGACCGCCAACAACCGCACCTACTTCCTGGGAAAGATCATTCCCTACCGCGGTTCCTGGGTGGAGTTTGAGTACGACCAGAAGAACGTGCTCTACGTCCGCATCGACCGCAAGCGCAAGTTCCTGGGCACGATTTTCCTGCGCGCCCTGGGCCTGCGTTCCGGCGAAGACATTCTGCGCGCGTTCTATACCACGGACCGGCTCGTGGTCCGCGACAAGAAGCTTTATTGGACGCTTGACCCGGCCAGCGAGAAGCCCACGAACCTGCTGGGCATGAAGCTTGCCCACAGCATCAAGAACAAGTCGGGCGACGAGATCACGCATTCCGGCCGCAAGATCAATGCCCAGGTGTTGAAGGACATTCAGAAGGCGAAGGTCACCGAGATCGAAGTCGACATTACCGATCTGGAAGGTGCGTGGACAGCCGGCGACATTGTCGACACCACTACCGGCGAAGTCATGCTCGAAGCCAACTCCGAGCTCACGGCCGACAAGGTTTCGAAGATTCTCGATTCCGGTGTGGTCGAGATGAGCCTGTTCTTTCCCGAGCGCGACGACGTGGGCACGGTGATCAGCCAGACCCTGAAGCGCGATTCGGTGAAGACGCCGCAGGAAGCGCTGATCGAAATCTACCGCAAGCTGCGTCCCGGCGATCCGCCGACGCTCGATACCGCCACCGCGCTGTTCCACGGCATGTTCTTCGACCCGCGCAAATATGACTTCTCGCGCGTAGGCCGCTTGAAGTTCAACATCAAACTGTTCGAGAACCAGGAAGCCACCAGCCTCGACAAGCGCACGCTCGATCCCGACGATTTCTACGCGACCATCGCGTACCTGCTGAAACTGCGCAAGAGCATCGGCGCGGTCGACGATATCGATCACCTTGGCAACCGCCGCGTTCGCGCGGTGGGCGAGTTGATGGAAAACCAGTTCCGCATCGGCCTGGTCCGCATGGAACGCGCCATCAAGGAAAAGATGAGCGTGTACCAGGAAATGTCGACGGCGATGCCGCACGACCTGGTCAACGCCAAGCCGGTGATGGCGGCGATCCGCGAATTCTTCGGATCATCGCAGCTTTCGCAGTTCATGGATCAGACCAACCCGCTCTCCGAGATCACGCACAAGCGGCGTCTCTCGGCCCTTGGGCCGGGCGGTCTGTCGCGGGAACGCGCTGGATTCGAAGTCCGCGACGTTCACCCCACGCACTACGGCCGCATCTGCCCGATTGAAACGCCGGAAGGTCCGAACATCGGCCTGATCTCGTCGTTGAGTTGCTACGCCCGCATCAACGACTACGGCTTCATCGAGTCGCCCTATCGCAAGATCAAAGCCGGACGCGTGATCGACTACGTCACCATCGTCAACGTTGGCGACAGCGACTTCAAAGTCGGAGATCACCTCGAGAAGCACGAAATCGAGAAGATCAACGCCGATTTGAAAGAGAAGCGCAAAAAGCCGGCGGCGATCGAGCCTTTCTCTTTCTATCTCTCGGCCTGGGAAGAAGATCGCCACACGATCGCGCAGGCCAACGTGGAGTTGGACGACAAGGGCCGCATCGTGGCCGAACTGGTCAACGCCCGCAAGGCCGGCAACTTCGTGCTGGTCAGCCGCGAGGAAGTGGACTACGTCGACGTCAGCCCCAAGCAGCTCGTTTCCGTCGCCGCGTCGCTGGTTCCGTTCCTGGAGCACGACGACGCGAACCGCGCGCTGATGGGCGCGAACATGCAACGCCAGTCGGTGCCCTTGCTCCGCGCGCAAGCGCCGATCGTGGGCACGGGAATGGAAGGCGTCACTGCCCGCGACTCGGGCGCAGTCGTTCTCGCCCGCCGCAACGGCATCATCGATTCGGTCGATTCCGAGCGCATCATCGTTCGCGTCGAAGGCGAACATCATCCCACGCAGTTGTCGCGGGAAGTGGGCAGCGACATCTACCAGCTCACGAAGTTCAAGCGTTCGAACCAGAACACCTGCATCAACCAGAAACCGGTGGTGAAAAAGGGACAGCGCGTGCTGAAGGGCGAGATCATCGCCGACGGTCCCTGCACCGATCACGGCGAGCTGGCGCTGGGGCGCAACGTCCTGGTCGCTTTCATGCCGTGGCGCGGTTACAACTTCGAAGACGCGATCCTCGTCTCCGAGAGGATGGTGAAAGAGGATTACTACACCTCGCTTCACATCGAGGAGTACGAGATCGAAGCCCGCGACACCAAGCTCGGGCCGGAAGAAGTCACGCGCGATATTCCCAACGTCAGCGAGTCCATGCTGCGCAATCTGGACGAAGCGGGCGTGATTCGCATCGGCGCCAGCATCAAGCAGGGCGACATCCTGGTGGGCAAGGTCACGCCCAAGGGCGAAACCCAGCTCACGCCGGAAGAAAAACTGCTGCGCGCGATCTTCGGCGAAAAGGCCGGCGACGTGCGCGACGCGTCCCTCTACTGCCCGCCGGGCATTGAGGGCGTGATCGTCGATGTGAAGATCTTCTCGCGCAAAGGCCAGGAAAAGGACGAGCGCGCGAAGTCGATCGAAGCCACGCAGATCGCAAAGTTGGAAAAGAACCTTTCGGACGAAATCCGAATTCTGACCGACGAGCGCCTGAAGCGCCTGGAGAACATTCTGGGCGGCAAGGAAGTGCAGGCCGACCTGCACGACGAGCGTACCAATAAGCGCCTTCTGACCAAGGGCAACATGCTTACTCGCGACGAGATCGAGCGCATCTCTACCCGCAACTTGAAGCGCATTAAGTATGCCGACAAGGATCCGCGGGTGAATGAGCAGATCGACGAGATCGAAGAGATGACTTCGCGTCAGATCGACGTGCTCAAAAAGATCGTCAACGAGAAGAAAGAAAAACTCACCAAGGGCGACGAACTGCCGCCGGGCGTGATCAAGCTGGTCAAAGTCTACATCGCCATGAAGCGCAAGCTGAGTGTCGGCGACAAAATGGCCGGCCGTCACGGCAACAAGGGCGTCATTGCCCGCATTCTGCCGGAAGAGGACATGCCCTACCTCGAGGATGGTCAGCCGGTGGAAATCGTGCTCAATCCGCTCGGCGTACCTAGCCGTATGAACGTGGGCCAGATTCTCGAAACCCATCTGGGATGGGCTGGCTTCGTGCTCGGCGAGAAGATCACGCAATTGCTCAAGGAAAACACGCGGAGCGAAGCCATCCGGCGCGAGTTGAAGGTGTTGTTCAAAGGCTCGCAGCTTTCCGACATCATCTCCGACATGAGCGAGGAAGAACTTGAGTCCGTGGCCCCAACCCTCGCCAAGGGCGTGTTCATGGGCTCGCCCGTGTTCGATGGCGCGAAGGAAGGCGAGATCAAGGCGCTGCTCGAGCACGCGGGCCTGCCGACGTCAGGGAAGACGACTCTCCATGACGGCATGACGGGTGAGAAGTTCGAACAGCCGGTCACCGTGGGTTACATCTACATGCTGAAGCTGTCGCACCTGGTGGACGACAAGATTCACGCGCGCTCCATCGGTCCGTACTCGCTGATCACCCAGCAGCCGCTGGGCGGCAAGGCGCAGTTCGGCGGACAGCGTTTCGGAGAAATGGAAGTCTGGGCGCTGGAAGCTTACGGTGCGGCGTTCATCCTGCAGGAGCTGCTGACGGCGAAGTCCGACGACGTATACGGCCGCACCAAGATTTACGAGGCCATCGTCAAGGGCGAGGCCGCCATGGAGCCCGGCGTACCCGAATCGTTCAACGTGCTGATCCGCGAGTTGCAGTCGCTCTGCCTGGATGTGGAGTTGATCAAGACAGGCGAGAAAAAGCCGACGGCCAGCGCGGCAGCAGATTAAGAAAACAGTTCTCGGTTCTCAGTTCCCGGTTTCAGTTAGCGCTGAGCCGGGGCCGAGAGCCGGGACACGGGTTTAGAAAGACTTTTTCAATATCCGCCACCGCGGCATTCGCTCTCGATGCCGCGTGAAAGGCAAAAGTTCACTCCCGGTTTTAACTGAGAACTGGGAACCGAGAACTGAAAACTGGTCGTGAGGGCCGTCAGCGGACGCGTCAGAACCGCAGGAAGCGGAGGACCACCTTGTTTCGTTCGAGCCCATTCGAAATGGCAAATGTGATCGCGGACTTCGACGCCATTCGTATTAGTCTGGCCTCTCCGGAAAAAATCCGGAGCTGGTCGCACGGCGAAGTCACCAAGCCCGAGACCATCAACTACCGTACCTTCAAGCCGGAGCGCGACGGGTTGTTTTGCGCCCGCATCTTTGGCCCAGTCACCGACTGGGAGTGCTTGTGCGGCAAGTACAAGCGCATGAAGCACCGCGGCGTGATCTGCGACAAGTGCGGCGTGGAAGTCACGCTGTCCAAAGTTCGCCGTGAGCGCCTGGGTCACATCGAGCTGGCATCGCCCTGCTCGCACGTGTGGTTCTTCAAGGGACTGCCCAGCCGCATCGGTCACCTGCTCGATATCTCGCTGCGTGATCTTGAGTCCGTGCTCTATTTCGAAGCTTACGTCGTGGTCGAACCCGGCGACGCTCCGGTGAAAGAGCGCGAGGTCATCAAGGACGAAGCCAAGTTCCGCGAACTCGACCAGCAGTACCGTCCGGCCGGATTCAAGGCCATGATGGGCGCTGAGGCGATCAAGGAACTGCTCAAGCGCGTCGACACCGACGGCCTATCCGTCGAACTGCGCGAGAAGATGAAGAACGAGAGCTCGCTGCAGAAGCGGCTCAAGTATACAAAGCGCCTGAAAGTGGTTGAGGCCTTCCGAAAGAGCGGCAACAAGCCTAGCTGGATGATCCTCGACGTGATCCCGGTCATTCCGCCGGAGCTGCGCCCGCTGGTTCCACTCGATGGCGGCCGCTTCGCTACGTCGGACTTGAACGATCTGTATCGCCGCGTCATCAACCGGAACAACCGGCTGAAGAAGCTGATGGACCTGCACGCTCCCGAAGTCATCGTGCGCAACGAAAAGCGCATGCTGCAGGAAGCGGTGGACGCCCTGTTCGACAACGGACGCCGTGGCCGCGTGCTGCGGGGCGCCAACAATCGTCCGCTGAAGTCGCTCTCCGACACGCTGAAAGGCAAGCAGGGACGCTTCCGCCAGAACCTCCTCGGCAAGCGCGTGGACTACTCCGGACGTTCCGTCATCGTAGTCGGTCCCGAACTCAAGCTGCACCAGTGCGGTCTTCCCAAGAAGATGGCGCTCGAGCTGTTCAAGCCGTTCATCTATCACCGGCTCGAACAGACCGGCAACGTCACCACCATCAAGCAGGCCAAAGAGATGGTGGAGCAGCAGGAACCGATCGTCTGGGACATCCTGGAAGAAGTCATCAAGGACCACCCGGTGCTGTTGAACCGCGCTCCTACGCTGCACCGCCTGGGCATTCAGGCTTTTGAGCCGGTGCTGGTGGAAGGCAAGGCCATCAAGATTCACCCGTTGGTCTGCACCGCGTTCAACGCCGACTTCGACGGCGATCAGATGGCGGTTCACATTCCGCTGTCTCCGGAAGCGCAGGTCGAAGCCAGCGTGCTGATGCTGGCGT
>OCZU010002611.1_pt1 | contig 11456 bp, 13 predicted proteins | sample 1539001 | NCBI WGS metagenome assembly OCZU01 (sample SAMEA3539306, study PRJEB22396) | soil metagenome | biome: tundra; feature: field; material: soil | place: USA | collected 2010-05 | depth 0.15 m
GACGATCCAAATACTCCCGGCGGATGGTTGCGATGGGCCGTTCGACAAATGGATGATTCCGCTCGCGCGGTTGCCAGCCGCGGTGATAACCAACAATTCTGCGAATCTGACCATTGGCGGAACCAATGTGGTCGCGCCGTTGACGGTGCCACCGACTGTGCCAGCGTCCGCCATCGGGTCCGTCGCTGCTGACGAACTTTTACGCCTCGCTCCCAAACATCCAAATTGCAGACCCGGCAACAAACAGGTTCTCCGCCCGATTCTATCGTGTCTCGTCTCCTTGACGATCGATGCCCACCACATAGGCATAGTGCCCGGCCACCGAATGGATCCAGAAAGGCCAGCAACGCCCGAACGTGGAACTGGGTCACAAGCTCTTGCTCGCGACCGACCAGCACCAATTGATTCAGGACTACGCCGTGCTGCTGAGCCAAGCCGAAGTGGATCAAAGCATTCCCGTTACCGACCGGTTGCTGGGGCGCTACGGCGCGGGTAGCGTGGCCAGTTTGAGTTTCGACAAAGGCTTCACGCGTGCGGCCGACCGGGAGTTGCTCAACCTGTATGTGCCCGAAGTGGTGATGCCCAAGCGGGGGAAGAAGAACGCGGCGGGAACGGAACGTGGAAGCGGGAAGCGGTTATCCTGACGCGGGCAAAGCGTGGCATGAGCCGCGCGCGTCGGTCAATTCCCTCAAGGGGGATGCCGCCGAGTTGGTGCTGGACGGCCGGCTCATCGGGGAACGCTCCGAGGAAATCAATCTCGCGGAACTGCTCCAGATTGCTCACCGGGAATTTGACCAGAAAACCAAGACCATCGACGAAACCCTGCTCCAACAACTGTGGCCCGCCCTGCCCGACCGTCTGGCGGCCAGCCAGCACGCGTAGGACGTGGGCCTGACTTTAGTGCAACCTCAACCCAAAGAAAATATCATGCGCCGAACCAACCCCATCCGCGTCCCCAAGCCCATCGCCCCCACCCACGCCCTCCAGACCCCCAAGCTCGTCGCGGCCCGCCGGCAGACGTCTGCACCCGGCGCCCCGATGCCCGACTGGAAAACCCGCATGAAGGAGCGGGTGGCGCGCATCGCCGCTGCACAACCCAAGGCCGACATGTGGAGAGAACTATAACGCGGGGCCTCAGCTCACTGTTACGCAATACGCAAAGGTTCGGGAAGCGCAACCAGCGCGAACGAGCAGGCAGGTCCAGACCGCAAAAACTTTTCATTCTGAACCGTGATATTTTCCGTTAACGTCTCGCCCGGCGGAAACGCCGTCATCATCCTTGCAGAAAAAGCGTGAGTGCATCTCATGCTGAAATGAATTGATGGAATCCAGCGCGCCAATTGTAATTTCAGTCATCATTGCCACACGCGACACATGCCCCCTGGTCTGTGCGGCGATTCGTTCGGTTGTCGAAAGCGCTGACGACCTGGTCAAGGAAATCATCGTGGTGGACAACGGGTCGGTTGATGACACGGCGACAGTGTTGTCGCGCGATTTTCCAACCGTTAAATATCTGCGCTCGGAAGAGAATCTGGGTTTTGCCCGCGCAAACAATCTGGGCGCCGACGCCGCGTGCGGCGAGTTTCTGCTCCTGCTCAATTCCGATGCGCGCCTCCAGCCGGACTCTCTGGGGACGGCCGTGGATTGGATGCGCCGACATCTTGATTGCGGGATTGTCGGCGGACAACTCCTTAATGCTGACGGTTCGCGTCAGAATTCCATCGCCAACTTTCCGACGCTGGCGACCGAGTTGCTGAACAAATCGCTGTTGCGCCGGTTGTGGCCGCAAAAATTTCCGGGCAAGGAACATGAGTTCCAGAAGGTGGAAGATGTGGACACAGTCCTGGGCGCTTTCATGCTCATTCGCAAACTGCTCTGGGACGAACTCGCCGGGCTGGACGAACGCTACTTTTTCTTTTTCGAAGAGACAGATTTTTGCCTGCGTGCCCGTCGTAGCAGGAAACGCGTGGTCCATCTGTCCGACGTTCGCGTCTGGCATGGACAGGGACAAACGGCGATGCAAATTCCCGTCGGTGTTCGTATTGAGTACTGGCGCTCGCGCTATGCTTATTTCGCAAAAAATCATTCCAGCGCCACTCGCGCCATTCTGACGGCGGGCTTGATTTTGCGCCTGCTCATTGATTGGGTGGGGGCAGTCTTTCTGACGCTGGTAACTCTTGGATTAAGCGCCCGCTGGCCTTCGCGCGTGCGCATCTGCTCGGCTCTTATCGGCTGGCATTTGCGCGGACAACCCGTGGCAGGCGGGCTGCCACGCTGATTCCGAAGGAACATTGCCGGTAGGGCGGTGAAGTTTTCAGATATTCCTCTGCCGGCGCGAACATCTGGCGTCAATACGGTCACGGTACCTGATTAAAGAGAATCGTGGCTGATAGTTCCGTCTGCAAGATGATCGTATTTTTGCACATACCGAAAACAGCGGGCTCCACGTTTCAGTTTATTCTGGAAAACAGTTTCGGCATTTCCGCGTGTCACACGAACCACACAAAGAAAGAGCGCTTTACTCGATCTGATTTTGATCTGGCCCGGGAAATTTCTCACGACTGCGCAGCCTTGCGGGACAGGCACGGGAATTACTCTTGGCGTTCACAAAATTATCGGTTGATCGAGTGAGTCTGAGGAGTGCTGGCTTCCTCCCACCCTCATCCTCCTTGATCTCGATCTCGTTTTCGTCCTCGAAATTCCCTGCAAAATCGCGGACGAGGACGACGGCGAGGATAAACCGAAACCAAAGGTTTTCCACGCCGGCTCTAATTGCCGCGCTCCGGGGCCTTGTCCCGTACCGGAAAATCCGTGACAAAGCGAGGGGTGGTGGTAAATCCATTCGGTCATGCAAAAACTCAGCGTCATCATCCCGTGCTTTAACGAGGAAGAAATGATCGCCAAATGTCTGGAGAGCGTGAAATTTGCCGATGAGATTCTGGTGGTGGATTCCTTCAGCACGGATCGCACGGTGGAAATCGCCCGCCCGCGCGCCTCGCGGGTTTTGCAGCATGAATATGTCAACAGCGCCACACAAAAGAATTGGGCCATACCCCAGGCCAACCATGATTGGGTGCTCATCGTGGACAGCGACGAACAGGTGACCGCTGAGTTGGCGGGAGAAATCCAGCGCATTCTTGAAAACCCGCAATATGACGGCTATTGGATTCGCCGGAGAAATTTTTTTCTGGGCAAGGAAATCAAAAACGGGAGTTGGCGGAATGACAGAGTCCTGCGCCTGTTCCGCCGCGATCTGGCCAGTTATGAGGACAAGCACGTCCATGCCGAGATCGAGCTTCGAGGGCAGGCGGGCTGTTGTCAGGAGAGGATCCTGCATTACTCGTTTCGCAGTCTCGACGATCATTTGCGCAAGGTCGGCCGCTACACCTCCTGGGGCGCGTTGAATGCGCGCGCCGGCGGCTTGCGCGGAACCGGATGGAGAATCTTCGGGCATTCCGCGGGCCATTTTTTGAAATCGTATTTTGTGAAGCTGGGATTTCTGGACGGAACCGAAGGGTTGATCATCGCAATGATGGAAGCCACGGCGTCATTCTTGAAATACGGGAAACTTTACGAGTTGCAAAAAGTTCCTCCGAAATCGAAACCTGCCAGGTGATGCCAGCGGCTTCAACGGACCAGCCGGTAATGTTTTTTGTTGAAATTGAAGCCAAACCAGCGTTCCAGCTTCATCATCAGCCGGTGCTTCCGCGCGCGTTTGGTGAGGCGATGATGCGGATTGGTCGGGAACAATCCTTCCGCGCGCGGCAGCCAGTTTTGAATCGCTTTGGGATGCGTTCCTGAAAAGAGCTTCAGCGTCAGCGGATCAATCTCACCGTAATAAACCGTGGAGATGGTGTCGTTCCAATTTTTCGCATTCGCCGCCCGGCGCTGGTTCATCTGCTCTTCGGTCTTGAGATAACCGTAATGATAAATCCGCGCTCCGGTGTGCGCGGCGCGGGGATAGCGGCTGGTTTTGTGGCCGGTGACGACGTTGAAAAACAGCGCCTCCGAGGACCACGCGGGAATTGTGTTTCGAATGATCCGCACCTCGCTTCGATACCACCCTGGCGACCAGGCGTAGGTGTTCCTGTTGCCGTAAAAATGCAAATAGTCAAAGGCCAGCGCTTCCACCCGTTCGTCGTTTTGATGTTTCTCCATCGCCGCTCGAATTTTGGACAGCTCGTCTTCATGCAACACTTCGTCGCATTCCAGGTAAAACGCCCAGTCGCCCGTGCAGTTAAAGAGCGCGATGGATTTCTGCTGCCCGTAAACGAATGCCTTGACGGTGTAATCGTGCCGGATGCGTTCATTCCATTGCGTCGGAATGATGCGCAGTTTGGGATCGTTGATTTCACGCAACCGTTTTTCCGTGTCATCATCGCACGGCCCCAGCGCCACGACGTATTCGTCCACAATGGGCAGGAGTGAACGGATGGATTCCACAAAGGGGTAGCCCAGCTTTTGGCCGTTGCGCAGAAATGTAAATCCACTGACTTTCATCGCTAGGTGTTCCGGTAAACGGCGGCACCGGAGGGTACCGAGGCATCCGGCAGAAGTTCCAGCACCGCCGCGGGGGAGATCGCGGCCATGCAATGGCTGGCACCCACACAAACTTGTGTCGTGGAACCACAAGTGCAATGGCCGCCTTGCAGAGCGCGGTGCCGTCCGCCCACCGGCGCCCATTGACTTCTGGATGACGGGCCGAAGAGCGCAATCGTCGGCACCTTCAACCCGGCGGCAAAATGCAACGGCCCGGTGTCGCCGCTAATGAATAATTGCGCCCGCTGGAGCACCGCCAGGAACGTCCCGAGGTCCGGTAGGGGCGGAAGCGTCGGCGCTTCAGGCAGTATTTTTTTTAAGTCTTCCAGCAAAGATTGCTCTCGCGGCGACGCGCCGGTGGAAAACATGACGTCGTGATGGCTGGCGGTGGCCCGGCGATGGAATTCAACCCAGTGAATGAGCGGCCACTCCTTTTTCGGCTGGCTGGTCGCGAGGTGACATAAAATGACCGGACGTGGCAGCAAACGCGCCGCCAGGACCGCTTGGGCCGGATCAGCCCGGATTTCCGCATCCAGGGAACCTGACTGGTTGATTTCCCAAGCGGATAAAACATGCAAATTGGCAAGCGACTCGTGCAACAAGCGGGATTTTTTGATGGTCTGAGTATAGCAAAGATTTCGACCCAGAAAGCCGCCGGATTGCAGCGGACCCAATCGCTGCCGTGCCCCGCAAAGGAAACTCATCAGGGCGCTTCGATCACTGCCGCCGAAATCCACCGAGCGATCATAGCGTTCCCGGCGCAACGCTTTGATCATGGGCCAGGATTGTCTGAGTTTCGCCTTTCCCCGCTTCCGCGGAAAGGCCCACACGCGATGCAGCCAGGGGAGGTGCTGCAACAGCGGCGCCGCTTCTTTCGCCACCAACACGTGCAGTTCGCAATCCGGAAAATGTTCTTTGATGGCGCGAAGGGCGGGCGTCATTAAAACCGTGTCACCCAGATAGCGAAATTGAATGGCCAGAATTTTCATGCCGCGCACTGGAAGAAACCATTGCAACGGCCAAAATACTCCGCAAGCAATAAAAGCAGCAATAAAAGCAGCGCCCCGGTTTTTTGCGGCGCTCCGGGGGCGTATTGCCCGAATCCTTTTTTCCGCAGGGACGGAGGGCGGCTCAGTGAGCCGCGGCACGTTCGGAAGTTCAAAACCCGTGGAAGTTTATCTGCCCGATTGCAATCCAGACTGCTGCGGGTCGCCGATGGGCGCGCACGTCCGTTGTTTGGGAAAAGGGCGCAAATATGGAAAGTTGGTAGTTATGCAAAGATGATCAGGCGCGACACTGAAAACACAAGGTGTCGCGGGGTGCGAACTTTCGATAATTACAGATCATCGAGAAAGGCAAGATCATCCTTGTTTGGCCGGAATCGATTACGGGTAACGCGTGGTGGATTGACCTTTGCCAATGCTAGCTTCTTCATTGCCAAGCTTGCCTCGACATAGAGGTGAGTAGTTTTTGGACTTTCGTGGCCGAGGTATAGAGCGATCACCTCTGTGGGAACATTGGCCTCCAACAGAGCCATGGCGGTTCCAGGTCTAAAAGAATGTGGAGAGAGGTGTCGTTTTTTGAGGGTTGGAAGTTGTGCAGAGGCGCGATCGACAAGCTTTTTAAGTTGCTAGGCGGCACCCGCGCGGGTCAGGCGTTGGCCAAAGCGATTAGGTAACAACGGAGCCTCCGGGGGCCAGCGATTGTCTTTGAGCCAATTACGTAATCGTCTTTGGGTCTGGGGCCAAATCGGTACACGTCGGTGCTTTCGTCCTTTACCTAACAGCTCGATCTGGCGGCCATTGATGTCCACGTCCATCACTCGGAGGGTCAAGAGTTCGGATAAGGGCGTGCATCGACAGGTGAAATTGCCGGCACGGAGTCCGAATTTGAATGCAAATCTGGAAAGGTGGCATCGATCCGTAAAAGAGGAGTGTTTGTCGAAAATGATCTTGTTCGGCGAGGCATCACTGCGACAGGCGCTATCAAATTACATTCTTCATTTTCACGGCGAGAGAAATCACCAAGGGAAAGATAATGCGATTCTTTTTCCGAAACCGGAGGACCGTGTCGGTGCATGGACTGGCAAAATCCAGACCCGTGAGCGACTGGGCGGCTTGTTGAAATTCTACTACCGCGAAGCCGCAGGAGATTTTGGACCCTACGACCAGTCCAGCGACTTGCCGTTTTGATCGTCAGGGCAGTCCAAGTTATTACAAATGCTGGCCGATAGTGTAATTGAACTGCGCATCCCAAGATCTTAGCGTTGCACCGAAAGCGAGCGATTTGCTCCACACGCACAGCAAAACGATAGGAAAGCCGAGAAAAGTACAATATGGAAACTCTGCCACTAACCGCCGTACCGCTTCCTGCAAAAGGTAGCGACAAAATATGGAGTATGTTGAGCCATCTCTCAGTCTTCCTGGGAGTCGGCTTCATCATGCCGCTGGTGATATATCTTGCGATGAAGAATGAATCGGAATATGTCGCGCTCAATGCAAGAGAAGCGTTAAATTTTCACATTTCAATTCTGATATATTGTCTGTGCTGCGCCCCGCTAGTGTTCATCTTGATCGGGATTCCGCTGTTAATCGGCATCGCCACCGCCTCAATAGTGTTGGCCATCATTGCCGCGATTGAGGCATCAGATGGCGGATGCTATCATTATCCGCTGACGCTGCGGCTCGTGCGGTGAAAGTGAGTAATCATCCGGAATTGCACGGTCATTTTCGTACCATGATCATCAGGCCGTGCCTGAGACATTTCTGGAAGAGTGGCCGAGCAGCGATGAGTCAAGCGACTGAAATCTCATCTGCCGGTCCAATGGCTCGGAGAATCTTTTGGCATTTTCAGCATCGTTGCTCCGGTCCTGTTCCGATCATGTGCCCACCACCTGATTCAAACAGCCAACTCGCTTGACATACCGAGGCTGTTCACCACTTACTTTGGTGTGATCGACTTAACATCAAACCAATTGCGGCAAGCAGCGAACCTTAAAGACCAAATCGCTGGCTTGGAGAAACAACTACATGCACTGCTTGGCCAGAGCCACGCCAGCCACAAACCGGCGGCGAAAAAGTCAACCATGAGTGCGGCAGGCAAAGCGAAAATCGCTGCCGCTCAGAGAGCGCGATGGGCCAAAGTCAAAGGTAAAAAAGCAGTCGCGACTCCCGCCAAGGGCAAAATGAGCGCAGCCACAAAAGCAGCAGTCTCAGCCAAGATGAAAGCGTATTGGGCAAAGCGGAAAGCCGCCCAAAAAAAGTAGGGTTTCAGATTCAGGCGGATTTCTGCCTGGTGGCTTAAGTCTGCTACTGTGCAGGGTCCATGATTGATTGTAAGCGTGTCGTAGTGCGGCCGGTAAAACCAGAAAGTTCATCTGCCAGATGGTTCATGAAAATCATTTCAGTTGGATGTCTGTTTGTGTTGGGCCTTTCCAGAAATTCGGCACTCCAGGGCGTTGAACTCGCCGAGAAGTACCATCCCGGTCACTACGTTGCCATTGCAGAAGTCGAAGCGGTCTCAAGCATCAAGGCGCTGGATGAGGCGTCTTTGCGTGGAGTGAGCAAACGCTATTACTGGGCGGACTTGGAACCGGAAAGGGGGGCTTACAATTTTTCCAGCATCAAGTCGGATCTCGATTTCCTCAGGAACCACCGCAAGCAACTTGTGGTTTTCATTACAGACAAGACATTCAATCCTGGGAGAAACCCGCTGCCCGGATACTTGTCGAAATACGCCTTGCCGAACATGCACGGTTTCACATCCAAGCGCTGGGATCCATTGGTCGTCGAGCGTTTCATTGCCCTCGTCCAGGCTCTGGGCAAAGAATTCAATACCGATCCGCATTTCGAAGGGATCGCGCTGCAGGAATCGGCGCTTATGATCAGCCCAGCCGTGCAGCGCGAGCAGAGTTACACTCCCGAAAAATACCGCGATGCCCTCATTAAAATCCTGACGGAATCGAGCAAGGCGCTGGATCGGAGCCAGGTGTTTTGGTACATGAACCATTTGGAAGGGCAGGACGGTTACCTGGGCGATATTGCCGAGGCGGTCATGCCATACCGGGTGGTCATGGGAGGTCCTGACATACTGCCCTACCGGAAGAGGTTGCAGGCAACTTACAAGCTTTATGACCGGTTCAACGGGAAGCTCAAACTATTCTGCAGCGCGCAGGACGATTCCTACCGACACGACCGGGCCGATTCCAGGAACATGGGCACGGCCGCCGCAACCAAAAACCTTCCTCCTCCCGCCTCTGGTTATGTCCCTATGGGAGAGATTTTCCAGTTCGCGCGGGACAAGCTGCACGTCAATTACATCTTCTGGACTTACAAAAACTATCGCAGCAGCCCCGCTGCCTTTACGTTCGACGATGCATTAATCGTGATGAGAGAATGTCCTTCCTTCTAACCCCAAATCATTCCTTCATTGGTTGGCCTTGCGAGACGGAGTGGAATTGCTGGAACGCCGAATTGTCGGCCGGATACGGCGAACGAGACAGGAACGACGGACCAAGCCGATTGGAACACGGTCCAGGACCGCGCAATGGGCAGATGGTGGCGGCGCTGGTTGATGGAGATAGGCGGCTGTCTTGGGTACAGTTCGTGGTTCATTTGAAATTCCTTTCATTCGATCAGGATGTTCGCCCGCCCGGCGGGGGCTGTGGTGACCAGCACGACCGGTCCGGGTTCGAGCAGCCGATAAACTTGCGACCCGGAAACGTTGTTTTCTTCATCCGGGATTCCTTTCAACCGATTTCAAAACCAACTGCGTCCAGACCCGGGCCACACCACTCTCGCCGTGCCGATGGCGGCTTCGACGTGAAAGCATGAATCAACACGCCGGTTGCTTTCTCAGACATTCCGCTCGCCGGTTCCCGGAATGAAGGAAATTATTCCGTTGGGCCTGTCTGGGAACCGGGTGAAAAGTCTTGGATAAGTGCAAACGTTATTGAAAAGTAAGGGGGTTACGTTTACAATTTAGGCCATGAAGATTTACCCTTCGACCCGGAGTCGCGGCTTTTTCGATGTGGAACGACGGTGGCTGGAGGCAAAGGGCAAGACGAGGAGCCCGGTTTTTTCTCGCGCGTGGCTTGCCTGCGCACTTCTTCTCAGCGGGGCGGGCGCGAAGGGTGCGACCTTCATGGTCAACACTACCAACGACACGTCTGATGTGGACTTGGGGGACGGCATCTGTGCCGACATCAATGGCAAGTGCAGCGTTCGAGCGGCGATCATGCAGGCAAATTTTACGAACGCCATCGGGCCTTCCAATACGATCATCATTCCGGCGGGTATTTACACGCTGACCCGGCCGGGGAACGATGATGGTGCAATCCTCGGCGACCTCGACATCGCCCAGCCCATGACGATTCAAGGCGCGGGCGCGGGCTTGACGATCATAGACGGCAATGGCGCAGTGACAGGGGATCGTGTCTTTCAGATTCTGTCGAGCGCTCGCGATACCAGTCTGAGCGGCTTGACCATTCGAAATGGAATGAAAGTGGCCGGCTCGTTCGATTCGGGTGGAGGTCTTTATTGGGACGGCGGCGGTGGTCATCTTCACTTGAGCGATGTGATTTTTGAAAACAACTCAGCGCATTACGGAGGCGGCCTCTATCTGAACTACTCCCCAACTTTTGATGTGGTGGATCTGGATCACGTCGTTGTGCGTACCAACGTAGCCACTACGGCTGCTGGAGGGGGGCTGTGTGTAGCGTTCGCTGGCTCTGTTTCTGCCGCCGTATTCGATTTGCATGACAGCCAGGTTTATGGCAACACGGCTTTTCAAGGTGGCGGCGCTTATTTTCAAGGCACGCCCACATCATTCGGCACGCTTTCTCTTCGCATCGAGACGACCCAAATTTATTCGAACAAGGCAAGCCATGGGGGTGGCCTCGATAACTCGAGCGGTAATAGTAATTTTCCCGCCCATGTGCTGAACTGCCGTCTCTACGGCAATGCCGCTGATTCTTTCGGTGGCGGCATTGAGAATTCTGGAACCCTTGTTCTCTCAGGCACCACAGTGGACGGGAACAGGGCGGGCATCGACGGCGGCGGCATTTACAATGGCGGCGCCTCGGTGACGAGCATGACCAACTCCACCATTTCGGGAAACAGCGTCACAAACGGAAGTGGGGGCGGCATCTTCAACGGCGCCACCGTTCTCAACGTTGGCGGCACGATAAATCTCCTCAACTGCACCATCGCCAGCAACAGCGCCGCCAGCGGATTCGGCGGCGGCATTACCAACCAGATCGGCACTGTGAATGCCAGGAACACAATCATTGCCGGCAACACGGCGCAGTCCACGGCCAGCGGCCCCGATTTCGCCGGCACTCTTGCCTCGACTAGCTCCAACTATGACCTCTTCGGCAACAACGGCGGCTTGCTCTTCAGTGGCGGGATCCCCTTCGGCTGTGTGTTCAATGTCAACCCGCTGCTTGGCCCGCTGCAGGACAATGGCGGTTCGACACCCACACACGCCTTGCTGGCAGGCAGCCGCGCGATTGACGCCGGCCGCAGCATCGGCCTGGTCACCGACCAGCGCGGTGCTCCGCGGCCGGTTGACGATCCCGCCATGCCCAATGCCAATCCCGGCGACGGCAGCGACATTGGCGCGTTTGAGGTCTTTCCCCAGCCGATATTGCACATCGCGCTCGCTGCGAACAACGTCCTGGTGTCGTGGCCATCCAACGGCGTCACTTTCGCGCTGGAGGCCAATACAAACCTGAACCTCCCGGCGAATTGGTCGAACGTGTCCGAAGCGCCCGTGGTTCTAAGCGGCCAATTCACGGTGACGAACAGCGCCATAAGTGGAAACAAGTTTTACCGGCTGAAGTTTCCGTAGCCCGTGTGGTCAAGAAATAAGTCTGGACGAAATCGGGGTATGGGCGGGGTTCGGTGGTTGGGGATGGT
>OCZU010002612.1_pt1 | contig 11455 bp, 7 predicted proteins | sample 1539001 | NCBI WGS metagenome assembly OCZU01 (sample SAMEA3539306, study PRJEB22396) | soil metagenome | biome: tundra; feature: field; material: soil | place: USA | collected 2010-05 | depth 0.15 m
AGGCCGGCGGTGGCCGTGCCCGGCTGCTGCAGGCCAGCTTCGAGCGCGAGCTCAGCCGGATGAGCAATCAGGATAAGCGTCCAGGGCAGCAGCAGGACAGGGGCCGTCAGGACCACGACCGCGAGGTTTCGCAGCAGACCAGGCCGGGTGTTCCGGAAGGCAACCGCCGCGAGAACGGATCCGACCAGCGCGATCAGCCACAGTAGCGGCACGAACATCGCGCCGATCGTCACGAGCAGGCCGGTTGCCCACGCCGCGCGCGTCGCCATCTGCCGTCGGGTCGTAAAGACTCGCACGGCGAGCAGCACGATCAGCGGCAGCAGCACGAAGACCACGACGCTGCCGAACCGCCCCGCCGCAACCGCGCCGGTCGCGACCGGCAGCAGCGCATACGACACGCAGGCCCAGACCCGGACCGGGGCGGACCTGGTGACTCGCCGCACGGCCAGCATCGCCGATATTCCTGCCAGCGGCACGCAGCCGATCAGGATGACATCGATCGCCAGCCACGGCTTGCCGCCGAGCAGGGTGGCCAGCCCCGCGATCACCGCCAGGTAGGGCGGCGCCGACGTGGTCGAGCCGACTCCGCTCGGGTGGAACGCCTGCAGGTAGGTCCGCCACAGGTCAGACGCACCGCCCCAGGCCGGCACGAGGGCGCCGCCGCTCAGCGGCCCGGCTCCGAGCCAAGACCGGCTGGCCACCAGGGCGACAGCCACCAGGAAAAGGACGGTCAGCACAGTCGGGCTGGTCAGCAGTCGACGCGTCAGCCCGTTATCGATCAGCATCGAGTCGTCCTCAGTCGGATCGGCCGAGGCGTGATGTGCGCCCGCCGTATCGACTTGTGCCGACTTGACCATCGTGGACGCGGCGAACTCGGCCAGTCGCCGCACCGACCGGCCAGGTGGCAGATCGGCCCGAATCCGGCTGTAGGCCGCCCGGCGGCCGCGCGACCGGCGGCTGCGGGCGCTGAGCAGCCGCAACGGGTGGCCGAGTGCGGCCGTCAGGGCAGCCGCCTCATCCAGTGCCGCGACCAGGCGCTTGGCCAGCAGGAAGAACGAGATCCTGAGCAATGAGACAACCGCGTTACCAACCGCTGACGTCAGCATCTGCCCGAACGGCAGATTGCCGAGCAGCGTGAGCAGCCCGTTGCGCCGGTCAAGCATGCGCACTCGGCCGCCGACGGATACCGGGCGGCGGTGCCGCGCGGCGGCCTGCAGGTGGTAGGCGACGGCGTCGGTGATGACCCGGACCCGGTAACCGGCGGCATGAACCCGCCAGCAGAAGTCGATGTCCTCCATGAACAGGCCCATAGCGGTGTCGAACCCGCCCACCTGGTCCCAGACATCACGGCGGATCAGCATGCCAGCGCTGCTCACGGCGAGCGCATCACGATCCCCGTCATGCTGGCCCTGGTCAACCTCACGCGGCTCGATGCCGGTGACCCGCCTGGCCGCGGTGTCGAGGGTAACCCCAGCCTCCAGGATCACCTCACGGTTCGACCAGTCCCGTAGCTTCGGGCCGAGCACTGCCGCGGAACTTGTCTCCGCCGCGCCGCGCAGCAATTGCTCAAGAGCGTCGGGCTCAGGCTCGCAGTCGTCGTGCAGCAGCCACAGCCACTCGACCCGCTCCCCTGATGAAACCCCTGACGAGCCAGGAACTGCCGTATTCGCCGAGCGATGCTGCAGCGCCCTCGCGATCGCTGCTCCGTAGCCAGTCGCCCGGTCCATGCCGAACACAGCGGCCTGCCCGAACTTCGCGGCCAGCACGGCACCGCTGCGGTCCCTGCTGCCGGTGTCCACCGCGACAACTCGCTGGACCGGCCTGGTCTGCTCAAGCAGGGCGTCGGCGACGCGCGGCAGCCATGTGGCACCGTCGTGAGCGACGACGACGGCCGTCACGACATGCTGCGGATAAGACTCGTTCAGCGACAAGGCGTTCCGGTTGCTGCTCAGGGGTTTCACCTGCGGGGCCGGCGCGTGGCCGTGACCTCCTGCGGGCCGGGTTACCTTGAGAACGATACGCGAAAGGTGGGGGGTGTCACTGCCAGACGCGATGCTTGGCTGCTAGACCGCCTGCCTCTTGAGCCGCCTGCGCTCCCGCTCGGACAACCCGCCCCAGATGCCGAACCGCTCGTCATTCTCCAGCGCGTACTCCAGGCACTCAGGCCGGACCTCACAGCCCCGGCATACCCGCTTGGCCTCCCTGGTCGATCCGCCCTTCTCCGGGAAGAAAGCCTCCGGATCAGTCTGGGCGCACAGTGCCCGGTCCTGCCACGCCGGCTCCGCGGCCTCATCCGCGCCGATGCCAAACGCGTCGTGCACCAGCGTGACGATGACATCAGTCACAGCGCACCTCCGCCCCTCCGTAACCCCGTCGGCTCTCGAGCATGCAGCTGCAGCCGAGAATTACACTAATGAAATTACACGCGCGTGTCTTGCTGCGCGTCAAGACAGATACGTGATAATGCCCGCCCGCTTGCCCGTGATGACGGGAAAGTCTGCGCAGAATCCTGGGATCCCAGGCACCACCCGGGGTCGGCTGCCGCCGGTGCCGGGGGCCGAACCTGGCCGCGCTGGCCACTACGACCCAAGGCGGATCTGCGGCCCGGCCGGCCGCCTGCCAGACTTTGCGCCATGCGGATCACGTTGCTCGCCGGCGGGATCGGTGGCGCCCGCTTCCTGAGGGGCCTGCGGACAGCCGCACCCGATGCCGAGATCACCGTCATCGGCAATACTGGCGACGACATCACGCTCTTCGGGCTGCACATCAGCCCGGACCTGGACACGGTGATGTACACCCTGGGCGGAGGGATCAGCGAGGAACAGGGCTGGGGCCGGGCCGATGAGAGCCACACCGTTCAGGCCGAGCTGACCGCCTACGGTGCGGGGCCTGACTGGTTCAGCCTGGGCGACCGCGACTTCGCTACCCACATCGCGCGGACGTCCATGCTGAACGCTGGCCTGCCGCTCTCTGCCGTCACCAGGGCGCTGTGCGAACGGTGGCAGCCTGGCGTGACACTGCTGCCGATGACAGACGACAGCGTGCGAACCCATGTGCTGATCGACGACGAGGCTGGCACCCGCACCGTCCACTTTCAGGAGTGGTGGGTCAGACTGCACGCGAGCATCCCGGCACGGGAGTTCACCGCCGTCGGCGCGGAGGACGCTGTGCCCGCACCTGGCGTACTGCAGGCAATCGCCGACGCGGACTTCGTCGTGCTGCCCCCGTCCAACCCGGTGGTCAGCATCGGCATGATCCTCGCCGTCCCTGGTATCGCCGAGGCGGTCCGGGCTAAGACGGTGGTCGGCGTGTCCCCGATTATCGGCGGCGCGCCGGTCCGCGGCATGGCCGACGCGTGCCTGGCCGCGATCGGGGTGCAGACCAGCGCGGCGGCGGTCGCGGCACACTACGGCCCCGACCTGCTCGACGGCTGGCTGGTGGACACCGCGGACGCCAGCGCTGCGGCCGGTCCTGAACTCGCAGGGATCGCCGTGCGGGCAGTGCCGCTGTACCTGACCGACCTGCCGACCTCCGCGGCCCTGGCCGGTGCCGCGATCGACCTTGCGACGGAGCTAGCCCGGTGAACGAGGCGAGAGCGGCCGGGCCGCTGACAGTGACTGGTATCAGCGGGCTACCGGAGATCCGCGTCGGCGCCGATCTAGCTGAGCTGATCGTGCGGGCTGCGCCCGAACTGTCCGACGGTGACATCCTCGTCGTTACCTCGAAGATCGTCAGCAAGGCCGAAGGGCGCGTGATCAGCGCCGATCGTGACGACGCCATTGCCGCTGAGACCGTCCGGGTGGTCGCCAGGCGGGGCCAGACTGCGATCGTCCAGACCAGGCACGGGCTCGTCCTGGCGGCGGCGGGCGTAGACCGCTCGAACACCGCGCCCGGCACTGTCGTGCTACTGCCAGTGGATCCGGACGGCTCGGCCCGGCGGCTGCGCGCCGCGATCGGCGACCGGATCGGCGCGCGGATCGGCGTGATCATCACCGACACGATGGGCCGGCCCTGGCGCAACGGCCAGACCGACATGGCGATCGGGGCGGCCGGTGTGGCACCGCTGCGGGATCACCGCGGCCAGTCAGATACCTTCGGCAATCTGCTTGAGGTGACGGTCGCCGCCGTGGCGGACGAGATCGCGGCGGCCGGCGAACTGGTCAAGGGCAAGACGGATCAGGTACCTGTCGCCATCGTGCGCGGACTGGCAGAGCTGATGACCGCCGACGACGGCCCGGGCGCGGCTGCCCTGATCCGGCCCTCCTCCGAGGACATGTTCCGGCTGGGCTCGGCCGATGTGCTGACTGAGCGGCGGACGGTGCGGGACTTCACCGCGGACCCGGTCGACCCGGCGGCCGTCCGCCGCGGCATCGACGCCGCGCTGACCGCGCCCGCACCGCATCACAGCCTTCCTTGGCGGTTCGCGCTAATCGAGTCCGGGCCGGCCAGGACCAGGCTGCTCGATGACATGCTCGCCGCCTGGACCAGCGATCTGCGGGCCGACGGATTCACCGCCGGGCAGATCGCCCGCCGCATCCGGCGCGGCGAGCCGCTCCGCCGCGCTCCGCTGATCATCGTCCCCTGCCTGGTCTCCGACGCCGCGCACAGCTACCCTGACCAGCGCCGAGCCGCCGCAGAGCGGGCGATGTTCCTCGTGTCGATGGGAGCCGGCGTGCAGAACCTGCTGGTCGCGCTGGCCGTCGAGGGCCTCGGATCGTGCTGGGTGTCCAGCACTTTGTTCTGCGGTTCCGTAGCCGCGGCCGCGCTGGATCTCCCAGCAGATTGGGAGCCGATGGGAGCCGTCGGCGTCGGCCATCCGGCAGTCCGGCCAGGGCCACGTCCTGTCCGCGACGCCAGCACCTTCATCGTCAGCCGCTAGCCCCCGGCGTTGGAGTCGGCGCTATAGACCGAGGCGCCGGGACAGGTCGGACGCGAAGACGCCGGCCGGGTCGACGTCGGCACGGACCTTACGGAAGTCATCCAGCCTGGGATACATCCGCCGCATCAGGTCGGCCGGGACCCGCGAATCCTTGGCCAGGTACAGCCGGCCTCCGGCCTGAAGCACCATCTCGTCAAGCTCGCTGAGCAGCTGATCCAGCCACGGCGTGCGGGTCGGGAAATCCAGCGCAAGCGTCCAGCCTGGCATCGGGAACGAGAGCATGCCGGGGTCGCCGTCGCCGAAGCGCTTCAGCACCGTTACGAACGACGGGGCGCGCAGCGCGCTGATCCGTTCCAGCGAGCGCCGCACCACGTCCTCGGATCCGAACGGCACCACGTACTGGTACTGCCGGAAACCAGCGGGGCCGTAGACCCGGTTCCAGTTCCTGATCCCGTCCAGGGGGTGGAAGAACGCCCCGATGGTCTGGATCTCCCCCGTCCTGCGCTGCGGCGCCTTGCGAAACCACATCTCGTTCAGCATCGCCACCGTGCGGCGGTTGATCAGCCCGTTCGGGAACACTGGCGGGGCGCCGACCAGCGCCCTCGGCGAGAACGCCAGCGGCTTGCCACGGTCCCGGTACTTCAGCTGGCCAACCGTCGCGAAGTCACCGCTGGTGATCACCGAGCGTCCCAGGCTGCGGCCCGAGGCCAGGCAGTCGGTCCAGGCAACGGTGTAGTCGTAGTCCTTGTCGGTCGCCGACAGGTAAGCCATCGTCTCGTCGATGTCGGCGGTCCGCACCGTGTCGACGACCAGCCGCGACGTTTCGACCTGCTTCAGCGCCACGGTGGCGCGCAGCACGATTCCGGTCAGTCCCATCCCCCCGGCGGTCCCCCAGAACAGATCCGGACTCGACTCCGGCGTCACAGTCCGCACCGATCCGTCGGCCAGCAGCAGATCGAGGGATCTGACGTGGCGCATGAAGCTGCCCGCCGAGTGATGGTTCTTGCCGTGCACGTCGGACGCGATCGCGCCGCCGACCGTCACCTGCCGGGTCCCCGGGGAGACCGGCACGAACCAGCCTTCCGGCAAGAAGCTGGTCATCAGCTGCTCCAGGCTCACCCCGGCCTCGCACGTGACCAGACCGGCTTCCTGATCGAACGACAGCACCTCGCGCATCGCCGTGGTCGTGATCACCAGCCCGCCGTCATTCTGCGCCGCGTTGTTGTAACTGCGCCCAAGCCCGCGCGCGATTACGCCCCGCTCCCCCACCGACTCGACCAGCCCGGCAACCTCGTCAGCACTCTCCGGCAGCACAACATCAGCCACCGTCGGCTCCGTCATCCCCCAGCCGCTCAGCTTGACCTTCTCGATCACCGACGTTGCAGTCATCTCAGTCACTCTCCTAGGACGCCAACTGGGGCTGCGCTGTCAAGATCGTAGCGAAACGGCAGTTGTCGTGACGACGTTCACTCCTGTTGTCGCATTCGCCGAGTCCGCGACGGCCGATTCTCTGGGGAGGGTGAGCAGCCGGAGATCAGTCGGCGAACTGCCACGAACTGAAGCGCAGACTCCGTCGCTGGCACGGGCGGCTGCGAGCCGTTCCGCTGAAGGATCTTGATAGAGAGTCGTCCGCTGGCGGAGTTCGCGGCCGGTCGGGGCCACCATGTCGGCTAGCTGGCTGATCGTCTTGAACGAGCCGTTCTGCGAGCCGGCCATCCGGCTGATCGTCTCCTCCATCAGCGTGCCGCCCAGGTCGTTGACGCCGCCGGCCAGCACCTCGCGGCAGCCGTCGTCGCCGAGCTTGACCCAGGAGCACTGGATCGAGCCGATCGCGCCGTGCAGCAGCAGCCGGGACATCGCGTGCACGGCCCGGTTCTCCCGGCGGGTGGGGCCAGGCCTGGCCAGGCCGGCCAGGTAGATCGGCGAGCTGGCGTGCACGAACGGGAGCAGCACGAACTCGGTGAAGCCGCCGGTGCGCTCGGCAATCGAGCGGATGACCCGCAGGTGGCCGACCCAGTGCGCCGGGGAGTCCACATGCCCGTACATCATCGTCGCCGTGGTCGGGATGCCGAGTTCGTGCGCGGTCGTCATCACGTCGATCCAGGCCGAGGTGGGCAGCTTGCCCTTGGTCAGCACCCAGCGAACGTCGTCGTCAAGGATCTCGGCCGCGGTGCCCGGGTGCGAGCCCACGCCTGCTTCCCTGGCCCGGCTCAGCCACTCCCGGACACTGAGCCCGGTTCGCGCGGTTCCGTTCATAACTTCCATCGGCGAAAAGGCGTGGATGTGCATGTCCGGACAGCGGCGCCTGACCTCCGCGGCGATGTCGAAATACGCGGTACCCGGCATGTCCGGGTGGATACCGCCCTGCATGCACACCTCGGTGGCACCAGCCACCCAGGCTTCGGCTGCCCGGTCGCTGACCTGCTCCAGGGAGAGCGTGTAGGCGTCCGCGTCCGTGCGGCGCTGTGCGAACGCGCAGAACCGGCATCCGGTGTAGCAGACGTTCGTAAAGTTGATGTTCCTGTTGACCACGTAGGTGATGTCATCGCCGCAGACGTCGCGGCGGACGGAGTCGGCGAGCGCGGCCAGCGCCTCAAGCTCTGGCCCGTCGGCGTCGAGCAGGGCGAGCGCCTCGGGGTCGGTCAGCCCGGCTGGGTCGCGTTCCGCGCTGCGCAGCGCGGACCGCACATCAGAACCCAAGCGCTCGGGATGCGCGGACGCGGCGGCCGGCCTGGCGGCCGGTTCAATCCGCTGCGCTATCTCGGCCCAGTCGCCGTACACCTCGGCAAAGTCGGCCCGCCGGTCGGCGGTCCGGCCGGCGGTGTCGATCGTGATGTGCAGGTCGGTCCTTCCGCCGGCCTGTGCCCAGCCGCCGTCCGGTTCCTGCCAGGGCAGCCCGGCAGGGATCGCACCGTCCGCGGCCAGCCCCGTCACCGGATCAGCCAGGGCCGCGACATGCGCCTGCAGCCGCGGGTCGAGCCACGGCTCGCGGATGTAGCCGGGGTAGATCGTGAGCCGCTCGCGCAGCGTGAAGCCAGCCGCCGCGGTCCGCTGCGCGAGATCGTCGATCTGCGGCCACGGCCGTTCGGGGTTGACGTGATCGGGAGTCAGCGGCGACACGCCGCCCCAGTCGTCGATCCCGGCGTCCAGGATCAGCTGGTACTCCCCCGCGATCAGGTTCGGCGGCGCCTGGATCCGCAGCGCGGGTCCTAGCACGAGCCGGGTCACGGCGATCGTCGCGGCCAGGTCGTCGAGGTCGGCGTCCGGCATTCCGCGCATCTTGGTGTCCGGCTTGGCACGGAAGTTCTGCACAATGACTTCCTGAACGCCGCCGTACTCGCGGGCCACCCCGCGGATCGCGAAAATCGAGTCGGCCCGCTCGGCCAGCGTCTCGCCGATCCCGATCAGGATGCCGGTGGTGAACGGCACCGCGCACCGGCCGGCCTCCTCAAGCACCCTGAGCCGGACCTTCGGGTCCTTGTCCGGGCTGCCGTAGTGCGGTCCGCCAGGCTCGCTGAACAGCCGGTCGGCGGTCGTCTCCAGCATCATCCCCATCGACGGCGCGACCGGCTTGAGCCGCTGGAAGTCCTGCCAGCTCAGCACGCCGGGATTGAGATGCGGCAGCAGTCCGGTCTCCTCAAGTACGGCAATCGCCATCGCCCGGACATAGGACAGCGTGTCGTCGTAGCCGCGGGAGTCCAGCCACTCGCGGGCCTGCTTCCAGCGCGCCTCGGGCCGGTCGCCGAGGGTGAACAGCGCCTCCTTGCAGCCCAGGGCGGCGCCTTGCCTGGCAATGTCGAGTACCTCGTCCGGGTTCAGGAACGCGCTGTCCAGCCGACCGGGGACAGTGACGAACGTGCAGTACCCGCAGCGGTCCCGGCAGAGTCTGGTGAGCGGGATGAACACCTTGCGCGAGTAGGTGATCACTCCCGGCCTGCCGGCGGCGGCGAGCCCGGCGTCCCTGGTCCGCGCCGCGTAGCTGAGCAATTCGGTGAGCTGATCACCGCGGGCATGCAGCAGGGTGACAGCCTCAGATTGGTCTAGCGTCTTACCGTCTCGTGCTCGTGCCAGGGCTCTGCGCAGCGCGCTGCTGTCCGGCATCGGTCCCAGCTCGGCGGATCGCATCCCCCTACCCTAGGCGGGACCAGCCAGCATGCCGGTGCCCGGCGCCAAAACCGCCCGCACCAGGCCGGGCGCCTGCAGGTCCCGTGCATGCATCTCGGTTTCGTCGCTGGATGCGCAGATCCGGCGCGGGCGGGCAGCCGCTACAGCCAGCTGATCCTGGCACTGGCCACAGCGGCGCCGACCGGCGCCCGTGCCAGCTGCCCTGCCTTGACCTTGTCCAGCAGGCCGCGCACCACCGCCATGATCTCCGGAACGCAGTCGCGCAGGCTCTGGGCGTCGGCGGCCAGCGCCTGATCGGCCTGCACGCCAGCGTGGCTGAGCAGCGCTTCGAGGTCGGAGAGCTGCGCACCGACCCACCGCACCGGATCTGTCGACAAGTTCTTGTCGAACACGCGCTTGGAAGGATTCCACCCCTCGAAGGCCGGATGATGGTGCGCCCGATTCAGGCTGCCAGCCGGTCCGTCCGCCGCCTCAAGCAGGTCCGCGCGCCAGATCGGAGCGCCGACCTCGATCGGCCTGGCCGAGTAGATGGAGCCCTTCAGCTCGCCCTGGCTGAGCATCCGGACCTCAAGTCGCACGCCGCGCTCGGCGCCCTCCTGGCCCGGATTCGGGTCAGGATCGACGAAGTACAGGTCACTGGCCAGCACGCCGATCCGCTCGAATCCGAATGCATACAGCACGGCAAACCTCCTTGTGGACGCCCGGACGACAAAGCCATCTTCCCCCGTCGGGCGGCCGACGACCACAGCCAGTCCCGGTCGCACGGTCCCGGTCGCACGGTCCCGGACGCACGGTCCCGGTCGCGAGCCTTAGCTGCCGCCGTCGCGGCTAGCGACGAGCTCGACCTCGAAGCCGTCGCTGTTCTCCAGGTAGCCGGCGCAGTGCTCGGGTCCGCCCGCATTCGGGTGGTGGTCGGGGAACATCAGGGTCCACCCGTGGCTCGGCGCGGCATCGACCAGATCGCTGAGCTGCGCGCGGCTTCCGGCGTGGAAGGCGAGATGGTTCAGCCCAGGACGGCATCGGTCATGGTCGGCGGCGCTTAGTGCCGGGGACTGCTCGACCACGATGTAGGTGTCCGCCAAGCGCCAGCTGTGGCCGTCCGGCCAGTCCTGAAAGGACTCGTAGCCAAGCGCGGTGAGCAGCCACCCGATGCTGTCGATCGCACGGCTCAGCTCAGGAACCCACAGCTCGACATGATGCAGCAGACCACGGTCAGTCACGTCTCTCCAATCGCTTCTAGTCTGATCACTCGAAATAGCTGGGCAAAATGGCTTAAATCATAACAGCGGGGAGCTGAATCTTGCGCAGGAAATGGGTGCGACCGTGATCACGCGGCTCTGTCAGTAACATTCACTGATAGAGCCACGTGATCAAGGAAAAAGGGCTGCCGCACGGCTGGCTGACTGGCTAGAAGGAACGGTAGTCCCGGACGGACATGCGCGGGCCGCGACGGGGCGGCCCCAGGCTGGCCATCCCGATCCAGGTGGCAGCGCGGTGCCGGTGACCCTGGTACGGGGCGAGCAGCTGGAGCATTCCGGCGTCGTCGACCACCCGGCCGGCCAGCGCCCAGCCGACGATGGCCGGCAGGTGATAGTCGCCGACCGAGACCGCGTCCGCATCACCGCAGGCCCGCTGCCTGATCTCGGCCGACGTCCACGGCCCGATTCCGGGCAGCACCCGGAGCCTGCGATCCGCAGCCTCTGACGGCATCGATGTGATCTCCTCGATCCGGGCCGCTAGCCGGGCGGCCGCGGCAATGGTCCTGGCTCGGACTGCCTCGACACCGGCCAGGTGCCACTCCCAGGACGGGACGGCCGCCCAGTCGCGGGCGCCAGGCGGCACCCGCATCCCGGCCGGCGCCGGGCCGGGTGCCACCTCACCGAACCGCCGCAGCAACGTCCGCCAGGCACGAGTCGCCTCCTTGCCAACCACCTTCTGCTCCAGGACGGCGGGGACCAGCGCCTCAAGGACCAGGCAGGTCCGGCCGATCCGGACACCGGGGTACCGCCGGGCCAGGTCGCGCAGCAGCGGGTGGTGCGGCGTGAAGGTCTCGGGGCTGTCGTCCGCGCCGAGCAGTCCTGGCAGGGCGGCCAGCAGCCAGGCGGCCCCTGGTCCCCAGGCGGCGGCATCGACGAGCGGGCCGGGACCGGCGGGCTGGGCTGAGGGCTGCTGCCAGGTCACCCGCAGCGTTCCTGGTCCGTCCGGCGTCCGGCAGACTCGCCAGATCGCGCCGGCCTGATCGACGGCGAACGCCGGATCGCCATGGCCGCGGCGATGCACGGCCAGTACGCGACGGACATCGACAGCGAACGGCGCCTGCCACAGGCGTTCTAGCGGCGCGGCCTGGGTGGCCGGGACGGCCGAGCGGGCCGGAGTGAGCGGATCGGGCGGGGGCGTCGCACGGGAAACGGCCGGAGCTGGCGGGACGGCCGAGCGGGCCGGCGCGAGTCC
>OCZU010002613.1_pt1 | contig 11454 bp, 10 predicted proteins | sample 1539001 | NCBI WGS metagenome assembly OCZU01 (sample SAMEA3539306, study PRJEB22396) | soil metagenome | biome: tundra; feature: field; material: soil | place: USA | collected 2010-05 | depth 0.15 m
GGGCCGGCTGGAGCGGCTGACCGGCGCACAGGTCCGCGGGGCCCGCCTGCTTGGCGCCCAGCACGGGTCCAGTCACTACCAGGTGACGCTGGCCGGCGGTCGCGTGGCATTCGCCAAGGTCTCCGGCGACGGGCTGGGCGGTGACGGGCTGGGCGGTGACGGGCTGGGCGGCGTGCTTGAGGCAGAGGCGCGCGGGCTGCGCTGGCTGGCCGACGCGAACGCGGTGGCGGTGCCCGAAGTGCTCGGCGCGGACCCGGGGACGCTGGTCGAGGCCTGGGTCGCGGAGCAGGAGCCGGACCGGTTCGCGGCCGAGCAGTTCGGCCGGGATCTTGCCATGCTGCACGCGGCGGGCGCAGAGCGGTTCGGGTCGCCGTGGCCGGGGTTCATCGCGAGCCTGCCGCTGGGGGACCGGACCGCGGACGTCGGCCCGGGCGGGGTTTCCGGCGCCTGGCCCGACTGGTACGCGAGCCAGCGGCTGCTGCCGTACCTGCGGCGCGGCGCGGACACCGGGGCTCTGACGCCGGCGGACACCCGGCTGGTGGAGTCCGTCATCGGCCGGCTGGGTGAGCTGGCGGGCCCGCCGGAGCCGCCGAGCCGCATCCACGGCGACTGCTGGTCGGGCAATGTGCTGTGGTCGGCAGGCCGCGCGTGGCTGATCGACCCCGCCGCCCAGGGCGCCCACCGGGAGACCGACCTGGCCATGCTGGCCTTGTTCGGTGCGCCGTACCTGGACCGGATCCTGGCCAGTTACCAGGAGGTCGCGCCGCTGGCGGACGGCTGGCGGGCCAGGGTGCCGCTGCATCAGCTGCATCCGCTGCTGGTCCACGTCTGCCTGTTCGGCGGCGCCTACCGATCGGCGGTCCTGGACGCCGCCCGCGCCGCCCTCTCGGGTCAGCCATAGCCGCGGATCAGGTCGTGGATGGCGGGCAGGACCTGCCGGCTCATACTCGGGCGGTCGCCGTAGATGGCGAGCAGGCTGAGCAGTTCGCGGAGGTGCAGCAGGCGCATGCGCTGCTGCCAGCCGGGATGCGGCGGGTGAATCTCGTGGTAGGCGGCGAAGAAGCGCCCTGGGGATTGCGGGGCGCAGTACATCATGCTCAGGTCCACCTCTGGCCACATGTAGCAGACCGCCGGATCGATGACAGCGGGCTTTCCCTGGTGAGTGGCCAGGACGTTGCCAGCCCACAGGTCGCCGTGGCATAGGGCCGGCGGCATCGGCGGGACCAGATCGCGCAGCCGGGCGCAGATTTTCTCGATGGCGCCGCGGGCGCCGGCGTCGAGCACCGCGCGCAGCCGGGGCTCGGGGAGGAACCGCAGGACACGGTGGCGGATGAAGAACTCGTGCCCGTCCTGGCACCAGGAGTTGTGCTGGGGCAGCAGGCCTAGCCAGTTGTCGTGCGGCCAGCCGTAGCCCGGACCATGGACGGCATGCAGCGCGGCCACGGCCTGGCCGGCCCGCTCCCAGAAGACATTGTCGTCGGCCGGGGCGGGCCTGAGGGCTTCCAGGACCAGGTGGCCATGAGCGGCGTGGAAAACGCGTGGGGTGGCCACCGCCCCGGTAGCGCGGATAGCGTCCAGTGCCTGAGCTTCCGCGGCGAACAGGCCGGGCCGCATCTGTTCGCTGGTCTTGACCACGGCCTGGGAGCCGTCGCTACGGGTCAGCAGCCAAACCTGGTGATCATAACCACCAGCCAGCCGCCGCGCCTCGGTGATCTCACCGGCGCCGGGAAGCCCGGCCGGGATCTCGCGCACCCCTCCCACCCTGCCCAGCATGGCGGATTCGGGTTGTGCGCACAATGCACCGCGCTCGCCGAAGAGTTACCAGGATGCGCCGGGTACGGGTGATTCGTCCGGATCTGGCTGGCGGTCCTGAGCTTCCGGGGCCAGCGGGAGCGCGATGCGGAACGTCGCGCCGTGCCCAGGCGTGGAATCCACGGCCACCGTGCCGTTGTGGGCGGCCACTAGGCCGGCCACGATGGCCAGGCCGAGCCCCGACCCGCCAGTCTTCCTGGTCCGGGCCTGGTCAGCCCGGTAGAACCGTTCGAACACGCGTTCCGCCTGGTTCGCGGCCAGGCCCTGCCCCTGGTCGGCCACCTCAAGGACGACAGCCGAGGCGTCGTGCAGGCGTCCGGAGAGTATCCGCACCTCGACCGGAGTTCCGTCCGGTGTGTGGGTGAGAGCGTTGCTCATCAGGTTGCCGATCACCTGACGGAGCCGCACCTCATCGCCGAGCACCAGGAAGGCGGCCCCGGTGCCGACGGTGAGCTCGATGGAGCGCTCGGGCGCGATCATCCGGGCGTCCTGCACCGCGTCGACGGCCAGGGTCAGCACGTCGACCGGGCGGCGCTCGATGGGCCGCTGCTGGTCGAGCCGGGCCAGCAGCAGCATGTCCTCGACCAGGACCCCCATCCGGGCGGATTCCTGCTCGACCCGCTGCATGATCCGGTCCAGATCGGCCTTGGTCAGCGTGCCGTTCCCGTTGGGCGGTGAAGGTGGGGCTGGCTCCCGGGCGGCTGCTGTCTCGGGAGCCGGGCCTGTCTCGCGCGCCGGGCCGGTCCCGTGCGTCGCCGCGCCGCCCCGCTGCCGGTAGTACTCGGCGTACCCACGCATCGCCGTGAGCGGCGTGCGCAACTCATGGCTGGCATCCGCGACGAACTGCCGCATCCGCTCCTCGGACCGCCGGGCGGCGGCCTCAGACTCCTCACGGGCGTGGAAGGACGTCTCGATCTGGTTGAGCATGGTGTTGAGGGAGCGGCCGAGCCTGCCCACCTCCGTCTCCGGGTCGCCGTCCGGCACCCGCTGGGACAGGTCGCCGGCGGCGATGGCCTCCGCGGTGTGCTCGATGTCGGTAAGTGGCCGCAGGCTGGCCCGCACGATCGCGACGCCGACCAGCGCCAGCCCGACCATGATGATCACGCTCACGATCAGCTCGATGCCAGCCAGGTGGCTGATGGCGACGTTGATGTCGCCCAGATCGACGCCCACGATCAGTGTGCCGGACTCGGTGGGCTCCGGCTGGCCGAAGATATGCGGGGTGTAGCTGTAGTGATCGGTGATTACTCGCCAGTTGTCACCACCCGAAACGGCTTGGACGGCGACCAGATGCTCGGCATTGGCCTTGAGCCAGGCGCTGTTTCCGGTGGGCACGTTGGGGATGGACGGCGGAGGAACTTGATACTGGGCTGCGATGGCAGGCAGTGAGGTGCCGTCCGGGACCAGGGCCACCATGTACGGGCCAACGGCGCTTATGTTGGCGCTGGGCTGCGGCCCTCTCGTTGACGGTGTCTGCAGTAGCGTCATCTCCTGGTTGAACAGGTGGGTCACCTGCTGGCTGGCCTGCTGTACCTGGTAATTGCTGAACACCGTGACGCTGGCCACGCTGATGACGGCGAGCGCGATGGCGACCAGCGCCAGCAGCGCGGTGATCAGCTTGACGCGCAGCGAGGTCCGGCCGGGCAGCTGCCGGAGTCCCTCCCAGAAGCTCCCCCGCTCCGACGTGAACGACATGATCAGGCTGCCTCTAGGACGATGACGGGAGCCTGAGCACGTAGCCGACACCGCGCAGCGTGTGGATCAAGCGTGGCTCGGCGCTGTCCACCTTGCGGCGCAGCACCGACACATAGGACTCCACGATTCCGGTGTCGCCGCGGAAGTCGTAATCCCAGACATGGTCGAGGATCTGCATTTTGGACAGCACCCGGTTCGCGTTGCCCATGAAGTACCTGAGCAGCTTGAATTCCGTCGGTGACAGCTGGACGTGCTGGCCCGCCCGCCACACTTCGTGGCTCTCCTCGTCCAGCTCCAGGTCGGCGAATTTCAGCCGCGGCGTCGGCTCGGCCCCGTCGCCCCGTGTGCGCCGCAGCACCGCGCGGATCCGGGCGATGACCTCTTCCAGGCTGAATGGCTTGGTCACATAGTCGTCCCCGCCCAGGGTCAGGCCCCGGACCTTGTCTTCCATGGCGTCCCGTGCGGTGAGGAAGACCACGGGAATCCGGGTTCCGCCGCCCCGCAGCCGCCGGATGACATCGAAGCCATCCATGTCAGGAAGCATCACATCGAGCACGATCAGGTCGGGCCGGTGCCGCTGCGCCGCCTGCACCGCCTCCGTCCCCGCCGCCGCGGTGACTACGTCGAATCCGGCATAACGCAGGCTGGCCGAAAGCAACTCGAGGATGTTCGGCTCGTCCTCGACAACAAGCAGCCGGGCACCTGGCTGCTTCCGCCCATCGTCTGACGAGGAGGTCATGGCTAAATCTTCGGTTACCTTCCTGAGTATTCCCTGAAGGCATGCTGGGGCTGATCTCATGATCACATGCCGAGGATAATTACGCTACGCGGAGTTCAGGCCTTGGTCACAGACCGTGTCACCGAAGGTTGTTCCGTGCGTCATCCCACCGGGAGATGGCCGCGGCACGGGAACCGGCGCCGAGTTTCGCGTAGATCCGGTTGACGTGATTCTTTACTGTTTTCTCGGCCAGGACCAACTGGCTGGCGATCTGGCCGTTGGAGTGCCCTTCCGCGATGAGGGTCATGATCTCCGCCTCGCGCGTCGAAAGGCCGTGCGGGCGGATCATTCGGGGGATGCTGTCAGTCCTCATCAGTCCTCATCTGTCCTCCGGGCCGCTGCTACCAGCGTGATGGGCTGCGACGCATGGTACGAACATGACCCTGATGAGCGCAAGGGGCACAAATGGCCGCAGAGAGAACAACCACCGGCTAGTGGTGCAGTGCCGCCCGATTTTGAGCCGGCACCCGCCCTAGCCGGCCGGCGCGAGCGACGAGCCAGTCAGCAGGCTTTTGGGCACGGGCTGGTCGTTCTTCAGGGCGTTGAAGAGTTCCGGCGCCTGCGTAGTGCTCCAGATCACGACGTCGCCAACCGCCAGGACCGGCTCGCTGCCGATGGGCACGGTGGTGGTCTCCGGGTGGCGCAGCGCGAAGGCGACCTGGGCGAGCTGATACAGCTGGGCGCCCTGGTCCACGGTGAGCGCGTCCGCGGAGCCGACCGTAGCGGGGAGTACCGCGAACGGGTTAAGCAGGGTGCCGGGGCTCGTCATCTTGGTCAGCAGCGCCTTCATGAACACCCGCTGGTCCTGCTCACGCTGCAGGTCCTGGGTGGCGAAGAGGTGACGGGTCCGTACGTAGCCGAGTGCCTCGCCGCCGTTCAGCGTCTGGCAGCCCGCCTTCAGGTTCAGCCCCGAGGCCGGGTCGACCAGCGCCGAGGGTAGGCACATCCGCACACCGCCGACGGAGTTCACCACGCTGACCAGGCCGCCGAAGCCGATCCCCATGTAGTGGTTGATTTGCAGGCCGGTGGCGTTCTGGACGGTCTCCGCGAGCAGCTTGGGCCCACCGAAGGCGAAGGCGGCATTGAGCTTGTTGCTGCCATGTCCCGGAATCGGCACGTAGGAGTCGCGGGGCAGGCTCACCAGCACGGCCGGGCCGCCGTTGGACGGAATGTGCAGCAGCAGGATCGTGTCAGAACGGGCGCCCGTGATGCTGCTCGCGCTCCCGGTGGCCAGCTGGGCCTGTTGCTGCGGGGTCAGTCCCGCCCGGCTGTCCGAGCCGGTGATGAGCCAGTTCTGCCCAGCCGAGCCCACCGGGCGCCCGGCGTAGTTCACCAGCACGTTGGCCCGGGTGAGTTTGGAGTTGAGGTAGAAGTACATCCCGACCGTCGCCACCAGCAGTATGACGACAAGCAGGCCGATGATCTTCAGGATCCGGCCGGGGCGCAGCCTGCGCTTCCCGCCGCTCCCGCTCCCGCCGCCGCCGCTCCGGACGCCGGGGTAGCCGGGCACTGATCCCTGGACCTCGGGGAAGCGGATCGCCGCGCCGCCGAGCGCCGGGGGCTGCTCGGGCCAGTTCCTCGCCGCCGCGCTGGATCCTCGCGCGGCGTCCCTTGACGGCAAGCTCACGGTCGGCTCGCTGCCGATGCCCTGGCCCTGGTCCGCGGGCGGGCGCGGCTTCGGATCGCGGAACCACTCACCTGACCGGTCGCTCACGCGGAACCCTCCCACCACATCGTGACCACCTCGCGTTCGGACGATCCCAGGTCAGCTGGGCACCCTGGCTCGGTGCCCAGGTCATGCAGCGCCGCTTGCACCTCGCTGGCGCGCTCGGGGGGCAGGCACAGCCTGCGCCTGGTGACCTCCACGAGCTCGCTCTCGCTGGCGTAGTCGCGCTCGGCCGGGCGATTCCACCCAGTGTGCCTTGCCCGCAGACCCATCGCGGACAGGATCGCCAGCAGGTCCCTCGCTGTCGGTGCCTGCGGCCGCGTGATCCCGTGAAACCTCAGCCACAGCGGGCTGAGCGAGGAAAGGGGATGCACGGCGGCCATCTCAACGACCACCCGGCGGCGTGCGTGGCTGGTCAGCGCGGCGATGAACGGTTCGATGTCAGGCACGTTGTACGTGACATGGTGACTGGTCACCATGTCAGCGGGGCCGATCTGGCCGGCGACGTCTGGCCACCGGCCGCACACCATCCGGCTGGCGAGACCTAGCGGCTCCGCGCGCTCGGCGAGCAGCACGAGCATCTGCGCGTCGGTGTCCACCGCCGTGAGCGAGGTGATCCGCGAGGCCAGCGGCAGGCACGCGGCCCCGGCGCCCGCGCCGATGTCGAGCAGGCTTCCTTGCGGCTCCAGCGCCTCCCGCGCACGCTCGCAGGAGGGTCCGGCCGGATCGCGGCGCAGCCGGTCGGCCCGGCGGGCGAAAACCTGCCGGGGCAGCACCCACGGGGATTCAGCCACTGCCGAGGAGATGTGTTCAGGAATGGCCCAGGCGGCGAGGTCATCACGCCACCGTCCGAGCAGTTCCGTCAGCGTGGGCATGAGTGCACGTCCTACGCCCGCCTCGGATGCGATGAAGAACGCGGGGGGGCTGAGCCCCCCCGCGAGTGGGGTGAGTGATGGGATTCGAACCCACGACATCCAGGACCACAACCTGGCGCTCTAACCAACTGAGCTACACCCACCATTGCCTGCAACCAACTGAGCTACGCCCATCATCGCCTGCGGCTGCATGAAGCATAGCGGCGCCCGGTCACCGGGCCGAACCGGAATCCCCCTTGGCCTCCCCGGCGCCATGGGGCGTTCCCGCGGCTTCGGGGCCGCCCCGGCGGCCTGCCTGCAGAGCGTATCTGGCGGCGATCTGCCGCGCGGTCGCCGAATCCGGGCCCGGCGGCGGGACGAAGATCGCCTCGCGGTAGTACCTGAGTTCCTGGATGCTTTCCCTGATATCCGCGAGCGCCCGGTGGCCGCCATGCTTCGGCGGGCTCGCGAAGTAGGCGCGCGGGTACCAGCGGCGGGCAAGTTCCTTGATGCTCGACACATCGACCATCCGGTAATGCAGGAAGGCATCCAGCTCAGGCATGTCGCGGGCGATGAAGGTCCGGTCCGTCGCGATGGAGTTGCCGCACAGCGGCACCCTGCGCGGCTCGGCTATGTGCCCGCGGACGTAGCGGAGCACCTGCTCCTGCGCCTCCGCGAGGGTGACCCCGGCGGCCAGCTCCTCGAGCAGCCCAGAGGCCGTGTGCATGTCGCGGACCACGTCGACCATCTGGTCAACGGCCTCGGCGGGGGGCTTGATCACCAGGTCCACGCCGTCGTCCAGCAGGGCCAGCTCGCCGTCGGTCACCATGCACGCGATCTCGACCAGGGCGTCACGCTCGATGTCAAGCCCGGTCATCTCGCAGTCGATCCAGACGAGCCGGTCGTTCATTCTCCCAGAGTAGAGCCTCGGCCAGCCTCTCTCGCCCGATGTCAGTCACCCCGCCCTACCCAGCCCGGCCGGCCGGGCTGGTGACAGGCGCATCCGGGGCCGCGCCGCGGGGCCGGCCGGCCAGCGCCAGGATGTGTTCGGGGGTGGCCACGTCCGGGCGCAGCCTGGGATCGGGCTGCGCCGCGCCGAACATCAGCACCGCGGGCAGCACGCCGGCCCAGACATCCAGCGCGTAGTCCTCCTCGTCGTCCCCGGGGGGCCCGGTCCGGACCTTGACCGAGGCTTCCGCCAGCGGAAGGGCCAGAACAGCGGTCGCGGCGAGTTCCTTGCGGGAGGGGCCGCGCGCTTCGGCCCACCGCCCCGGGACCAGTTGCTCGGTGATGACCTCCAGTGCCGCCAGCCGCTGCGCGTCGTCGGTGAGCAGGCGCGCTGTGCCGAACACCATCGCGCTCCGGTAATTCACCGAGTGGTGGAAGACCGCGCGGGCGCAGACCAGGCCGTCAAGGTGAGTCACCGTGACGCAGACGTCCTTCCCGTCCGCGCTGGCCAGGCCCCGGTTGGCCGAGGATCCGTGCAGGAAGAGCGTGTCGCCGCTACGGCCGTAGCCGGTCGGCAGCACCATGGGCGCGCCATCGATGACCACCCCGAGATGGCAGATGAGACCGGCGTCCAGCACCGCGTACAACTCGGCACGGTCGCTCCGGCCGCGTTCGCGCAGGCGGTGCAGCGTGGTGCGTCCCGTCGTGGAGAGGGGAAGTTCGTTGCTCATGATGGTCTACGGTAGCGATTAAGTGGACTGTTAGCCGTAGCCACTCCAGCGGAAGATTAGATGACCACTTTGTCGCACGCGCCGGTCGAGATACCCCTTGCTGCCGATCGCGACGGGACCGCTTCCCTGACGGCGCAGATCGTCGCCCAACTGCGCACCGCCCTGGCGGAGGGGCAGTTCGCGGCCGGTGACCGGCTTCCGTCCACCCGTGCGTTGGCGGTCTCACTGGGCGTCAGCAGGACCGTCGTGACAACGGCGTACGCCCAGTTGTTCGCCGAAGGCTGGCTGGAAGGCCGCCATGGCTCGGGCACGTACGTCGCGGCGGGCGCACCCGGCGCCTCAGGCGCAGTGGCCGCCCCCGCAGCCGGCGCGTCCATGATCACAGAAGATTACTGGCGGACACAGCCAAAAATCTTCCGTGATCATGGAATGGGCAACGGGGAGGCAGCCGGGCGGGGTACCGCGGGGCCGCAGGGGTATCAGAGACCTCAGGGGTATCAGAGGCCTCAGGGGTGGCAGGGGCCTCAGGGGTGGCAGGGGCCGCAGGTCCAGGAGTCGGCACCGGTCAATCTGCGGCCCGGTATCCCGTGGACGGAAGGCATCGACCAGACCGCCTGGCGGCGGGCGTGGCGGCACGCGGGCGCCGCGCCGATTTCGAACTGGCCTGACGCCATGGGGCTGCCGGCCCTCCGCACCGCACTCGCCGGGTACGTGCGGCGCAGCCGCGCGGTGCGCTGCGCCGGCGAGCAGATCCTGGTGACGCGCGGGGTGTCGGCGAGCCTCAGCCTGCTCGCCGCGGCACTGCTACGGCCCGGTGACCGGGTAGGGATCGAGGAGCCAGGGTACCCAGCGGCCAGGTCGGTCTTCGAGGCCCACGGCGCGCGGCTGGTTCCGTGCCGGGTGGACGCCGACGGTCTCGTGGTCCAGGAGCTTCCCAGTGACCTCCGGATGGTCTACACGACGCCCGCCCACCAGTACCCGCTCGGCGGGCGCCTCCCGGTGCCGCGGCGGCAGGCGCTCATCGCCTGGGCTCGGGCCGCGGGAGCGCTCGTCGTTGAGGACGATTACGACGGGGAATTCCGCTATGACGTCGGGCCGCTGCCCGCCTTGTTCGGATTGGACCCCGAGGTGGTGGTTTACCTCGGGACCACGACGAAGACGCTCACCCCGACGCTCGGGGCGGGCTGGCTGATTGCCCGGCCTGATCTCGTCACCGCCGTCGCGGACGCAGGCTCCCGTGCCGCGCTCCGGGTTCCGGAGCCTGTGCAGCACGCGGTCCTCGCGTTGCTCGAGCACGGCGACCTGGAACGGCACATCAGGCGAATGCGGCATGACTATGCGCGCCGCCGGGCCGCCATGGTCAGCCTGCTCGGCGGGTCGGCCCGGCTCCACGGGGACACCGCTGGCATGCACATGTTCCTGGAACTGCCGCACGGAGCCGATGACGAGGTCGCCGCGGCCGCGCAGGCTCGCGGCGTGGCCACGGCGACGCTGCGGCGCTACTTCGCCGGGCCGCCCGCCCGGCATGGCCTGGTGCTCGGCTACGGCGCAGCCAGTCTCGCCGAGGTTACCCGTGCCTGCCAGGTGCTGGCCGGGATCCTGGCCGGGCTGAACTACGAGGGCCGCCGGCTGGACGGGCCAGCGTTCGTGGGCGATGATCGCTGAGCGCAATCTTCGAGGCAAGGGCGGTCTGCGGCGAGGGCGGTCGGGGCGAGGAGCAGCATGACGGATGGCGTTGTACCAGGAATCGAGGATGTGTCCCGGCTAGGCCGATGGCTGACAGAAAATGGCGTGCCCGGGGATCACGATCGCCCGCCGCGCGCCACCCTGATCGCCGGCGGCCGGTCCAACCTGACGTACCTGCTCGACTGCGGGCTACCCGCCGGATCCGCCCAGGCCGCGCTGCTGGTGCTGCGCCGCCCGCCGCTCGGCCATGTGCTGCCGACCGCCCACGACATGGCCAGGGAATACCGAGTGCTCAGTGCCCTGCACGGCACGGGCATCCCGGTACCCAGGCCGGTGGCCCTCTGCGCGGACCCCGCGATCATCGGCGCGCCGTTCTACGTGATGGAGCATGTGGCCGGGCTGGTGATACGGACCAGGGAAGACGGTGCTCAGGTCTCGCCTGCCCAGGCTCACGAGCTTTCACTTCGGTTCGCGGACATGCTCGCCGCCATCCACGGCGTCGATCTGGCGGCGGTGGGGCTTACCGGGTTCGGCCGGCCGGATGGCTACCTGGAGCGCCAGCTGGCGCGCTGGCAGCGGCAGTGGGAACTCTCGCAGACTCGGGAGATGCCTGGTTATGAGCAGCTCACTGCGCGGCTGGCGGCCGGGCTTCCGGCGGCCGGGAGCGGCGGGACCCTGGTGCACGGCGATTACCGGCTGGACAACATGCTGATCGCCCTGGGCAGTCCACCGGAGATCACCGCGGTCGTGGATTGGGAGATGTCCACACTGGGTGATCCGCTCGCGGATCTTGGGCTCGCCCTCGTCTACTGGGCGGATGCCGACGACGACGAATCGATGGAACTTAGCGTGGGCTCATCGGTGACAGCCGGTCCTGGCTTTCTGAGCAGATCGCAAATCGCGGATAGATACGCGGCACTGACTGGGCGGGACGTGTCCAGGATCGGTTACTACATGGCGTTCGGCTGCTTCAAGCTGGCCGTGGTGCTGGAAGGCATCAATGCTCGGTTCCTGCAGCACAAGACGGTTGGCGAGGGATTCGAGCGGGAGGGCCAGGCCGTCCCGCTGCTGATCCAGCGCGCGCACCGGCTACTCGACTCGGCCCAATGAATCAGCCCAGTGGGCTTGCCCGGGGCATGAGATCAGGAGCTGGGAGTCCAGAAGGTGGATATGAGGCCCGGCACCCCGCTCTCGCCGGGCCTCACAACCGCGTCCTGGCCGGCCGGCCAGGAAGTTGATATGAGGCCCGGCACCCCGCTCTCGCCGGGCCTCACAACCGCGTCC
>OCZU010002614.1_pt1 | contig 11453 bp, 13 predicted proteins | sample 1539001 | NCBI WGS metagenome assembly OCZU01 (sample SAMEA3539306, study PRJEB22396) | soil metagenome | biome: tundra; feature: field; material: soil | place: USA | collected 2010-05 | depth 0.15 m
TGATTTCGGCGTAGGTCAGGTAGCTGCGCTCCTTGCCGAGCACGATCAGGTTCTTGAGCCTCGTCTTGCGCGCCTCGGCCTCGGCCGGAGTCAACTCGAGCTTGCGCAGCTCGATGCCGTTCTTGCCGCTGCGCGCCTTGCCTTCGGCGAGTGCTTTTTCGGTGCGCTTGACGGAAAGCCGCGCCGCGATTTCGCCGGCGCTGGGCTTCACAGCCTGGCCAGGAATCGGCGCGGGCGCTTTGCCGGACGGGGCTTGCGGTTTTGCAGCACGCTTCACGTTCGCCTTTGGCAGCGGCTTGGCCGGCACCTTGGCCAGGGCCTTGTTCGCGACCGGCTTCAGCGCCTTGGCTTTTGCCAGCACTCCGGGGGTGCGCTTAAGCGCCGGTTTCTTCATCGACCGGGACGACGCCGTACGCGCCGTTTGCCTCGCCACCGGCGTTCTCGCGGCGCGGGTAGTCTTTACGGCGCGCTTCGCCGGTTTGCCCGCAAACCCTCTTCGCGATCTGGGCCGCCTTTGCCCCCCGCTTCCAGGCCGGCTTGGCGCAGCCGGAGGCCATTACCTTCCTGGCGCCCTTGGCTTTGGCCTTCGCGGAGGATTTCTTGACCGGCTGGGAGAGTTTTTTCGCCATCCTTCGCCCTGACCGGCACTCGGGTGCCGGTTGCTGCGGCAGAGGATGCTTCAAGGCTGCTCCAATATCTCTATAGCCTGATCGGCATCTTGCAGCGAGTCCACCGCAATGTAGGCGATGAACTGTTTGCCGATCACGGCGGCGGAGAAACCACGCAAGTTGATACTCGCGTCGGCAAGTTTCTGCGTCAGCTCCGCGGCGACTCCAGGCCGGTCACGGCCCACGACTCGAACCGAGTGCAGCGTATGCGTCACATTGAAACCCACCTGCGCGGCTGCAGCAATCTCCCTGTCACCCTGCAGCGGCGCGACGAACATCACTCCCTTGCCCGGCTCATTCTGGGCGCGCCGCGCAATGATGAATTGCAGGTTTGCGTCTGCGTCGCGCAAGATGCCCAAGACGTCTGCGAGCCCGCCGGGTTTGTCTTCTATGCCCGCCGCCCAAACATCCACGCGTTCCACGAATAGACCCATGACGGATTCTCCTTTCTCGTTAGGGGTGCCCTTTGATAGAACTTTTGGTCGCGACCGCCCGCAAGAAAGTCTCGATCTGATTCACCGGCGTCCGCGCCCAAGACATGTGTGCTCAAAGGTTGTGCCGCCTCGAGGGCGGCCGAGCAGACGCCGGCGATGTTTCGGTATGCCTGGCGGGTCATCACCAGCTTGGCGCCAAACGATTACGGAGATCTGCAAGGAGCGCTGCCAGACGGAGTAGTTATTCTGTGCGCTCAAACAGATGCAGGAGACCGAGACCTTCATCGGCTATTGCTGCGGAGCGGACAAGAATCGCGCTCAGCCCCGCTCCCCGGTAATGTAATGCTCAAGCTGTTCAATGATGAATTTCTGCTCGGAGATGATGTCTTTGACCAAGTCCCCGATGGAAATGATGCCGATAAGCTTGCTTCCATCCATGACGGGCAAGTGGCGCAGTCGGTTGTCCGTCATCAGCACCATGCGCTCCTCGCTCGCCTGATGAGGACGCACATACATCACCGAGGACGTCATGATGTCGCGCACGGGGGTTTCTTTTGACGACCGTGCCATAAGAATTATTTTCCGCGCGTAATCGCGTTCCGTGATGATCCCGACGGTCTGCTCGCCTTCCATCACCATGAGCGCGCCGATGCTCTTCTCTGCCATCAGCTTAAGGGCATCGAACACCGAGGCGTTGGGCGCGATGCTATAGATGGTCGGGTCAGGTTTCGATTTGAGAATTTGCGCAACGGTTTTCATGGGTCACTAATGCGCGCTCCCCAGAGGGGCGCGAACACGCGCCCTACCCAGGATCCAACCGCCCTTTGACTAAACGAGTTACCTACGGACGACGGAACCGCGCGATCGCGTCGTTCAGGCAGGTATCCCGTTGTTCCGCTGGTCCGGCGACGCAGCGTTTCAACGCGGTTCGATAGGCCGCCTGCTGATCGCTCATCGGCAATGCCTTGCCCATTACTTTGTGCTTCGCACGATGCGGATGATGAGCCGTCCGAGGCTGTTCGCTAGCCGTGCCGTGCGAACCCATGGCCGACTTGTCGGTGGCGTTCGATGGTGCACCGGCGGCCAGGGTGTTGCTGGGGCCACCGCTCGCTTGCGCCGTAGCGCCCGAGGGCGTTTGACCGGTGCAATCCTGGCGGCGTCCGACTCCTGGTCGCGACGCCGTCGCACCCCGAACAGACCCCAGAAGACTGCCGTTGCCAGCTGGAGCGCACTGGCTTTATTTGTCACGGCCGGTTTTTCCTGCTCAGAGCGCTCCGATTGATTCATGAATGTGACCTTCCTTTCCGCGATGCGCTGAAGCCGGCGAGCAGCCTGCAGCTTTGCACGGCGCCAGGTGCCGTAGTCGAATGGGCGCTGCGCCAGCCCGGAAAACGCGAACAAAACGGTGTATAGCCCCATGACGACGGCCGTGACGCGCTGGGCGAGCCAGCCCGCGAGACCGTAGCGTGCCCCGAAAACGACGCGCTTCACCATAGTTTCACCCCCAGCATCATGGTCAGGGCCAAGCTCACAACCAGCACCGCCCAAGCGCCGGCGCGGGCCGGCTTGAGCTCGATGCCTAACTGCAGATCGAGTAACAGGTAGCGGATACCCGCGAAGAAGTGATGGAGAAATGCCCACAGCACTAGCAGCAGAACCAGCTTGACCAGGGGGCTGCTAACCTCTGACCCAAGACTTGCGAAGCTCTGTGGCGAGGCAAGGCTCGAATCAAGCACGTAAATCGCGACGGGAAGCATCAGAAAGAGCCCGGCGCCGTCACTGCTCTTCGGCAAAATTGTCCCCGATCAGTGCGACGATGGCGTCCAGCGCTTCCGACTCGTCGGGGCCGTCGGTTTCGAGCACGACACGGCTCCCCTTGACCGCCGCCAGCATCATCACGCCCATCAAGCTCTTGGCGTTGACCCTGCGGCCGTCTCGCGCCAGCGACACGTCGCACTGGTACTTCGCGGCGAGGCGGGTGAGCTTGGCACACGCAGGCGCGTGCAGCCCCCACTTGTTGACGATCTCAATCTCGCGTTGCTGCGTAACTTGGATTCACCTAATGGTTTCTCTGCGGTCGGAGAGCGCCTGATGGACAGGCGCCGTTTTCGGCGGGACGACATCGAACGTGGGCTCGACCCACATTGGCTGCGGTAAGCGCATTTCGCGAGCGATAACCAGCAGCTGCGCTACGGGCAACGCGCGCAAGAATTCGTGTCGGTAAGCAACAGCACCCCGGAACTCTCGTGGTGCGTTTGTCCTCCCTACGCGTCGCCACGATCCGATGCGCCAGGTGCTCGCCTCCACCCGCCGCTAGGTGCCGGTCGCGACTTTGTTTAGCTTCGCTTGGGTGCGGTAGGTCACGCCATGCTCCACCAGATACTGCCGAATCAACTGACGAACGACTTGTGATGGGGTGATGTCCTGCTTCGCGCACAGGTCCTCGAACGCCTTCTTCTTGTACGGATCGATGAGGATCGTCAGCCGCGCCGTTTTCTGTTCCATCGGAGGTGAGGGCCGAAGCGTCTAATGTTAATAGAATTAGCATTCTATTAGAATTGTCTGCATTGTCAAGACGCCTATAATAATAATCTTAAGGTCACTCAATGGGAATAGGCCTCTAGGACAGTGGGCAAGAAAGCGGCACTGGCCCTTGGCTATCGTCCCCGAGGCCGGCCGCGGCCGGGATTGCATCGCGCGAAAAGCTCGGCTGGCGCATACCCCCGGACCGGTCGCCTTGGACGCCGCGGTCGTGGCGGCTGCTCAATTGATTTGCCGATGTCGCTCTGCTCGAGTTGCGGAGCGAGGTTCCGCGGTTGAGGTCGCGACGAGGGTGTCACGTGCGAGCTCGCCGTTCCTGCTGTTGAAGAAATCCTTACCGCATGGAACAAGGCGCCGGCCGCACTCTGGGCCGGAAGTGGTCCGCACGATTGGCAGTCAACTCCGCGGGGGGGGTAAGCAGGTCGGCGCACAGGCGTTGCCACCTGTCGCTCACGGAGGGCGCGAATGGCGTTGCCGTGTGGTGTGCTGGGTCGCGGCCTCGCGGTCCGAGCTGAGTGCCGGAAGTGCACGCTAGTCGCCCGCCCGTTCCTTTATTCAGGCGCACCCCCGGCGCGCGAATCGGCCAGCGAATCAGCTAGCGGTTGCACTGCCAAAAAAAAAGCTATAACATTAATTTGTGATGTGTTCTACTTTAATATTGATCGATAGACCATGATCACCGCCGCACAACTCCGAGCCGCTCGAGCGCTCGTCGGCATGGACCAGCGTGCGGTGGCGCTAGCCTCCGGGCTGTCGCTGCCGACGATTCAAAGGATGGAGGCAAGCGAAGGCCTGATCCGAGGCAATGTGGATTCGCTAATGAAACTCATCGCTGCGCTCGAGCTCGCGGGCATCGAGGTCATCAACGAAGGCGCGGTCAGCGCGAAGGGCGGACGAGGCGTCCGGCTGAAGACGCGCTGATGCCCTGGTCCGTGTTACGCGCGCCCTATTCGACGTAAGGCCAAGCGAGGCAAGGCTTCATGGTGGTAGAGGTATTGTTGTGGTGTATCGCGGCATTGCTGGCAACCGCACCCGCCGCGGTTCTGGGAGCGCGTCGCAGCGCGACGACGATTCTGGTCTACGCGATCGCGCTCATCGTCTCGACCATTGCATTGGGCACGGCCGCGTGGGCTCTCGTGACCGACACGAGCTTGGCGCAGACCGTGCGCCTGCCGATCGGATTGCCCTGGCTGGGCGCGCATTTCCGACTCGACTCACTGGCAGCGGCGTTTCTCGTTGTCGTGAATCTCGGCGGCGCGACGGCGAGCCTGTACGGACTCGGCTACGGCCGGCACGAAACGGAGCCGGGTCGGGTGCTGCCGTTCTTCCCCGCCTTTCTTGCCGGCATGAATCTGGTCGTGCTCGCCGACGACGCATTCACGTTCCTGTTGACCTGGGAGCTCATGTCGCTCATGTCGTGGGCACTGGTCATGGCTCACCACCGTCAGCCTGGCAATGCGCGCGCCGGTTACATCTACTTGCTGATGGCGAGCCTCGGTACGCTTTCGCTGCTCTTGAGCTTCGGTCTGTTGGCCGGTCCGGCCGGCAGCTACGCGTTCGACGCGATCCGCAATACCCATCTCTCCACGACCGTCGCCTCGGCAGTTCTCGCACTGGCGCTGCTCGGCGCCGGCTCCAAGGCAGGGCTCGTGCCGCTCCACGTCTGGTTGCCGCTCGCGCATCCTGCTGCGCCGAGCCACGTGTCCGCGCTCATGAGCGGCGTGATGACCAAGGTCGCGGTGTACGGCTTCGTTCGCATCGTGTTCGACCTGATGGGACCGCCAGCCTGGTGGTCGGGCGCCGTGGTGCTCCTCTTCGGCGGCGCCAGCGCCGTCCTCGGCGTGCTGCACGCGCTCATGGAGCACGATCTCAAGCGCCTGCTCGCGTATCACACCGTCGAGAACATCGGCATCATCTTCATCGGCCTCGGTCTTGCGCTCGCCTTCCGCGCCAACGACATGGCAGGTGCTGCGGCGCTGGCGATGACGGCGGCGCTGTTCCACGTCTTCAATCACTCGGTGTTCAAGAGCCTGCTCTTTTTCGGGTCCGGCGCAGTCCTTACGGCGACGGGCGAGCGCGACATGGAGCGGCTGGGCGGACTGATCCATTGCATGCCGTTCACCGCCTTGGCCTTCCTCATCGGCTCGGTGGCGATCTCAGCACTTCCGCCCTTCAACGGTTTCGTCTCGGAGTGGCTCACCTTCCAAGCGATCCTGCTCAGCCCGCAGCTGCCACAGTGGCTACTGAAGTTTCTGGTGCCCGCCGTCGGCGGCCTGCTTGCACTCTCGGCGGCTCTGGCGGCCGCCTGCTTCGTCAAGGCATTCGGGATCACCTTTCTCGGTCGGCCGCGAACAAGCGTCGCGCACGATGCACGGGAAACCGATAAGTTTTCGTTGACTGCCATGTTCATTCTGGTCGTCTTGTGTCTCGTCGCCGGCGTTCTGCCAGGCTACTTCATCGACGCGCTCGCTCCGGTTGTCCAGGGGCTCGTAAGTGCGCAGATGCCGCGGCAAGCGGCGTTCGCGTGGTTCACCATCGTCCCCATCGCCGAGAGTCGCAGCTCCTACAACGGCCTGCTGTTGTTCATCCTGATCGCCGTCGCGGCGAGCCTTGCGTCCTACGTCATTCATCGCTGGGCGTCGCATGCGATCCGGCGCTCCGCGCCCTGGGACTGCGGATTCCCGGACGCGAGCCCTGCCACGCAATACACGGCAGGCAGCTTCGCGCAACCGATTCGGCGGGTATTCGGAACGACGGTGTTCCGTGCCCGCGAGGAAATCTACATGCCGCCGCCCGGCGATCCGCGGCCCGCCCAGCTGCGCGTATATCTCCATGACCTCTTGTGGGACGCCCTGTATGCGCCCGTTGCCAAGGTCGTCGGCGTCACCGCCGACGTTCTCAACCGGGTGCAGTTCCTGACGATCCGCGGCTACCTGTCGCTGGTGTTTGGTGCATTGGTGGTGCTCTTGGTGATACTGGCCGTATGGCAATAGCCCTCGACGCTCTCGTTCAACTCGGCCAGTTGCTGCTGGTCCTGGCGCTTGCGCCGCTCCTCACCGGATATGTGCGCAAGGTCAAGGCGCGCCTGCTGCGTCGCCAGGGCCCCGATCTCATCCAGCCGTATCGCGATCTGCACAAACTGCTGCGCAAGGAAGTCGTGCTGGCGGACAACGCCTCCTGGATCTTTCGAGCTGCTCCCTACGTGATCTTCGCCACGACCTGGGTGGCTGCGGCATTGGTGCCGACATTCGCCACCGGCCTCGCCTTCAGCCCGGCCGCGGACTTGATTGCGATCGTTGCGCTCCTGGGCAGCGCGCGCTTCATGCTCGCGCTGGCGGGGCTCGATGTGGGCACGAGCTTCGGAGGGATCGGCTCGAGCCGGGAAATGATGATCGCTTCGCTGGCCGAGCCGGCGCTGCTGATGATTGCCTTCACCCTCTCGCTTCTGGCTGGCTCGACCCAGCTTTCGTCCGTGGCGACGTATATGCAGGGCCCGGCGGTGGGCCTGCGCGTGTCGCTGGCCATGGCGCTCGTCGGCTTGGTGATGGTGGCCATCGCCGAGAACGCGCGCATTCCGGTCGACAATCCCGCGACGCACCTCGAGCTCACCATGGTGCACGAAGCCATGATCCTCGAATATTCCGGACGCCACCTGGCGGTGATCGAAGCGGCGGCGTCGCTCAAACTGCTGCTCTATCTCTCCGTCATCGGCTGCGTGTTCATCCCGTGGGGCGTGGCCGTCGCCGGCCAGGAGCTCGCGACCTACGCAATCAGCGTCGTCCTCTACACCATCAAGCTGGCGGCAGGCGGCTTCCTGTTGGCTGTTTTTGAGACCGTCACTGCCAAGATGCGGGTTTTCCGCGTATCGGATTTCCTCGGCGCCGCGCTCATGCTCGCCCTGCTGGCGGCGTTGCTTCTGTTCGTTTCGCGAGGCGTGTGATGGATCGCTTCGCTCTGGACATCGCGCATCTGTTCGCCGGCGGCTTGGTGCTCGTGAGCTTCATGCTGCTCTACCAGGATCGCATGTTCAGCCTGATCAACATCTTTGCCCTGCATGCCTTTGTAGTGTCGGTATCGGTAGCGTGGCAAGCGCACATCCAGAACGCGCCCCACCTGTACATCACCGCCGCGATCGCGCTCGTCCTCAAGGCGCTCGTCATCCCCGTGGTCCTTCACCGCATCATCGTGCGGCTGGGCATCCATCGCAACATCGAGACCGTGGTCGGCATCGGTCAGATCATGTTGGCTGGCATCGGTCTGGTCGCGCTGTCGATCGTGGTCATGCTGCCGATCACCACTGCCGAGGGCACGCTCGTGCGCGAAGATCTTTCATTCGCCCTGTCGGTCATTCTCCTGGGCCTGCTGATGATGGTGTCGCGGCGTAACGCGGTGGGCCAGGTGATCGGCTTCATGTCGATCGAGAACGGGCTCATCCTCGCCGCGACCGGCGCCAAGGGCATGCCGCTGGTGGTCGAGATCAGCGTCGCCTTTTCGGTTCTCGTCGCCCTGATCGTGATCGGAATCTTCCTGTTCCGCATTCGCGAACGCTTCGATTCGGTCGACATGCACGCGCTCGATCGCTTCCGCGGAGAACGGCCGTGAGCGATCCCGGCGCCCTTGTCGTCAGGGCGATCTTGATCATCCCGGCGGTGAGCGCAGCGTTGCTGGCCTTCTTGCCCGACGACCGGACCACCGCACGGCTCAACATCGTGGCAACGCTGCTGACGCTGCTCTGCGCGATCGCGCTTTTCCTCGTGCGGCCGGAGCCGGGCCTGTTCCTGATCGTCGACGACGTCAACGTCGTGTTCATCGTGCTCAATACCTTCGTGGCCTTTACCACCAGCGTATTCAGTGGCAGCTACATCGCACACGAGCTCGAGACCGGCCGCCTGACGCATGTCTACCTGCGCTTCTATCACGCCATGTATCAGACGCTCATGTTTGCCATGAACCTGGCGTTGCTTGCGAACAATGTGGGACTGATGTGGGTGGCCGTGGAACTGGCAACGCTCACCACGGTCCTGATGGTGGGCATTTATCGGACCCATGAGGCGCTCGAGGCGGCGTGGAAGTATTTCATCCTGGGCAGCGTCGGCATCGCGCTGGCCCTTTTCGGGACGATTCTCGTCTATCTCGCCTCGAGCTCGGTTCTGGGCGAAGGCATGGAGGCGATGGCGTGGAGCGTACTGGTGCAGCGGGCAGGAGCCTTCGATCCGGCGCTGCTCAATCTGGCGTTCGTGTTCCTGCTGTTAGGCTACGGCACCAAGGTGGGCCTGGTACCCATGCACGCCTGGCTTCCCGACGCGCACGCCGAGGGCCCTACCCCAATCTCGGCGGTACTTTCAGGATTGCTGCTCAACGTCGCGCTCTTTGCGGTGCTACGCTTCAAGATGGTGATGGCCGCCAATTCGCGCGCGCTGGCGCCCGGACCGCTGATGGTCACCCTGGGACTGGTTTCCGTCGTGTTCGCGGCATTCATGCTGTATCGCCGCGACGATATCAAGCGGATGTTCGCTTACTCGTCGATCGAGCACATGGGCATCATCAGCTTCGCCTTCGGCATGGGCGGACCGCTCGCCAACTTCGCGGGCCTGCTGCACATGATCATGCACAGCCTGACCAAGTCCGCTATTTTCTTTTCCGTCGGCCATATTGCGCAGGTCAAGGGCACGCAGAAGATGGACGATATTTGCGGCCTCACCGTATCGCACCCGGTCCTGGGATGGGGCCTGATTCTCGGCGTGGTCACGATCGTGGGCCTGCCGCCCATGGGCATCTTCATGAGCGAATTCCTGATCCTCACCTCGACCTTCGCGCGCGCACCGGTACTTGCCGTGGTATTAGCGCTCGGACTGCTGATTGCCTTGGGGGCGCTTCTATACCGCTTGAACGGTATGGCATTTGGCGATGCGCATGGGAGCAACGCCCCCGCCCGCGCGTCGTATGTGCCGATGTTCACGCATCTGGCATTGGTCCTGGCCGCGGGTATTTATCTCCCGCCGTTACTGGTTTCCTGGTTTCAACACGTCGCGGAGCTGCTGGGTTAGATGAGCGAAGCGATACAAGCGAAGACAAGGCTACACGACGTTATCCGGGAGGGCCGAATCGTCACGGAGCATCACCCCTGGCCGCGCGCCGTCGTGAGCCGTGAAAGCTGGTGCCGGGTCACGGGTCTGCTGGCGACAGGCGAATGGACGCTGCTCGGACTCTGGGCCGAGCGCGAGCAGGTCCACATGGCGCTCGAGGACAACGGCGAGCTCGGCGTGCTGAGTGTGGTTTGCGAAGACAAGCGCTTTCCGTCGGTCGGGCAGTCGCATCCACCGGCCATGCGTCTGGAGCGGGCGATCCGCGACCTCTGGGGACTGGAGCCTGAAGGGCTTGCCGACGCGCGTCCGTGGCTCGACCACGGGAAGTGGAATCTTCCGCACCGTATCGCGGCAGCGGCCGGTCCAACACGAGTTGCGGAGAGCTACGCCTTCCTGCCCGCCGAGGGTGAAAGCCTGCACCAGATTCCGGTGGGTCCCGTGCACGCAGGCATCATCGAGCCCGGGCACTTCCGGTTCACAGCGAACGGCGAAGCGGTCGTACGGCTCGAGGCCCGGCTCGGTTACGCGCACAAGGGGATCGAACGGCTGATGGAAGGCGCGCCCCTCGATCGTGTAGTGGCGCTCGCGGGGCGCGTCTCGGGCGACAGCACCGTCGCCTACGCGCTGGCTTTCGCCCGGGCGATCGAGGCGGCGCACGGCATCGACGTGCCGCAGCGCGCGGTGTGGCTGCGCGCGCTCATGGCCGAGCTGGAGAGGCTTGCCAACCACTTCGGCGATATCGGTGCGATCTGCAACGATGCCGCCTTCGCCATGATGCACGCGCAATGCGGGCACTTGCGCGAGCAGGTGCTGCGCGTCGCAGATAAGTGCTTCGGTCACCGGCTGATGATGGATCAAGTCGTGCCGGGCGGGGTGAAACGCGATCTGCACAGCGAGGGCAAAGCGCACATCGGCTCTCTGTCGGCAGAGATTCGCAAGCGCTTTCCAGAGCTGGTTGAACTCTACGACAACACCGCTTCGCTGCAGGACCGCACCGTCGGCACGGGCATTTTGTCCGCCAACCTGGCGGGACAGTTCGGATGCGGAGGCTACATCGGCCGCGCTTCCGGTCGAACCTTCGACGCGAGACGCTCACCCGGCTATCCGCCGTACGATACGCTGCAGTTCGAAACGCCGGTGCGGCAGGAGGGCGACGTCGATGCCCGCATCTGGATTCGCATCCGCGAGGTCGATCAAAGTCTGGCGCTGATCGATCAGATCCTGCCCGAGCTTCCGCCGGGACCGATCGCGCATCCGCTGGGTACATTGGTTGCCGCGGATGGGCGCGAAGGGATGGCGCTGGTCGAGGGTTTTCGTGGCGACGTGCTCGTGTGGGTGAGGACCGGAGCCGACGGCACCGTCGAGCGCTGCCATCTGCGCGACCCTTCGTGGTTCCAATGGCCCGTGCTCGAGGCCGCGATCGAAGGCAACATCGTCGCCGACTTTCCCCTGTGCAACAAGTCGTTCAACTGTTCCTACTCGGGCCATGATCTGTAGCGAGAGCGCGTATGCGTAGGATGCTCTTCAAGAGCCTGATTCACGGTCCGCTGACCGAAGCAGCACCGGCCGCAGACGACGCCGCGCTGGCCGAGCTGGCGGGGCAAGTCGATCGGGCCGCCCGGCTGCGCTTGGGCCGTACGCTCTCCATTCGCGAAGTGGACGCGGGTTCCTGCAACGGTTGCGAGCTCGAGATCCATGCGCTCAACAACATCGTCTACGATCTG
>OCZU010002615.1_pt1 | contig 11449 bp, 8 predicted proteins | sample 1539001 | NCBI WGS metagenome assembly OCZU01 (sample SAMEA3539306, study PRJEB22396) | soil metagenome | biome: tundra; feature: field; material: soil | place: USA | collected 2010-05 | depth 0.15 m
AACCGCACCTCCACGCCCGCAGACTCAGCCGTAGGATACACCGTGGCCGGCGCGGCCGCGTGCTTATTGCGAATCTTCACCGCCGCGCGCACCGGCGCCTGCAACCCCGCAATCGAAACCCAATTCACTTCGCGCGCGGTCAGGCTGGCGCGCAGCAACTCATCGTTGCGGCCCACAGTCACGCGCTGCGAGCGCGGGTCCGTCGCGATCACATACAGCGGCTCGCCCGTCGCAATGCCCAGTCCCTTACGCTGCCCCACTGTAAAATGATGCACACCGCCGTGCTCGCCCAGCCTGCGCCCGTCGCTCGACACGATCTCCCCGCGCGTATGCTCCGCAGGCGCGCCCTTCTGCCGCAAGTACGCATCCATGAACGCGGCGTAATCGCCGTTCGGCACGAAGCAGATCTCGAAGCTCTCCCCCTTTTCCGCCACGGCCAGTTGCATGTCCCGCGCCACCCTCCGCACCTCGGCCTTGCGCATCTCCCCCAGCGGAAACAGACTGCGCGCAAGCTGCGCCTGCGTCAGTCCAAACAGGAAGTAAGTCTGATCTTTCGTCTCATCCACGGCCTTGCGCAACTGATAGCGCCCGGCGGCCTCGTCGAAAGTAATGCGTGCATAGTGCCCGGTCGCGATCCGCTCAGCGCCCACCGCATCCGCCATCTCCAGAAACTGATCGAACTTGATGAAGTTGTTGCACAGCGTGCACGGAATGGGAGTCCGCCCCGCCAGATACTCCTCGACGAACGGCTCGATCACGCGCGCCTCGAACTGCCGCTCGAAATTCACCACGTAATATGGAATGCCGATCTGCTCGGCCACCCGCCGCGCATCGTATACATCGTCGAGCGAGCAACACCGCCCCGTGGCGCCCTCCACGGCAAGCTCGGGCAGCCGCCGCTGGTTCCAGAGCTGCATGGTCAGCCCCACCACGGGCTGTCCGCCGCGCACCAGCAGCGCCGCCACCGTCGAGCTATCCACGCCGCCGCTCATGGCGACTGCAATGGGCGCGGCAATCGGTGGCGCGCTCATGCCATCACCGGGGACAGCTTGCGCAGGTGCGCCACCGACGCCGCCACCGCCTCCACCAGCGCATCCACTTGTTCGCTGGTGTTCGCGCGCCCCAGCGAGAAGCGAATGCTGGCGCGCGCCCGCTCCGCCCCCAGCCCGATGGCCGTCAGCACATGCGACGGTTCCACGGCTCCGCTCGAACAGGCCGCGCCGCTCGACACCGCAAAGCCGCGCAGGTCGAGCGCGATCACCATCGCTTCGCCTTCCAGACCATCGAAGTAGATGTTGGTCGTATTCGGCGTGCGCGCCGCGCGATTGCCGTTCACGCCGGTGTGCGGAATGCGCTCCAGAATGGCCGATTCCAACCGGTCGCGCAGCTCGCCGATGCGCCGCGCATCCGTCTCCAAACGCGCCCCCGCCAGCTCCGCCGCGCAGCCGAACGCCGCCGCCCCCGGCACATTCTCCGTCCCCGGGCGCCGCTCCCGCTCGTGATGCCCGCCAAACAGGATCGCCCCCAGCCGCGTGCCGCGCCGCACATACAGCGCGCCGATTCCCTTGGGCGCATAAATCTTGTGGCCGCTCACGCTGTAGAGATCCACGCCCAGCGCATCCACGTCTACCGGAATCTTGCCCAACGCCTGCACGCCATCCACGTGCACGTACGCGCCGGCCTCGCGGGCGATGGCCGCGATCTCCGCCACGGGCTGCACGGTTCCCAACTCGTTATTCGCATGCATCGCCGAAACCAGCACCGTGTCCGCCCGCAGTGCGCGCCGGATATCGTCCGGGTCCACGATGCCGTCCGCGCCCACCGGCACATACGTCACGGCCACGCCCTCGCGCTCAAGCTGCGCGCATGCATGCAACACCGCCGGATGCTCGATCGCGGTCGTGATGACGTGCCGCGGCGCGTGCCCGGCATTGCGCGCAGCATGGCGCACGGTTCCAAACAGCGCCAGGTTATCCGCCTCGGTGCCGCCGCTCACAAACACGATCTCCCGCGGCTGGCAGCCGATCAGCGCCGCGATTTGCCGCCGCGCCATCTCCAGCCGCTGCTTGGCCGCCTGTCCGAAATGATGAATGCTGGAAGCGTTACCATACACTTGACCGAGACACGCCACCGCGGTCTCCAGCACTTCCGGAGACACCGGGGTTGTCGCGTTGTGATCGAAGTAGAAACGCTGCACTCTTTATCATTCTAACAATGCCCGCTCCGCTGATTACTCTCACCACCGATTTCGGTCTTTCCGACCACTACGTGGCCGCCATGAAAGGCGTCATCCTTTCCATCTGCCCGCGCGCGCGCATCGTGGATATCAGCCACGGCGTGGGCGCCTTCGAGATCGCCGAGGCCGCCTTCACGCTCTCTCAGGCGTACCGCTATTTTCCGCGCGGCGCCGTGCACGTGGTGGTGGTCGATCCCGGCGTGGGCACTTCCCGCCGCCCCATCCTGGCGCAGGCCGCGGGCCAATACTTCGTGGCGCCCGATAACGGCGTGCTTTCCATGGTCTACGCGCGCGAAAAGCACAAAGTGCGCGCGATCTCGAGCGACCGCTACTTTCTGCAGCCGGTCAGTAACACGTTTCACGGCCGCGATATCTTCGCGCCAGTGGCCGCGCATCTGGCGGGCGGCGTCCTTGCGGCGCGCTTCGGCAAGCCCATCGCGGACTATCTGCGCCTCGATTTCGATAAACCGGCGCGCACCGGACGCCACGCCTGGACGGGCGCCATCCTGAAGGTGGACCGCTTCGGCAACCTTGTCACCAACTTCTCTGTGGAGGACTTCGCGGACCTGGACAAACGCGCGTTCGAGATGGCCGTGGGTCCGCAGCGGATCAATGTGTTCGCGCGCCACTACGCGGAGCGCGGCCCCGGCGAGGCTTTCCTTATCCTGGGCAGCGCGGGCTACTACGAGATCTCCGTAGGCCAGGCGTCGGCTGCGAAGTTGCTTGGCTGCGCCGCCGGTGCGCCTCTGGAATTGACCCTATTTTGAACTTCGTGGGGCAGGACTCCAGTCCTGCGCGGGTCCTCCAGGACCCGCTCTTCATGCAACAGGCCGACGTGGACGTCGGCCGCAGGACTGGAGTCCTGCCCCACGAACAACGCCCGCCCTACTCGCTGCGCAAGGCGGCCATGGGATCCACGCGCGTGGCCCGCAGCGCCGGCAGATAGGTGGCGAGCGCAGCTACCAGCGCGAGGAACGCCGCTGCGGACGCGAACGTGAGCGGATCGGAGGCGCTGACATTCACCAGCATTCCGCCGACGATACGCGCCGCCGCCAGGGCGATGACACTTCCGGCGACGAGCCCCGGAACGATCAGCCGCAGGCCCTGCCGCAGCACCAGGCCGATCACGTCGCTTGGCCGCGCACCCAGCGCCATCCTAATTCCCATCTCTTGCGTGCGCTGGCTCACGGCGTAGCTCATCACGCTGTACAAGCCGATGGCCGACAGAAGCATTGCGATTCCGCCCACCACGCCCAGGAAACTGGCCGCTACGCGCTCCGGGAATAGCGATCTGGTGGTCGCTTCGGACAATAACCTTGTGCTGAACACCGCATCCTGGTTGAGCGCCAGGGCCTCCTGGCGCAGAACGGGTGTCATGCGCGACGGGTCGCCAAGAGTTTTGATGAAGACCGAAAAGTTCAGGCCGGGCGCGAACCACTGGCGGAACGGTATGTAGAAGAACGGGGTGGGGCCCTCGATCGGGGTGTGGTACTTGCTGTCTTTGACCAGCCCCACTACGGTTGCCGGCAGGCCCGCATACCGGACCTTACGGCCGATCGCGTTTCGGCCGTTGAAGAAGCGCTTGGCGAAGGTCTCATTGACCACGATCACCCTGGGCGCTCCGGCCGCGTCGCGTTCGGTGAAGTCGCGGCCTTCGAGCATCCGGATGCCGAGCAGGTTGAAGTAGCCCGGCGGAACGGTGGCCCGATGGATCATCATCTGCTCATTAGGCGCGGGTGCATATCCCTCCACGTCGACCTGATGCCACGGCGTGGAGCCTGTCCCGGAGGCCGTCGACATCGGGATTACATCGGAGTAGGTCACGCCGATCACGCCGGGTTTCGACACCAGCCGCTCGCGAAGAGTCCGGCAGAAGTCGCGCTGCTCCTCGGCCGAGTAGCCCGCATATGAGAGATAGAATTGCGACACGGAGATATTGGTCCGGTCAAACCCCGGCTGGATGCCGGTGGCGTTCCGGAAGCTTCGGTAGAAAAGCCCGGCGCCGACCAGGGCCGCCATGGCCAGGGCCATTTCCGATATCGCCAGCAGACCGCGCAGGCGGCGCGATCCGGAGCCGGTGCCTGCACTGCGGCCGCCTTCCTTGAGAGTTTCATTCAGGCTGGAGCGGGCGGTGATCAGGGCCGGCGCCGTGCCGGATAGCAACGTCGCGGCGGCGGCGAGCAGCAGCGTGAAAGCGAGGGTCGGGAGACTCAATCCGCCACTCAGATCCAGCGGAATGTCGTTGACGGGAAGCAGGAACATGAGTGCCGGAGCGATCCAAAGAACCAGCGTGACCCCGGTCACCGCGCCGCCGGCGGCGAGCAGCAGGGTCTCGATGAGAAGTTGAGTCGCGAGGCGGGAACGCCGGGCGCCCAACGCCAGCCGGATGCCGAACTCCCTCTGGCGGGATACCGCGCGGGCCAGCAGCAGGTTAGCGACGTTAGCGCAGACGATCAGCAGGAGGAGCAGGGAGAGCGCCATCAGAATCCGCAGGGGTTGGAGCAGCATGCCCTGCGCACCGAGATGCCCCTTCCAGAGCGGCGTAACCGTGAGGTCGACCCCGCGGTTCGTGGCCGGGTAGAGCGCCGCCAGCCGTTTGCCGAGCGCGGCGGCTTCCGCGCGCGCCTGCTCGATGCTCACGCCCGGCTTCAGCCGCACAATCGTGGAAGTCTCGTCGCGCGTCGCGCGGTAGTGCAGGGTGCCGTCGCCGGTGCCCATCGCGGTGGCCATCGTGACCGGGATCCAGACGTCAAAGAGCACGCCGGCAAGGGTGCCGTGGAACTCGCGGGGCGCCACCCCGACGATCGTCAAAGGATGACGGTTCAGACGGATGGTTTTGCCTAGCACCTTCGGGTCGCCGCCGAACCGGTGCTGCCAAGTGCGATAGCTGATCACGGCGACCGGTGCGCCGCCTTCCAGGTCGCCGCCCTCTTCGGGGAGAAACGTGCGGCCCAGCACGGGCTTGACCCTTAGCACATCGAAGTAGTTCGCCGAGACCAGTTCCGCCCACGCGCGCGCCGTTTTTCCGTCGGCCCCGACGCTCAGGGGAGTGAAGCGTCCGAGGGCCACTCCGGAGACCAGCTTCAGATCGTCCCGGTAGTCGCGGTAGTCGAGGTAGGACGTGGCGACCAGATATTCGTCGGTGGGGGTGACGGTTTCAATGAGGGCGAGTTCCCCCGGATTGCCGACGCCGGGAAACGGATGCAGCAGGACGGAATCGATCCAACTGAACACCGTGCTGTTCACCGCGATGCCCAAGCCGAGCGTGAGCACGGCGACGGCCGTGAACCAGGGGTTGCGGCGCAGCATCCGCAATCCGAACGTGACGTCCTTCATGATGGAAGGCATGGCAATATCAGGACCTGCAACTCTCATTCCAATCGTAACTCCTTACAGGCGCATGAGAATTGCCTGGCCACCTGTCCGCTTGTGGGACCAGTCTGCCCGGAAGTGGCGCGGCGCGTGGGGCAGACATCCAGGTCTCTCAGGATGGGCCAGCGGCACACGAATCGTGATGAAAACCCCGCCGTGGGGCAGGCCCTCGGCCTGCGGCGGCCTCTCAGGCCGCCCGGACGAGCTTTCCATAACTTACGGTGGGTTTTCGACTGTGCACGTGTCCTCCAGGACCCGCTTTTGGCGTCTCGAAATCAGCCATCCGGGCACGGCAGGCCGACGTGGACGTCGGCCGCAGGGCTGGTCCTGCCCCACGCGCCTCCTGTCTCCCGACTCCTGGCTCTGGCTGTGCCTGCCCGTCACACCTGTGCCAACTCCGCCTCGTTGTACGCGCCCTCCGCATTGGCTAGAATGGACGTTTGCTCAATCTGCGACCTGGCATAGCTCTAGTGAAACTGTTTCCCGGAAATCTACGTCTCCCTAACAGCGCAGAGTGGAAAGGTATGTTTTCATGATTTGTTACAGGCGTGCCTGCCTGTCGATTGCCCTTCTTTGCTTCTGCGCCGCCATAGCTTCCAACGCACGGGCTCAAAATCCGCCCGCGCCCCAACAGCCGCCGCCGCAGCCGCCGCCCACGCAGGAGAAGAAGCCGCCGAATCCGTTCGAAACCGTGCCCGAATCGGCCCAGCCCCAACAGACCAAGCCGGCGCAACCGGCGCCTCAGCAGCCCGCTCTCGAAGCTCCCAAACCCGCGGAACAGCCCAAAGCGCAGCCCGGCGGGCAAGTGATCGAAGCGATCGCGTTCCCCGGCGCGCGCCGCGTGCCGCAGGATACTCTGCGCGCCCTCATCAGCACCAAGAAAGGCGACATCTACAACGAGGAGGATCTGCACCGCGACTTCATGGCGCTGTGGAACAGCGGCCGCTTCGACGATATCCGCATGGAAACTGAGCCGGGTACCGCCGGCGGCCTGAACGTGCGCTTCGTCATCACTGAGCGCCGCGTGGTGCGCTCCATCAATTACGAAGGCAACAAATCGCTCACCGTCTCGGAAATCCTGGATCGCTTCAAAGAGCGCAAGGTGGGCCTCTCGGTCGAGTCGCAGTACGATCCCAACAAGGTCCAACACGCCGCCGTGGTAATTAAGGAATACCTGTCCGAGCGCGGCCGGCAGTTCGCCACCGTCCAGCCCGAAGTGCGACAGATCCCGCCCTCCTCGCTCGAAATCGTTTTCAAAATCAACGAAGGTCCCAAGATCAAGGTCGGCAAGATCGCCATTGTGGGCAATCAGGCCTTCAGCGAACGCGACGTGATCCGCGCCATGAAGAACACGCACGACTACGGCATCCCTTACTCCATCCTGTTTGAAAATATCTTTGCCCGGACTTATGATTCCTCGAAGCTGGAAGAAGACAAGGAGCGCATCCGCGACGCGTATCAATCGAAAGGCTATTTCATGGCCAAGGTTCTCGACCAAAAGACGGAATTGGTCAATACCGGCGGGCACGGCTTCAAGCTTCCCCTGATTCACGAGAACAATCCCGGCAAGGCCATGGATATCACCTTGCCGGTCGAGGAAGGCCGCTTGTACCGCCTCAACAAAATTACCTTCGTCGGCGTCAAGCTCTTCCGCACGCCGGAAACCCTGATGCGCCCGTTGTTCAGCATGGGCGAAGGCGATCCCTTCTCCACCACCAAGCTGCGCAAGGGTCTGGATAACCTGCGCAAACTCTACGGCGAGTTCGGCTATATCGATTTCGTGCCCGAGCCGAATTTCGATCCCGTCCCCAACACGGACAAAATCGACCTCACGCTCACCGCGGACGAGGGCAAGCAATTCTTCGTCCGCCGCATCGATTTTTCGGGCAACGTCACCACGCGCGACAAAGTCGTCCGCCGCGAGATCATGCTGGATGAGGGAGACATCTTCAACAATCGTCTCTGGGAGTTGAGCATCCTGCGCTTGAATCAACTCGGCTACTTCGAGGCGTTGAAAGCCGAAGAATCCGCCGACATCAAGCGGAACACCCAGACCAGCACCGTGGATATCACCCTGAAGGTCAGAGAGCGCGGCAAGAACACCATCGGCCTCAATGGAGGCGTCTCCGGAATCGCCGGCAGTTTCGTGGGGTTGAACTATGCCACCAACAACTTCCTGGGATTGGGCGAGACACTTTCCCTCAGCTCGCAATTGGGTACGCGCATGCGCAGCGTGTCGGCCGGTTTCACGGAGCCGTACTTCCTGGACCGTCCGCTGCAGCTCGGCTTCGAAGCCCACCTGACCCGGTTCGATTACAACCAGGGCCGCGAGGCTTCCATCCTCGCCGGTCAAAACCTAATCCCGCTGTTCAACGCGCTCGGCTCCAATAACTTGTTGAATTACATCCAGACCGGACATGGCTTCTCGGTGTCGGCCAGTTATCCTTTGCGGCGCAGCTTTTCCCGCCTCGGCATCACTTACGGCTACGACATCTCCGACGTCAAGACCGAGACTACCGCCGCGACGTCTTACTTCGATTACATCAATTTCAGCGGAATCGTCGGCCCGAACGCCCTGCAAGGCATCCGCACCAGCCGCATTGTGCCCTCGTTTTCATACAACACCGTGAACCATCCCATCACGCCTACGGGTGGCAAGAGCCTGTTTATCTCCACCACGTTCGCCGGCAGTTTCCTGGGAGGCAACGTCAATACCATCCAACCGGTCATCGAGGGCAAGTACTTCAAACCCGCGCCCTGGCATAAGTCGAACATCCTGGCTTTTCATCTCCTCGCCTCCATGATCACCGGTTACGGCGGCAAGGAGATTCCTCCCTTCTCCCGCACCTATATCGGCGGCGAACAGGATATCCGCGGCTTCCAGATTTGGGGCATCAGTCCCATTGCCTTCATTCCCAGCGAAGCCAGCGTCAACGTGCTGAACAACGATGGCTCGCAGCGCACCGCGCTCGTCAAAAACAGCTACGGGGTTCTCGTCCCCACCAACGTGACCATGAACGCACCGATCTACCAGCTCGCCTTCCCCGGCGGCGACACGCACGTGGTCGGCAATTTCGAGTACCGTATCCCGATCTTCGGGCCGGTGGTGCTGGCGATTTTCGCGGATGCCGGTATCAATAGAATCCTGCGTCCCGGCGAACTGACCATGGATCCGAGCCGCATCGCCTATCTAAATAACGAATACCCCACCGCCGGCTTTCAGGGTAAGGCTATTGTGTACCCGGGGACGCAGGCCCCGCGCATGTCCACCGGTCTGGAGTTGCAAGTGCTCCTGCCAGTGGTGCAAGCGCCTTTCCGTGTCTACTGGGCGTACAACCCGCTGCTGGTACGGGAGTATTTGCAACCGCCCATCGTGGCGGACCGCTCGATGTTCCCGAACCAAACGACGTTCCTCAATAGCTTCGTGGCTAACTACGGCAACGCCTACCCGTTCCTCGAGCAGCACTCGCTGTTCCGCTTCACCATCGGCCGGACGTTTTGAAGGCGCGGCCCTGTTGCCCCTTGTTGCAATATGTTAGTATCGAAACAAATTCAAGGAGTTTCAGCTTGACCAAGAATTGCGTTTTTCTACCCGCCATCGCTCTGGGGGCGGCCATGCTGTCCCAGGCCCAGACAGGGGCGCCGCCGCAGACTTCGGCGCAGACCCCGCCTCAGACCCCGCTTCAGACCAAGGTCGGGATCATCGCCTTCCAGAACTGCATCATCAGCACCAAGGATGGGCAGAAGGCGGCCGCCGACCTGACCGGCAGATTTGCGCCCAAAAAGAGCGACCTGGAGAAGAAACAGAGCACTATCGCGCAACTGCAGGACCAACTGCGCAAGGGCACCAACACCATGAGCGAGGAAGCCAAGCAGAAGCTCATGCGTGAAATCGATCAGAACACCAAGTCTCTGAACCGCGAGACCGAGGATGCCCAGGCGGAGCTCGATCAGGAGCAGAACAAGATCATGCAGGAGTTGGGGCAGCGCATCATAGCCGTGATCGACAAGTACGCCAAGGAGAACGGTTACACGTTGATCGTGGATGTGAGCTCGCAGCAGACGCCGGTGATTTACGCCGCCAACAGCATCGATATCACGCAGGACATCATCGCCCTGTACGATAAGAATTCGCCGTCGGCTACCTCGTCCGCCAAGCCGGCCACGCCCCCGCCCGCGGCGGCCGCCAAGCCCGCCGCCGCGCCGCCCAAAAAGTAGGTGGGACAGGCTTCAGCCTGTCGATGTTGGCGAGCCCAGCTCGCCTACCAGTGGTAAGCTGAATCAGAGGGTGCCATGAAACTTTTCGGCGCAGTCTTCGTCGCGTTTCTAGCCGTTGGACCGCTCTCCGCCCAATACTGGTCTGTCGGTGGCTTTGGCAACGTCGTTTTTCCGGGCCTGGGGCATGCTCCGGCCGGCGGCAATCCGTGGGGCAACGTGGCCTCTCCAGCTATCCCCCGAGGCTCCGCCGCATTTTCGTCCGGCGCCAGCACGGTGGCCGCCAACCGTTATGGCAGCTTGGTCCCCGGCTTCCGCTCCTATAGCGGCGCGGGCCACGGCTATCGCCGCAGCAACGCCTCAGGCATTTATGCTTACCCGGTCTACATCGGCGGATATGGATACGGTTACGGCTACGGACCCGCGCAGCCGGACCAGCCGCCTTCCGATGTCACCGGAGGCAATCCGCCGGCGCAACCGCCCGTCGTGATCAACCAGTATTTCGGCCCGGCCCCCACCGATCAGGGACCGCCGCCCGACGCCGCGGCTTCCAACTTCCATTACTACCAGGCGCCCTCAAATAGCGATACCGCCCCCAGCGATCCCTCCTACTACCTGATCGCGTTCAAGGACCACACCGTCTACTCGGCCGTGGCGTATTACACCGAGGGCGACACGCTGCACTATTTCACTTCGGGTAACGTCCACAACCAGGTGTCCCTGTCGCTGGTGGACCGCCAGTTGACCTCGCAGTTGAATCGCGAGCGGAACGTGGACGTGCGGCTGCCGCAATAAAAGCAACCACAGATGGACACGGATGCACACAGATAAGAACCGGTTTTATCCGTGTGCATCTGTGTCCATCTGTGGTTGCTTTTATTGGGCCAAGCGTTTCACGAATTCCACGTCTCCCTCCAGAAAATCGAACTGCGGCAGTTCGCCCGGCGCCACCCATCGGATCTCCTCGAACACGCAATTGCGCGGCTCGCCGGCAAAATCGGTCACAGCGTAAAAGATCAGCAGAATCGCGCTTTTGCCGGGGTAGCAGAACTCGTAGCGCTCCACCTCATCCCCGATCCGCGCGCGCACGGCCAGTTCTTCCTGTAACTCGCGGCCGAGCGCTTGTGGCGGATGTTCGCCCCCTTCGACCTTGCCGCCCGGAAACTCCCATTTCAGAGCATGCGCCTGGGCCGCGCTCCTCCGGCAAATCAGAATGCGGCCGCCGCGTTGAATGATGGCCGCCACGACGGTAGTCAAGTCAGGCCAACTCCAGCGCCTTGAACCGCTCCAGCTCCGCCGCCGGCAGCTCCGGTAGCCTGTCGATACGTTGCCGGAACCAGGCCCAGGCGATGTGGAAAAGTTGCACGCTTGGCTGAAACTTGGAGCTGTCCTGGATGAAGCAACTATGCGTGCACCAGCAGTTCGCCGCGGGGATGGCGCGCGCCTCCGCGCCCATGGCCTCCGACTCCAGCGCGCGCCGCACGTCGAAATCGAAATCCGCCAGGTCTCCCACGATGCCGCGCATTTCGCAGGCGCGGAACCGGCCGTTGTGATCGATCACGATGGAGGTTTCGCCGGCCGTGCAAGGCATCGGCCATTTCTTCGGGGATTCCAGGCACTGCTCGT
>OCZU010002617.1_pt1 | contig 11447 bp, 7 predicted proteins | sample 1539001 | NCBI WGS metagenome assembly OCZU01 (sample SAMEA3539306, study PRJEB22396) | soil metagenome | biome: tundra; feature: field; material: soil | place: USA | collected 2010-05 | depth 0.15 m
ATTTCGCCGCCGGCATGAGCGGCGGCATCGCCTACGTGCTGGATGAGAAGGGCGATTTCGCCGCCAGGCGCTGCAATACCACGGGCGTCGATCTGGAGACGGTCCCGGCGGAAGACATCGACCTGCTCTACGGGATGATCTCCAGCCACGCCGATGCCACCGCCAGCCCGCGCGGCAAGTGGGTGCTGGAAAACTGGGAGAACATGCTCCCCAAATTCGTCAAGGTCTTCCCGCACGAATTCAAACGGGCGCTGGGCATTACCCGCCAGCAGGTAGCAGTGGCATAAGGCTCTGCGTTGTGCATCCGAGAGGAGCTCGGACTAGAGGACATCATGGGAAAAGTCACCGGCTTCATGGAATACACGCGGGAACTGCCCCAGCGCCGCGACCCCGCCGCCCGCATCCTGGACTGGTTCGAGATCTACCAGCCGTTCCCCGACGACCACCTGCGCACCCAAGCCGCGCGCTGCATGGATTGCGGCGTCCCCTTCTGCCACACCGGCTGCCCGCTCACCAACATCATTCCCGATTGGAACGATCTGGTCTACCAGGGGCGCTGGAAGGACGCCGTGCGCCAGTTGCACGCCACCAACAATTTCCCGGAATTCACCGGGCGCATCTGCCCCGCGCCCTGTGAAGCCGCCTGCGTGCTGGGCATCAACGAGCCCGCCGTCACCATCAAACAGATCGAGAAGACCATCATCGACCGCGCTTTCGAAGACGGCTACATCGTTCCCGAACCGCCCGTCGTCCCCAGCGGCAAGCGTGTCGCCGTCGTCGGCTCCGGACCCGCCGGCCTCGCCGCCGCGCAGCAACTGGCGCGCGCCGGCCACGACGTCACCGTGTTCGAAAAAAGCGACCGCATCGGCGGACTGCTGCGCTACGGCATCCCCAATTTCAAGATGGAGAAGCACCTCATCGACCGGCGGCTGGAGCAGATGCGCGCCGAGGGCGTAAAGTTCGAAACCAGCGCCCACGTGGGAGGCAATGTGCCGGTGGAAGACCTCCGGCGCGAGTTCGATGCCATCCTGTTGGCCGGCGGCGCCGAACAGCCGCGCAATCTCAACGTCCCCGGCCGCGACTTGCAGGGCATCCACTTCGCCATGGAGTTTCTGCCGCAGCAGAACCGTGTGTGCGAAGGCGATGCCGTGCCTGACCAGATTCTGGCCACCGGCAAACACGTCGTCATCATCGGCGGCGGCGATACCGGCGCCGATTGCCTGGGCACCAGCCATCGCCAGGGCCCTCGCTCCGTCACCCAGTTCGAGCTCCTGCCCAAACCGCCGGACACGCGTTCGTCATCCACGCCCTGGCCTCTTTGGCCCATGCAGTTGCGCATCGAAAGCTCCCACGAAGAAGGCGGCACGCGCGATTGGAGCGTCAACACCGTGAAGTTCACCGGCGACGAGAACGGCAACGTCCGCCAACTCCATGCGGTGCGCGTGACGCCCAAGTTCGAACCCCTGCCGGGCACGGAATTCACCCTCGATGCCGATCTGGTGCTGCTCGCCATGGGCTTCACCGGCCCCGTGAAAAACGGCATGATCGACCAACTCGGCGTGGCGCTCGACCCGCGCGGCAACGTGGCCGCCGACGGCAACTATATGTCGAGCGTTCCCGGCGTCTTCGCCGCCGGCGACATGCGCCGCGGCCAATCGCTCGTGGTGTGGGCCATCGCCGAAGGCCGCAAGGCCGCCGAAGGCATCGACCGCTACCTCAGGTAGGACAGACGATCGCCTTTTGTCGTCTGTCAAGTAGCCGGGGCTTCGGCGAAGCATGACAGACCACGCAAGCTGGTTGCCCGCCCCGCCTACTTCGCTGGTAGCGCCGCCCCGTTCCGCATTTCGTCCGTGGCGCGGCGCACCACCATGTCGCCAGGTTGCAGATTACCCATCACCTCGATGGAATCGCCGTCCGCCGCGCCCTTCTTCACGTCCACCCACTCCGCCTTACCCTCGCGCGCGCGGACCACAAAGGTGCGTTCGGCGGTGGTAACCACGCTGGTCTTGGGCACCAGCAGCGACGGCCGCGTTCTCCGTATAGGCCACTTCACGCTGGGGTACATGCCGGGTGAAAGCGAGCCATCGGGATTCTGCACATCCAGCTCCACCGGCATGGTACGCGTTTTCAGGTCGAGGGCGTGCGCCACACGCGCCACCGTCCCCGCGTAGGTCCGCTCCGGAAACGCCGGGACTTTGAACTCCACTTTGGCCCCCGCCACGATGCCGCCGATGTCCTGCTCCGGCACCGCGACCGTCAGCCGCAGGTGCGCCACCTGCTGGATCACCAGAAGCACCGGATCGGCGCCGGGACCGACCAGCGCACCCGGGTGAACCAGGCGGTCGGTAACCACTCCGTCGAAGGGCGCGGTGATTCGGAGGTAGTCCTCCATCAACTTTTGCGCGCGCACGGCAGCTTCGGCGGCGCTGACCGCCTGCCGCCTGGAACTTACCAGGGCGCGCACGGCTTCCACCTGCTTCTCCGCCAGCGTGAGTTCGTTGCCGCTGATCACACCCGGCGTTTCCGCCGCCTTCTTAAGCTTCTCCCAGGAGCTCTCGGCCGCCGCCAGTTGCGCCTCGGCCTGCAGCCGGTCGCTCTCGGCGGCGTGCACACGCGATTCGGCTTCGGCAATCCGGGCAGCCATCTCGGGCGCGCTCAATTCGGCCACCAGTTGTCCCTGTTTGACCACGCTTCCCCGGTCCACCAAAACTTTCTCCACATAGCCCGCCACGCGGGCGTGCAGCGAAACCATGAGGAACGGCTGGAACTCGCCCGGCAAGTCCGCGGTCCGCGAAAGCAACTTCGAAACCACCGGAGCAAGCTCGGCGCTTTGCGCGAACGCCGCGATGGCGAAGAAGGCGGTCAAAATGACCGCAAAAACTCGCGTTCTTCCGCGATCTCCGCTTTCTCCGCGTGCCCGCCGCCGATGGAGCGGCGCCATCCCGCCCGATTGACCTTGCTTCTGGTCTTCTCTGCGTCTTCCTCCGCCTCTCCGCGTCTCCGCGTCAAAGACACAGCTTGATTTGTTCCGGCTCGCCGGGTCCGGCAACGGTGTTCTATATCTTGTCATAATACCTGCTCGTCGGATCCATCGGATTCAAAGATGGCGAAGCAATCGATGCTTTGCCCTGGAGGATGGCGTAGATCGAAGGCAGAATGCTCAGCGTCGCAAACGTCGAAACCACCAGCCCGCCAATCACCGCGCGGGCCAGCGGCGCCGATTGTCCACCGCCTTCGCCGAAGCCGATGGCCATGGGCGTCATCCCGCAGATCATGGCCGACGCCGTCATGAGAACCGCCCGCAAACGGCCGCTCGCGCCTTCCCGCGTAGCCTCGAACAGCGGCCGTCCTTCGCGCCGGGAATGCTCGGCGAAAGTGACCAGCAGGATCGAATTCGCCACCGCGATGCCCATGGCCATGATGGCGCCCATGAAGGATTGCACGTTCAGTGTGGTGCCTGTAATCCGCAGCATGAGCAGCACCCCGCACAGCACCGCGGGGATAGTCAGCACGATCGTCAGCGCCAGGCGGACCGATTGGAAATTGGCGGACAGCAGCAGGAAGATGACCCCCACGGCGAGCAGCAATCCCACGCGCAGCCCGGAGATGGTCTGTTCCAGCGGCGGAATCTGTCCCCGGTACTTGACGCTCACGCCTTTGGGCGGGGCGCCCACGCGGGCCAGCGCGGCACTCAGCCTTTGCGACGCTTCCCCCAGCGTCAGGCCGTGGATATTCGCCGTAAGAGACACCACACGCTGGCCGTTGTACCGTTCGATCAGTCCCGGCATGGTGCCCAATTTGATGGCCGCCACGTCGCTCAAACGCGTCTCTCCGCGCCCGTTCTGCATCACCGGAAGATTTCCCAACTCGTCGATGCCCTGCATGCGGTTCTGCGGCAACTGCACCTGGATCTGAAAGGCGTTCCCGCTCGCGGGATCGCGCCAGTAGTTCGGCTGGATGAAACGCGATGAGGACGTGGCCGGCACGATGGAGCGCGTCACGTTCTCCATGCTCAGGCCGAACTGCCCGGCGCGCTCGCGGTCGATGGTGATATCGAGCGTGGGATAGTTCAACTCCTGGGCGTACTGTAGATCGCGCAAAAACGAAAGTTTGGCCATCTCCGCCTGCACCTTCACCGCGTAGGCGGAGTCGTCCTGCAGGCTGACGCCCTGCACGGCCACTTCGATGGGCGTGGGCGATCCGAAGCTCATCACCTGGCTGACAATGTCGCCGGCTTCGAAGGAGACCTGCGAACCCGGCAGCGCCTGGCGCAGGCTGGCGCGCAATTTTTCGCGCAGCGCTTCGCCCCTCGGCGCGCCGGGTTTCAGGGCGATCTGGATGACTGCCTCCTGGGACCCGCTGGTGAACAGGTGGATCAGGTTCACCGGGTAGCTGGACGGCACCACGCCCACGAAATCGCTGGTGATCTCGATATTCTCCTGTCCGATATCGCGGCGGATCACATCCAGCGCGCGCAACACCTGCCGCTCGCTCTCTTCCACGCGCGTTCCGGCGGGGGCGCGCAGGCGGATGCGCAGAATCCGCGCGTCTACGTCGGGGAAGATCTCGGTCCCCATGTGCGGCACGAGAATCGTCAGCAAGACGGCGGATACCGCCAGATAGCCGAGTACCAGAGGCCATCGTAACCGCAGGACGACGCCGAGATACCGTAAGTAGAAACCGCGCAAGTGCCCGAAGACGCCTTCCTGGGCCTCGCCGCGGTGACCTTCCTTCATCAGCCACGCCGAGAAGACCGGCACCAGGCTGCTGGACAGCAGGTAGGACGCGATCATCGAGAATGCCACGGCCAGGGAGAGCGGCACAAAGAGCTGCCGTCCCACGCCCACCATGAAGAAGGAGGGAACAAAGACCGCCAGGATGCAGAACATGGAGAGCAGCCGCGCCATCGCCGTGCGCGTGCATGCCTCCACTACGGCACGGGCGCGGGAAACCCCCGGCAGCATCTGCGTGTGAATGTTCTCGATCTCCACCGTCGCTTCGTCCACCAGAACGCCGACGGCCAGGGCGAGTCCTCCGAGAGTCATGATGTTGATGGTTTGCCCGCTGGCCCACAGCAGAATCACCGCGCTCAGCAAGGCAAAGGGGATGTTGAGGACGACGATCAGCGCGCTCCGCCAGTCGCGCAGAAAGATCAGCACCATCAGGCCGGTCAGCGCCGCTCCCAGCAGGCCTTCCACCACCAGGCCGCGGATGGAATTCCGCACGTATGGCGACTGGTCGAATTCCAGCCGGACATCCACATCGTCGGGCACGGCCTTCTTGAAGTCCGGGATGGCCGCCTTGACGGCATTGATCACCGACACGGTGGATGCATCGGCGCGCTTGGTGACCGGAATGTAGACTGTGCGGCGGCCGTTGACGTGCGCGTAGGCGGTGATGAGATCGGTGCCGTTTTCAATGGTCCCGATGTCGCGCAAATAAACCGTGGTTCCCGGGTTTTGACGGATCGGCGTGCTGAGCAGCTCCGGCAGGTCGCCGCCCAGTGCGGCGTTGGTCCGCGCGATGCGGTTGAGCGTGCCCGTCGCTACATTGCCCGAAGGCATTACCAGGCTCGCCTTGGTGACCGCGGCCACGGCTTCGTCGGGCGAGATGCCGTACTGCTGCAGCTTGTCGGGGTTCAGCGTGATCACGATGGTCCGCTGGTTCCCGCCGAACGGCGGCGGCGCCGAAACCCCGGGCAGCGTCGCAAACAGCGGACGCACGCGGTTGAGCGCGAAATCCTGCATTTCGCCCTGCGTCCTGGCGGCGCTGCTGAAGATTAACTGGCCCACCGCCACGCTGCCCGCGTCGAATCGGGTGATGAACGGCGGCACGGTGCCGGGGGGCATGAATGCCCGGGCGCGATTCACATAGCCCACGGTTTCCGACATCGCCTGGCTCAGGTTCGTGCCCTCGTGAAATACCAGCTTCATGAGCGCGGCGCCTTGAATGCTCTTGCTCTCCACGTGATCGATGCCCGTGATGTAGAGGAAGTGGTACTCGTAGTAATACGTCAGGTAGCCTTCCATCTGCGCGGCGTCCATGCCGCCATACGGCTGCGCCACGTAGATCGCCGGGTCGCCGACTTGCGGAAAGATATCGACGGGCATGCGCTCCACGGCCATCACGGCGCAGAGCGCAATGGCGATCAGCGCCACCACCACCGTCATCGGTCTGCTCAGAGCTGCCAGGACTAGCCGCATCGTGGTTTAACTATCTTGCTCAGTGGGATAAGCCTCCTGGCTTGTCCATCCGAGCGCAGCTCGGACTCCGCTGCTTCGCGCCTCCGCATCCACAATCATCTTCCCGCCTCGGCAACAAACGGCTGAATATCGCCGGCCGCCGCCGCCACGCCGAGTAATCCGCGCCAGACGGCCAGCCGCGCCAGCGCGTCGTCGATCTCCGCCTGCGTGAGCAAGCGCTGCGCGTCGGCCACTTCCGCAATGGTGCCGAGACCCGATTGATACCGCGCCGTCGCCTGCTCGGTAGCGGCGCGCGCCGCCGCTACCTGCGTCGGCGTGTTGGCGGCGATGCGCCGCGCGCCGCTCCACATCGCTACCGCGCGATTCCATTGCGCGCGCAGGTCGGTCGCAATCTGTTCGCTCCGCGCCTGCTGCGCGCGCACCGTGGCCGATTGCGCAGCCTCGCGGGCGCGGACGCTGGGCAGGTCGGATATCGGAAAGGTCACGGTGAATCCCAGGGCGTAGTTCTGCGTGTTGGGCGCCAGGCCGTTCAGCCCGCCGAGTATTTTTCCGTTGGTCTCCGCGCCCGAGCCGCGCGCGTACGCGGAACCTTGCAAATAAAAGCGTGGAAAGTACGATCGTTCCAGCGCCCTGAGCCTCGCCAAAGTCTCTTCGATCGCCGCGTGCTGCTCCAGCGCGACCGGGTTCTTCGCCGCATCCAGGGCGGGAACTTCCTGTTCCGGGGGCATTTGCCGCAACGCGGAAACGTCCAGCGTGACCTGCCCGGGCTCCATGCCGACAAACTGGCAGAGCGTGGCGCGCGCCACATCGGCGGCCTGCTCTGCCTGAATCCACTGGGTGCGCGCGGCCGCCAGTTCCGCATCGGCGCGCGACGCATCCGCCCCGGGCCGCAACTGCGCGTTGACCTGCGCGGTAATCGTGCGCAACAAAACGCCCGCCCGGTCCACACCGGCCTGCGCTGCCCGAACCGCGTCCTGCGCCGCGGCGAACGTCAGAAATGCGTCGGCGGTGGCTACCGCAATTTCGTATTCCGTGCGTTTCAAGGCGGCCTCGGATTCCGCTTCCAGTGCGCCCGCCACCGCCAGATTGGCCCGGCGAAGCCCAAAATCGAAAGGCTCCCAGCTGACCAGCACGCCGATCGCGGTCCCCCAGGCGCTGCCGAAATTGTTGGTGCCAAGCACCGGGCCCGACATCGATGGGATCGTGCTCTGCGGCAGCAGCATCCCAAAGACATTGTTTCTGGTCCCGCGATTGACCTGCGCGAGCGCGTCCGCATGCGGCAGATAAGCCGTCCGCGCCAGGCGAATGCCCGCCGCGGCGGCATTGATCTGTTCCTGCGAAACCCGCACCGAAGGATAGTTCTTGAGCGCCCGCTGGATCGCCTGGCCTACCGTCAGCGGTTGCTGGCCCGCGGCCAGCCCGGCGGTAGCCAGCGCCAAAACCAGGGGACGAACCCGGCATTTTCCGGTCTTCATCCCCTTATTTGCCTTCCATGAGTTCTCGAAACAACTCGCGCACCTTGATCTTGGATGCCTCTAACGCCTTCCGCCCCAAAGCCGTGGCGCGATAAACCTTGCGCAGCGACCGGCCATTCCTTTGTTGCGTTGCGCGGAGATAGCCCTTCTTCTCCAGCCCGTGGAGCAGCGGATAGAGGCTGCCCGGACTGATGCGGTAGCCGTGCCGCCCCAGTTCTTCGATCATGCCGAGCCCGAATATGGGCTCCTCGGCGGCGTGATACAGCACGTGCAGCCGGATCAAGCCGGAGTACAGATCGCGATCGGCCGTCAATCTTAGAGAATCGGACTTCGTCTTCGACATACGACTATGCGAGATTCGAGTATAGGGACGGAAAACGCCGCATGTCAAGGGTGGGGCATGCTTTAGCTTGCCATCCGAGCGAAGCTCGGACCAAGCTCGCCAAAGCACGCCGGTGAGAGATGCCCGCCGATGAGAGACAATATTCCTTCGTGCCCTCAACCCAACAATGTGTGATCGAACGGCCCGCCACACCGCCCGCGGCGTGGTGGCGCTGGGCCGTGGTGCTCGTGCCCGGACTCCTGCTCTACTTTTTCGCCGTGCCCGGGCTGAACACCGCCCAGGAGCGCTTGTTCGCGATTTTCGCCGCGACCATCATTGCGCTGGTGGCGCAACCGGTCCGTATGGGGGCCAGCGTTCTGCTCGCCACCACCCTGCTGGCGTTGACCGGCACGCTCACTCCGGCCAGGGTGTTGGGCGGCTTCGGCAATATCACGGTGTGGTTGATCTTCACCGCGTTTCTGTTTTCCCGCGCCGTGACGCAGACCGGTTTCGGCATGCGCGTGGGCTATCTCTTCATCGAACGTTTCGGGCGGACGCCCCTTCGTCTGGGTTATTCGCTCGCCGCGGCCGACCTGGTCCTGGCGCCCTTCATCCCCTCCGATACGGCGCGCGGCGGCGGCGTGGTGTACCCCGTCACGCGCTCCGTGGCCAGTGCCTTCGGGTCGGAGCCGGGACCAACGGCGGGCAAGATCGGCTCGTTCCTGATATTGGTGTCGTTCCACACCACGTATCCCGCGTCGGCCATGTTCCTCACCGGCATGGCGGCCAATCCGCTGATGGCCGAGTTCGCCCTCAAGATCGGGCACGTGGACCTCACCTGGGGACGCTGGCTCGCGGCGTCCATCGTACCGGGGTTGCTCACGCTGGCCATTGTCCCGTGGCTGCTGTTGCGGCTGGTGCGGCCCGAGCTCCAGCACACCGAGGAGGCGCGCGCCATGGCGCGGGTGGAACTCGCGCGCCGCGGTCCCATGAAGCGCGCCGAAAAGTGGCTGGTGGCCATCATGTTGGCCGTCATGACAGGCTGGGTGACCTCGCCCCTGCACGGCGTGTCGAATACCTTTGTCGCGCTCTCCGGCCTGTGCGCCCTGCTATTGGCGCGGGTAATCGATTGGGATGATCTGCTGGACGAGCACCGGGCATGGGACGCGCTCATCTGGTTCGCGCCCCTGGTCATGATGTCGGACGCCATGAACGAGAACGGCACCATCAAGGTATTGAGCGGCGGGTTGTTCGCCGCCGTGCATGGTTGGGCCTGGCCGCTGGCCATGCTGGCGCTGGTGACGGCATACTGCTACGTGCACTACGGCTTCGCCAGCATGACGGGCCACGCTACCGCGCTCTATCCGGCATTCCTCGCCGCCACCCTGGCGGCCGGAGTACCGCCCATCATGGCGGCGCTGGCGCTGGCGTTCTTTTCCAACCTGAATGCGGCCATGACGCATTACGGTACCGGGTCGGCCCCGGTCTTTTTCGGCGCCGGTTACGTGACGCAGGGGGAGTGGTGGCGGCTGGGATTCCTCATCTCGCTGGTCAACCTGGTGATCTGGCTGGGGATTGGCCCGGTGTGGTGGAAAATCGTGGGGATATGGTAAAAACCCGCCGCCTCCTGCTCGCCTTCGCAGTGCTTTGCACGGCGCACGCGGCAGGATTGAGGTACTGGGTGGAGCCTTGCGCCCGTCCGGCGGAGATGGGGTGCCAGAGTGGCGACCCGGAACTGGCGCAATGGGCCATGGAGGCGTGGCAGGCGGCATCGAATGGCAAACTCCGCGTGCAACGGACCGCGCAACAGAACCAGGCGATTATCAAAATCCATTGGGAGTCGGGCCGCGCCGGATTGTATGGCGAAACCCGCGGCGGCGATGTCTTCGTCCGTCCCGATCCCGGCGAGGGTCTGTTACGCGAAGCCATAACCTACCTGACTTGCCTCCACGAAACTGGGCACGCCTTGGGCCTGGCGCACACGGCCAACTTCGACGACATCATGTACAACTTTCAATACGGCGGGGATATCGCTGAATATTTTGCCCGTTATGCACGGATGTTGACGCGGCGGGAGGACATACCAAAGCACTCAGGTATATCCCCGAACGATCAAAAGCGTTTAGCTGCCGGACTGTAAGCCGGTTCCTGTACCCTTGCGGGCGGCAGTCATTCATCTCGACCGGCCATTACTGACCGGCTCTAGCGACCTACCCGGAAGTTTAGCGGGACGGGCCGTCCCTCCTCCCCTATTTGGTCTTGCTCCGCGTGGGGTTTTCCCTGCCGGCAGAATTACTCCTGCCGCGGTGCGCTCTTACCGCACCATTTCACCCTTACCCCACCTTACGGCGAGGCGGTATATTTTCTGTGGCACTTTCCGTCGAGCCCTTGCGAACCCGCCCGGCCGTTAGCCGGCACGTTGCCCTGTGGAGACCGGACTTTCCTCTCCCGCGGCCCAAACAGGCGCCCCGGCAGCGACTGCCCGTCCGGCAGCCTCACTCGATCATTGTCGCATCTTTGCCGGCATAGTGTACTGGAAACACCCTGTGCCAGCCGCTAACACCATAGATTGTGGCAAATGGAACAATATTCCGGTGTATCCTATTTTTGTGGAGATTCGGATACGAGCATCCGAACGGCGGCGATGGTGGGAATGGCCGCGGGCCGGAATCGGAAACCTGACAATGTTCTCGCACATGCGGACAACGCTGAGGAGCGATATAAGATCATGAAGAAACTAGCAGCGATAGGCGCGATGGGCCTATTGGCCTCTAGTCTGTTTGCCCAGGGGCTGAACACGGGTGGTCAGACCAAGGAAGATTGGGAAGAGATCAATTTCGAATTCAATTCCTCGATTCTTTCCGACGGCTACCCGAGCCTTCTGCGGTTGGCGGACCAGTTGAGCCAGCATCGCGATTACCGCGTGAAAGTTACCGGTAACACCGATTACGTGGGTTCGGCCGCATACAATGAAAAGCTCGCCCTCAAACGAGCCGATGCCGTCAAGGCGTTCTTGGTCAAGTACGGCGTAGCCGACAACCAGATCGCCACCGCGGGCGACGGCAAGCGCGTCCCCGAAGTGGATAACAAAACCAAGGAAGGGCGGTTTATGAACCGCCGGGTCTTCATGACCCTCACCGACGGCAACGGCCGCGTCATTAAGGAAGGCGGCATCGGTGACATCATCAACGGCACCGACAAGTTGGACAGCCTCCTCGCCTCCGCCAAAAAGCAGGAAGAATGCTGCGCGCAGATTCTCAAGCGGCTCGACAAACTGGACGAAATTCTGTCCCAGTTGAAGAACCTGCAGGGTGAGAACGACAAACTGCGCGGCGAAATGGGCGACCTGCGTAACCAGGAGAATGCGCTGAAAGATCAGATAAACGGCATGACCAAGCCGCTGACTGCCTCGCAGACGCAGGATATCGCGCACACCGAAGCCATCGG
>OCZU010002619.1_pt1 | contig 11444 bp, 10 predicted proteins | sample 1539001 | NCBI WGS metagenome assembly OCZU01 (sample SAMEA3539306, study PRJEB22396) | soil metagenome | biome: tundra; feature: field; material: soil | place: USA | collected 2010-05 | depth 0.15 m
GTGACGGCCCTGTCGGCCACGAAGGTCCAGATCAGCTGCACCAAGCCCGACCCCGACCTGCCCGAGACGCTGAGCGAGCGGCTGATCGGCGGCGACATCGTCGCCCCGGCGTCGCTGGCTCATCCCTCGACGCTGGGCACCGACCCGATCGGGGCCGGCCCGTACACCCTCGACACCGCCGAGACCGTCACCGGCTCTACGTACACCTTCGTCGCCAACCCCGGCTACTTCGACCAGAAGGCGATCCACTGGAACAAGATCGTCGTGGAGTATCTGGCCAACGCGAGCGCTGCTCTGGACGCGCTGCGCAGCGGCCAGATCCAGGAGCTCTGGACCGTGGACCCGGAGACGCTGACAGCCGCCGCTTCCGATGGGATGGCGGTATCCAGCTCATCCCTCGGCTTCGAGGGCGTCAATCTGGCTAACCGCAGCTCCGCCGGAGGCAACCCGCTCGGCAGCCTCAAAGTCCGCCAGGCCCTGGAGTATGCGGTCGATCGCCCGGCGATCGTGCAGGCGCTGTATGGCAAGGCGGCGGGAGCGGCCGCGACGGAGGAAGTGGCGATCCCGGCCGAGCCGAGCGCCTGGGATCCGGCGGTCAATACCTACTATCCGTACGACCCGGCCAAGGCGAAACGGCTGCTGGCCCAGGCAGGTTTTGCCAGCGGCTTCACGATCAAGGTGGAGGATCAGGCGGACGACGCCGAGCTGACTCAGGCCGTCATCGGGTACTGGAACAAGATCGGGGTCAAGGCCGACGTGACCGCTGACACCACCGTCCCGGCCTGGATCAGCAACGTCCTGTCCAAGAAGTTCCCGGCGATGGGGTTCGCGTACGGCGGGCTGCCGATGTATCTCGAAGCGGTCAACTTCTTCGACCCGACCGCGAACATCTTCAACCCCTTCGCGACCAGCGACCCGACCATCATCAACCTGATCAAGACCGCCACCGTAGCGCCTGCGGCTCAGCAGGACGCGGACTTCCAGCAGGTACAGGCCGCCGGAGTCCAGCAGGCCTGGTACGTCGCGGTCGCTCTCATCCCGGTCGGGCTGCTGCACGCCAGCGGCGTCAACGTGCCGCCGATCAACCAGGGCTACTACGGCAACGACACCGACGTCACGCCCGCGTCGGGACCGTGAGCGGCATCGGCCGTTCCCATTGCCATGCCTGCAGACGGCTATGCGCGGCATGCTACCTAGCACAGGTCTCAGCGCTCAGCTCAGAAAGGCTGCCATGACAGACACGACGCAGTTCACGATTGGCGCCCAGGCGCACTGCACCGACGGGAGCTGCGGTGAGGTCAGCAGGCTGGTCGTCGATCCGGTCGCTCTTGCCGTCACCCATCTCGTCGTGCAGCCGGAACACCGGCCCGGGCTCGGGCGGCTGGTTCCGCTTGACCTGATCGAATCCGCGACAGAGGAGGTGCTGCTCCGCTGCAGCACGGCCGAATTCGATCAGCTCGACCTGGCCGAGGAGACCGAGTTCGCGCCGGAGTCGGCCGGCTACGCCGACTACAGTTCGGCGCAGGTGCTGTCCTGGCCCTATTACGGCCTCGGCGGCGGCATCGGCATGGTGGGCGACATCGGCCCGGGCCCCGGCCTGGGCGGCGCCGTTCCGCCGAGTGTGACCTATGACAAGGTGCCGCTGGGTGAGGTGGCGGTGCGTCGCGGCCAGCACGTCCACGCCACGGACGGAGACATCGGGCGAGTCGAGGGCCTTGTCATCGACCCCAGCGACCGCCATGTGACCCATGTGCTCCTGCAGGAGGGGCATCTGTGGGGACGCAAGGAGGTAGCCATCCCGATCAGCGCGGTGACTGACGTCGATGACGGCATCCGGCTCGGCATCACCAAGCAGGCGGTGCAGGACCTGCCGGCTGTCGACGTCGATCATCGGCAGGGGTAAGCCGGCCCGGACCCGCCGGGCAGCGTCGCTACCTCGGGCTGGGACAAGCTACAGACTGCTGATCACGTCGCGCGCTTCCTTGCCGTTGGCGCCAGTCAGCTTCCGGTACAGCGTCATGGCTTTGAGCTGCTGGCCAGCCCTGGCGAGCTCGGTTACCTCGGGCGGAACAATGTCAGCGACGGTCACATAGGGCACACCGGCTTTCTCCGACAAGATCGCCAGCTGCGCCTCGATGTTCCGCAGCCGGACGAAGATCGGCTCAAGGCGCTGGCTTAGCTCGCTGGCGCTGTAATCGGACATGTCGAGATCCTCTCCGCACGCTCATCTACCTGAAGATCACGACACTATCGGGCAACTTGGCTGCCGCCGAAGGTCACCGTCACCCGCTGGAATCCGAGCGAGCCCAAAAGGTGAGTCAGCATGCTCTGAGTGTTCTTCTCGGCCTGAGCGATCAGTGGGCTCTGCCTGGCGGCGTTCTGGATTTTCTGCTGAGCCACGATGTAGACCTGCTGCTGGCTGTTCGGGTCGCCGGAGAAGAAAGTGGCAAGCCGGTTCAGCAGGCCCTGCTGCTCGCCGAAGACGTAGGACTGCCTGACGTTGAGAGCCGCCGGCGCCAGCTGGGCCGCGGGCAGCTTGATCGTCACCGCGGAATGATTCGCTGACACCTCGATCGCGTTGCCCGACAGCTGGGAGAAGTCGACGAAGGCGACGTCCGTGCCCGCCCCGATGAAGAGCGTCTGGGTGCCCTCGATGAACGACGGCAGCCAGGACGACCGCTTCGACAGGTCCACCACCACCTGGAACGACCCGCTCGCCGCCTCGTACCTGCTCAGCGCCGTGATCGACTTCAATACCACCGGCTGGCTGCTGACCACGGTGGTCTCGGCAAACGGGCTGCGGAGCTGCGGCAGCAGCCGAGCGGCGGACAGCGCGAGGACCGCCGCGATCAGGACAGCAACGGCTGCTGCCAGCCTGACAACGTTGCCCATCACACCGCCGCCGCGGAAAGCGCGAGTCATCTGAGCCTCCGACCGAGCGAGCGCCGGGCGGCCCGCTGCGGGCTGCCCGGTTACCCGCTACCTCTTCAAGGCCCGGCTACTACCCGCGAGAGCCCGGCTCATTCAGCTCATGGCCCGGGCGCGGCGATCAGAGGTTGGCCAGGTCAGCCATGAGCTGGCCCCAGGCGAGATTGGACGGCGCCTCACCCGACGCGGCAATCCACTCAGTGGCGAGCATGACATATGCCTCGTCGCAGTACGTGGTGAGGAACTCCCAGGTCATGGCCTGCAGCGCGCCCCAGGTGACGCACCACAGCGCGTTCTCGTCGTAGCCGCACAGCGGCACGCAGTGCCCGCCCCAGCTTCCGGCGGCCGCGTCCGGCCCGGTCGTGACCGTCCACTGTGATCCGACCTGAGCCTGAGCGGACTTGGGGAGCTGGATGCCGATATAGGCGCCGCCATACCAGGCGATGGACTCGCTGACCTGAGCCCGGTTCTGCGGATTCACCGTGGCATAGGCGGTGATCTTCTGCCCGCCGAGACCGGTCGACTTCCAGTAGCCAAGCGCGGTGAGAATATCGGTGCCCTGATCGGTGCTCGGGACGCTGGGATTGAACCCGGTGATCGCGGTGTAGGCGCCGAGCGCCTCGGCGTCGGTCGGCGCGAACGGGCTGCCTGCCCGATCCCCCCAGATCTGCGCCTGATGGGCGTAGCCTGCCTCCACGCAGTCGCCGTACTGCGCGTTCCCGAGCATCGCGAACGACAAGCCGTGACCCCAGTGAGCGTGCTCGGGCGCGGTTGCCAGCCCGGTCCGGTAGCTGCTGTAGGAAACGGTCCTGGAGTCTTGCCGGGCGGCCTTCTTGCCGAGCTTCACATCAACCATGCGCGGAATTCTATCGGCAGGTAAATGGCGCTGTCATCGGCCGCATGCGGCGCGCCGGTCCGGGCTTAGCCGGGCGCGGGCTAGCCGGGCCGCGACGGCCGGCGGATCACTGGCCGGTCAGGCCTGGCGCGCTCGTAGCCGGATCTGGCCGCCGTCGTCGCTGGCAGCGCGGAGACCTCAGCCACCGGAACGTCCCACCAGGACCGCGAGTCCGGCGCCGGCGCCAGCGGATCGGTCTCGATCTCGATCACTGTCGTCCTGGCGGCTGACCTCGCCGTGATCAGCGCCGCCCGCAGGTCGGCCACGGTGGCTGCCCTGATCACGTCGGCGCCGAGGCTGGCCGCGTTCGCGGCCAGGTCGACCGGCAGCAGGTCCCCGTCCAGCTGGCCGGTCGCCGGGTTCCGGTACCGGTAGCTGGTCCCGAAGCGCTGCGCTCCGACCGTCTGCGACAAGGCGCCAATCGAGGCGAAGCCATGATTCTGCACCAGCACCACGATCAGCTTGATGCCCTCCTGGATGGAGGTGACCAGCTCCGACGCCATCATCAGGTACGAGCCGTCACCGACCAGGACGAAGACCTCGCCGCCGGGAGAGGCCAGCTTCACGCCGAGCCCGCCGGCGATCTCATAGCCCATGCAGGAGTAGCCGTACTCCACGTGATAGCTGCCCGGCCCGGCCGCCTGCCAGAGCTTGTGCAAGTCCCCTGGCATGCTGCCGGCCGCGCAGACCACCACGTCAGCCGGGCCGCAGGCCGCGTTGACCGCGCCGATCACCTCGGACTGGGCCGGCTGTGGTCCGTGCCCGAGGTGATAAGCCCGCTGGACCACCTGCGCCCAGTCGGCCGCCAGGTCGCGCGCCTGCTCGGCGTAGCCCGCCGGGACCTGCCAGCCAGCCAGGGCGCCGGCCAGCTCAGCCAGCCCGGTCCTGGCATCGGCGATCAGCGGGATCGCCGACTGCTTCGCCGCGTCGAAGGCGGCCACGTTCAGGTTCACGAACTTCACGGCGGACGCGCCGAACGCGGTGCCTGAGGCGGTGGTGAAGTCGCTGTACCTGGTGCCGACCCCGATCACCAGATCGGCGGCGATCGCCAGCGCGTTGGCCGCGGCGCTCCCGGTCGCGCCGATCCCGCCGACCGCGGCGCGATGGTCGAAGGGCAGCGAGCCTTTCCCGGCCTGGGTCTCGGCCACCGGAATTCCGGTCTGCTCGGCGAACGTGGCCAGCGCCGCGGTGGCCGCGCTGTACCGGACGCCGCCGCCGGCGATCAGCAGCGGTCTGCGGCAGGCTCGGATGGCATCGACGGCATCAGCCAGCGCGGCCGCTTCTGGCCGCGGCCGCGCGATCCGCCAGACCCGTGGCTCGAATAGCTCATCCGGCCAGTCATGCGCCTGGATCGCCGTATCCTGCGGCAGCGCCAGCGTCACCGCGCCGGTCTCGGCCGGGTCGGTGAGCACTCGCATCGCGTTCATCAGCGCTGACGGCAGCTGCTCGGGCCGCCAGATCCGGTCGAAATACCGGGACACTGGCCGGAAGCAGTCGTTCACCGACACGTCCATCGAGCGCGGATCCTCAAGCTCCTGCAGCACCGGGTTCGTCGCCCGGCTGGCGAAGACGTCGCCGGGCAGCAGCAGCACCGGGATCCGGTTGACGGTCGCGGTCGCCGCCCCGGTGACCATGTTGGTGGCGCCGGGACCGATCGAGGTGGTGCAGGCCAGCGCCTGCAGCCGGTTGCGGGCGCGGGCGTAGCCAACCGCGGCGTGCACCATGGCCTGCTCGTTGCGCGCCTGGTAGTAACGCAGCTCATCGCCGGCCTGCAGCAGCGCCTGGCCGATTCCGGCAAGATTGCCGTGGCCGAAGATGCCGAAGCAGCCGGCGAAGAACCGCTGCCGCTCGCCATCCCGCTCGCTGTGCTGGACGGTCAGGAACCGGACCAGCGCCTGGGCGACAGTCAGCCGCATGCGCCCCCCTTAGCCGACGTCATCGGCAGCCGGACGTCGATCGGCTGCCCGGCCCACGAATCGCGGATCCAGCCATGGGCCGGATCGTCACAGAACGCCATCGACCGCTGCTCGCCCGGGCCGGCCAGCACGTTCAGGTAGTACAGCGGATATCCGGGCGCGGCCATCGACGGCCCGTGGTAGCCGTGCGGCACCAGCACGACATCGCCGGATCGTACCTGCGCCAGCACGTCGATCGGCTGGTCCGGGCTGGCGGAGTAGACCCGCTGGAAGCCGAATCCTGGTCCGTCTGGGCCGGCCCCGACCTCGAAGTAGTAGATCTCCTCAAGCACCGCCTCGCCCGGCCCGGCCCGATCGTGCTTGTGCGGCGGATAGGACGACCAGTTCCCGGCCGGAGTCAGCACCTCGACCGCCGTCAGCCGGTCGGTCTCGAACCCCTCAGGCGAGCAGAAGTTGTTGACCTGGCGGCTTGCCTGCCCGGCGCCGCGCAGCTCGACCGGCACTGCGTCGGCAGCGCCGTACCGGACTGGCAGGCGGCGCGATGCCAGCGCCCCTGGCAGCGCGAACCGGCCCCCGGCCGCGCTGCTGATCACCAGCTCGGCGTCGCGCGGGACGTAGCCGAAGTCGGATACGCCGCTGAACACCGTGTCCCGGCCGCGCAGCTCAAGCTCGCGACCGTCGGCCCGGATCAGGCAGCCGCCGGACAGCGGCAGAACTAGCATCTCCTCCGGCCCGGTAGCCAGCCTCAGCTCGGCGCCGGGACTAAGGTCCGCCACCCGGAGCGACGCGAATTCCCAGCCCGCGGTCTGCGGGGTCACCCAGCTGATGAACGGCGCGGCGCCGGTGCTGCCGGCGGGCAGGTGGCAGGTGATTCGGCGGGCGATGGCGCTGCCTTCCGCTTCATCGCGGCCCGATGCTGGCTGAGCGCGTCTCACAGCAGGCCTACTGCGGTGTCCACCGCCGTGGCGACGTCATCGCCCGGCGGGTAGAGCATGCTGCGGCCGACCACGAGGCCGCGCACCGTCGGCAGCCGCAGGGCGCGCTTCCAGCTGGCATAGGTCTGCTCGGGATCCCCGGCCGGATCGCCGCCGAGCAGCAGGACTGGCAGCGTCGACGCCGCCGCCACCCGCTCCATGTCCGGCACGACCGGCAGCTTCAGCCAGGTATAGGCCGACGTGCCGCCGAGCCCGGCGCTGATCGCGACCGACTTGACGACCGCGTCGGCGCTCAGGTCGTTGACCGCCCGCCCGCCGCCGTCCCTGGTGATCAGGAACGGCTCGACCATCGCCATCAGCTGGGCGCCCGCCAGATCGCGTACCGCCGCCGCGCAGGACTCCAGGGCTGACGCCGACGCGGGGTCGCCCGGATCGATCCGCAGCAGCATCTTCCCGCCGTCCAGCCGGCCGGCCACGATGTCGGCCGGGCGGTAGCCGGTGAACCGGTCGTCGATCTCGAAGGCCGAGCCGGGCAGGCCGCCGCGGTTCATCGACCCGATCGCCAGCTTCCCCTCCAGCGCTCCGAGCAGCAGCAGGTCCTCGATGATGTCCGCGGTGCCAAGCACGCCGTCGACGCCGGGCCGCTCTAGCGCGACCATCAGCCGGTCCAGCAGGTCAAACCGGTCTGCCATCGCTGCCGGGCGACCAGTCACGCCGAGGATGCCACGGGCCGTGTGATCGGCCGCGATGATCATCAGCCGCCCACCTGGGGGGAGCAGCGGGCGCCGCCCGCGCCGGGCGGCGGCCTGCGCCACAGCTGCCGGGCGCTCGGCCCGGGTAGCGATCAGCCGCTCCCGCTCGGTCTCATCCACCTGGTTCCTCCTCAAGCAGCGCGGTCACCTGCGCCGCGGTCGGCATGGCGTCAGAGCAGGCGATCTGGCCGGCCACGATGGCCCCGGCGGCGTTGGCGAACCGGATGGTCCGCTCCAGGCCCCAGCCGGCCAGCAGGCCGTGACAGAGCGCGCCGCCGAACGCGTCTCCGGCGCCGATCCCGTTTACTACCCGCACCGGCACCGGCGCGACCCGAATCCGCGTCGTCGCGTCGCTGGCCAGCACTCCCGCGGGCCCCTGCTTCACGATCGCCACCTCGACGCCCAGGTCGAGCAGCGCGTCGGCGGCCCGATCAGGGTCACGGGTGCCGACCGCGACCTCGCACTCGTCCAGGTTGCCGACCGCTACGGTAGCCGCCGCGAGCGCTGTCCGAGCGTATTGGCTGGCCTGGCCAGGCGACGTCCAGAACGTCGGCCGGTAGTCGAGGTCAAGGACGGTCGGATGCAGGCCGTCGCGGTCACGCAGCGCCGCCAGGGTAGCTGCCCGGCTCGGCTCGGCGCTGAGCCCGGTCACCGTGGCCCAGAACACCCGGGCGGACCTGATCGCGGCCTGATCCAGCTCATCTGCCCGGATCTCCAAGTCCGGCGCCTTCGGAAAGCGGTAGAAATACAGTGGAAAGTGATCCGGCGGGAAGATCTCGCAGAACGTCACCGGCGTCGGCAGCCCCGGCACCGCCGTGACGAACCGGTCGTCGACCCCGTAGCCGCGGAGCGCGTTGTGCACGAAGTCGCCGAACGGGTCAGCGCCGGTCCGGGTGATCACCGCGGCCCGCAGGCCGTACCGGGCGCTGGCGACCGCGACGTTGGTCGCGCTGCCGCCGAGGTACCTGGCGAAGTGGCGCACATCGGCCAGGCCGACCCCGACCTCCTGCGGATAGATGTCGACACCGACCCGGCCCATCGTGATGACATCGAATCGGTCAGCTGGCGACGGAGCACTACTTGTCACTAATGCCGCGCTCCCATCGGATCCAAGGTTGGCGCCACCAGCCGTCAGGTCAGGACAATCCTGGGCAGAGCGCTCGCACTGATCGCGAGTCTACGGGATGGTATCGTTTGCGCAACCGTTATTTAGGAGGCTTTGCCGCATGAAGGCGCCGAGTTCCCGAGTGCGGCTGGCCGATGTCGCGCAGTTGGCCGGGGTGTCCACCACCACGGCCTCCCGTGCGCTCAATGGCCGCGGCGAGCTGACCGAGGACACCCGCGCCGCCGTCCTGCAGGCCGCCAGCCGCCTCGGCTTCCGGCCATCCCCGTTCGCCCAGTCGCTGCGCACCCGCCGTTCGCACACCGTGGGACTGATCGTGCCGAACGTCGCGCACCCGTTCTACGCCTCGGTCGTGCAGGGCGCCCAGTCCTGCCTGCGCGAGGCCGGCTACCGGCTGATCCTGATCGACTCGGGCGAAGAGCCGCAGCCGGTCGCCGAGGCCATCGACACCCTGCTGGATCACTGGGTCGACGGCATCATGATCTCAACGACGCCGTTCACCGCCGCCGGGTTCGCTGAGCTGCTGAAGTCGACGCCGTGCGTCTTCATCGACGAGACGGTGGAAGGCGTCGGGGCCGGCAGCGTCACGCTGGAAAACCGCGAGGGCATCGAGATTCTGGTCGGGCACCTAGCCGAGCACGGCCATGAGCGGATCGCCTTCCTCGGCGGGCCGGCCGATAAGACCGACGGGCGGGAACGGCGAGAGGGCTTCGCGACCGCGATGGCCGCTAGGTCCCTGCCGGTGCCAGCCGGCTTTATCCAGGAATGTGAGTGGAGCCTGCGCAGCGGGATCGAGCACACAGCCGCGCTCCTGGACGCCGAACCGCGGCCAACAGCCCTGGTCGCGGCGAGCGCGGAGCTCGCGCTCGGCGCGCTCGCGGCGGCGCGCAGCCGCCGGTTCCGGCTGCCGGAGGATCTGGCCCTGGCTTCCTTTGACGACACCTACTTCGCGGCGCTGCTTGAGCCAGCGCTCACCGCGATCAGCTACGACAGCGTCGCGATCGGCTCGCGCAGCGCCCGGCTGCTGATCGACGCTATCGAGCAGGCCGAGCCGCGCTACCAGGAGATACGCGTCGGAGTCCGGCTAGTGCGGCGCCGGTCCTGCGGCTGCGAATTCGACGTGCTCGGCGAGCTGGAGAGCGAACCGGCCGGACGCTGAACCGCGTCGCCTGCCAACGATTGCGCAATCGGTTCCTTAACGCGCGAACAGTCGCAGCCACGGTTGCCGGGTGTCAAGGCGCCGATAACCTGAGAGCTAGGATAAAGCGGGCATTGACGGCGCGTTGCCCGGTGTGTCAGCATTCGGAAAGTGGCCGGGATCGGTTGCGCAATCGTTCCCTCAATCACGGAGGGCAGCACATGACCGAGCCGCTCAGAGTCGGAGTTGTCGGGTGCGGAGTGATTGCTCAGGTTATGCACCTGCCGCACCTGGCCGAGCTGCGCGACATCTTCGAGATCTCCGCGCTCTGCGACGTCTCCGAGCCGGTCGCGCGCGAGTGCGCGGACCGCTACGGCGTGCCCGTCGTGCACACGTCCTGGGCGGATCTGGTCGCCGAGCGCCTGGATCTCGTGCTCGTGCTGACCTCGGGCAGCCATGCCCCGATCGCGATCGCTGCGGCACGGGCGGGCTCGCATGTCTTCGTCGAGAAGCCGATGTGCTTCAGCCTGGCCGAGGGCCGCCTGATGCTGACCGCGGCCCGCGACGCAGGTGTGCGGCTGATGGTCGGGACCATGAAACGCTACGATCCGGCCTACGAACGGCTGCTTGAGCTGATGCCGTTGCACGACCTGCGGCTGGTCCGGTCGACCACGCTGGAGTCACCGTTCCAGCCGTATGTGCAGACCTACCCGCTGACGGCAGCCCACCCGGCCCCGGCCGATGTGGTTGCGGCGCTGCGCGCCGATGAGGACGCCAGGCTCGCGGCTGCGCTGCCCGAGGGCGGCGCCGAGGACCGGTACTGCTACCGGTGGATGCTGCTGGACAACCTCGTACATGAGCTGAACATGCTCAGGGGCGCCCTCGGCGAGCCGCACCGGGTCTACCAGGCCAGGCTCGGCCGCACCGTCTGCGACATCAGCCTGGGCTTCGGCACGACCGAGGTGCACATGTCCTGGGTCGACCTGCCCGGGATGGCACATTACCGGCAAGAACTCGCGTTTTATGCGCTGGATCGCCGGGTGACGCTCACGCTGCCGTCGCCGTATCTGCGCGGCGCGCCGAGCCAGCTGACCATCGAGGGCGGCGAGCACGGCACTCCGCACGCCTGGCAGACGGTGGAAGTGGTCTCCTACCAGGAGGCTTTCAAGCGCGAGCTGATCGAGTTCGAGGCCGCCATCAGGACCAACCGGGATCCGCGCACCGATGTCTTCGACGGCCTGCACGACATCGCCCTCTGCGCCGCGATCGCGCGAGCGCACATCACCGGCCAGCAGGTGGATGATCCGAGCGCTCTGCCAGCCTGGGCCGACGAGCTGGCGACGGCGCAGGATCTGAGCCCGGCGGCCCGGTCATGACCGTGACGCCTTCGCCGCCACCGAGCGCCCGGTGACGGCTCGCAGGACTCGTTGAGCGCTGGAGACCGGGCGGAAGACCATCAGCCCGGGGGCGGCCCGCCGCGCAGCACGTAAACTCAGCGTCCCCGCCGATCGCTTTCGCTACCGGATCATGGCACGCCGCAGGCATCCCTTAGCTTCCAAAACTATGCTTCTTGATTGGCCTTGTGGGAGCAGCGGCTGGATGCCCTGCACACCGAGGTGGCCCGGGGGAACGCGAACGAAGGGAGCACCAGATGACTGGCAATGCACGTCCGGGTACCCGCATCCTGGGCAGCCTGCGATCGGCAGATGGCAAGGGCGTCGTGCGCATGGAGGACCGCTACGACACCGATATCGACG
>OCZU010002620.1_pt1 | contig 11444 bp, 7 predicted proteins | sample 1539001 | NCBI WGS metagenome assembly OCZU01 (sample SAMEA3539306, study PRJEB22396) | soil metagenome | biome: tundra; feature: field; material: soil | place: USA | collected 2010-05 | depth 0.15 m
CGCTACAGATGCAGTATTCTATTTGGCCGTTCCGCTCGCATGGCGCACCGTCCTATGTTCGAATCTGATCCCGCCAGGCCAGCTTTGTCCGCGGCCGAAGCGCGGGCAGAGGGTGGACCAGTTCCGCCCATGGCGAAAACGGAGGGGGAATCGGACCTGGCGGAACTGGCGGCGAAGTTTGCCGCGCACGGAGGTGGCCGAGTGTCGCCGGAACTCTCGGCCGACCTGGCGCTGGATGTGGTGCTGAACGAAATTGTGGAGCAGGCGTGTCTGGCGACCGGAGCCAGCGGTGCGGCGATCGTACTGGAGCGCGGCGGGGAGTGGATTTGCCGGGCCAGCGCCGGCGGCACCGCTCCAGATTTGGGAGCGCGGCTGGACACCGAGGCGGGACTGTCGGGCGGGTGCGTGAAGACGCGAACGGTGCAGCGCTGCGACGACGCGCAGACCGACCCGCGCGCCGACATCGAGGCTTGCCGGAATCTGGGCGTGCGCTCGGTGATCATTCTCCCCCTGCTGCAGAACGACCGGCTGGCGGGCGTCTTCGAGTTGTTTTCAGCGTCGCCCTCGGCGTTCGCGGAACGCGACGAGCGCACGCTGGAAGCGCTCTCGGAGCGTGTGCTCAAGAATCTGGCGCGGGCATCGGAGCCACTGTCGGGCGCAATGAGACCCGTCGAGCATCCCCTCGCGGGGAAGTTTGTTGCGGAATACATTCTCGCGGAGAACATGGACGCGACCCCTGGCGCAGATCGGGGCTCTCTGGATCCAGTGCTGCCGCAACCCGCGAGCGAAGCCAGGCCCGATCGAGGCATCAATGTCGTTACATGGGTGCTGGGCGTTGCGGTTTTGGCGATTGCCGTATTGCTGGCGGTGCGTGTGGGCCAGCGTCTGGGCGGAGGAACGGCCAAGGCGCATGCGCATGCGCCTTCCGCTATCGCAACTCCCTCAAACGATGCGGAAAATCAGTCCACAGCAGGGAGCCGCGGAGCCACAGGAATGGCGGCCTCCGGGACGTCTGGAAATCAAGCCGCTGAGAGTAAGTCTTCCGGTCCACCGACTTCCCGATCTGCGAGTGGATCTGCCGCTTCGGGCGCGGCTCGCGTAACTGATACAACTCCGCCGGCGGGCAGCTTGCTGGTGTATGAGAATGGAAAAGAAGTTTTTCGCATGGGGCCTTCCGGAGGACAACGGGAATCGGCGCCGGTGCAGGCGTCCGACATGGAGAAGGCATCTGCAGTGGAACCGGATCAGGTTCCCGCGATATCTGCCGATTCCGCTGAAGATGGGATACTCCATCGGGTTGAACCGGAATATCCCGAAGAAGCCCGTCAGCAAGGGATCCAGGGGCCGGTGGTGGTCGATCTGGATATCGGCGTGGATGGAAAAGTGGGGGAAGCGAAAATAGTGAGTGGACCACCTCTGCTTGCGCAGCCCGTCGTCGACGCGGTGAAGCAGTGGGTATTCCAGCCACACAGTGTGAACGGACAACTGGTTCCAATGCAGCGCAGAATCACTCTCAACTTCAGATTGCCACGTTGAGCTGACTTCAGGAAATCAGGATCACTCTGCTGCCGATCGTCCGAGATGCTCCGCGGCTACCGGAAGTTGCGGACCGGGCTCGCAGCAGCCTTCCCTGATAACGAGCCATACACCACGAGTTCTCCGCCGGTAGGGGATCTCCCGCCTACGTAGACTTTTCCGTTAGCAACGGTCGGAGTGACGAACCGGGGGGTGAGCCCGAGGGCGTCCCGGGTTTGATGCTGCTGGCTGCTGTAGATCTGGGCCAGAGTGGTGGCGTCGGCCGCGTGGAGAGAGGTTGAGGTGCCCTTGAGCACGACGAACCACACGATTCCGTTGGCGGTGCCATTGGCCGAAATCGACGGACTGCCCACTAGACAGTTCGTACCGAAGGTGGTCTGTGCAGTTGGCGTAGGGGAGAGCAGGCCATTGCTGAGCGTGTACTGCAGGAGATCGCAGGGAAAGCTGAGACTGGCTGGAGCACTGTTGCCGTCATCAACGAAGTAGACGTAGCTTCTGAAGAAGCTGAGAGGACCGTTGCGGCAGGTGGAACCGGTAGAGCTGCCGATGGTCACACTGAGACAGCCCGTCATGGACGCCTGCGTGGGAAGGTATTGCACGATGTTGCTGTTGTTCCCATTCGCAAGGAACTGTCCCATATTGTCCCGGTTCACCACGTAGATCTCTTCCGTCTTGCCCGAGCCGACCAGGAGGTGGGTTGGGCCGGTCGTCTGGTCCGGCAACAGCACGGGCCCTACCGAGGACAGATCGAGGTCGTACTTCTGAAGCGTGGCCTGATTGTAAGGCGTGAACCAGTCGAGAAGGGTCAGGTTGTTTGCGCCCGTGTTGATCTTAAGAATGCTATCGCCGTAAGCGGAGTTCTTCGGCGAATAGTTGGCATCGGCGGTCTCGAAATAAATGTCTCCGCTCGCGTCCAGGGCCAGTCCGCCTCCGCCTTGCCAGATCCCGCCGTTGTTGTTCTTGCCGCTGGTGGTGGCAAACGTGGCTGCCAGATTTCCGGTGGTGGTGCTATAGGCCATTACAAAGCCGTGTTCATATTTATCGTTCTGACATCCCGTGGCGCCAAGCCCGACATAAATGTAGGAATTGGTCGGATCCTCCGCCAGACCGGGACGTGACATCTGGTAGCGCGCGTTCCAATCGGCCGTCCCAGGAGTCACCGGCGTGGACGTGACGGTTGCGCCGGTCACTATGTTCACCACGTAAAAGGTCAGCGCCCAGGGGTTGGTATTGCCGTCTCCAGACTTGGTGACAAAATAGATGTAGCCGAGGGTGGTGTCGATGACAGGAGTCGAGACGATCCCGGCGCCGCCGTGAGCCGCGGTCTGAAACTTCGTATCCTGACAGAGGCCCACCCATGGCGTCGGAGGAACAGGAGAGTTCCATGTCCAGTAGTTTGTAGTCGGTGTATCGGCATCGAAGGCATAGACGGTGTTGTTCAGCGTAGCCACGTAAATCACGTTGTGGGTTACGTTGTTTCCGAAATTAACATTCGCCACATAGAGAGGCTGCGCGACGACCCAGTCATCCACGGGAATGGTGTAGAGCTTGCCAAAGTTGGTGGCGACGTTGGAAGGGGTCAAGGTTACTTCGAGGAGGTTTTGTCCGGTGCGGGAATTGTCGTTGTGGTAAGTGAGCACGTTGACCTGTCCGCAAACGGGCAGCGTGAACATGACAAGAGCACAGAATGCCCGCAGCAGAGCAGTCCGAAACATAGTTGTTGCCTCCGCAAGAATTGGCGAATTGGCGTTGCCCGTTCGGGGGAATTGAAAACGGGAATCGGTCAACTTCTTCGGTCGTCCGCACTAAACCTGGGTGGGATTGTATACCGGGCAGTCGAAATTTACGCGAGGACTTTCGACTCCAATCCTTTGGCCCGTTGCGGCGCCGGGCGTGGTCGGGTAAGTTAATGCGAAGCTCGGGGAATCTGGCCTCACGCTGGCGTCAAAGTAATTTGGTTGGAAAGTCCTGCGGCGGCGCGCAACTAACGCTGCGGTTGCGGGTTTACTTTGCGGGCGTGCAGGTGTTCCCAGGTAAGAAACCGTCTCGGACGTCTCAAATACATTTCTAAGTGCCGAGGGGAAAGCGTGAAATCTTTGTCTGCAGGTTGCAGAAGCGGGAAGCGCAGGTTGGTAATCAGGTTCGTAATTCTGTCGTTGCTGGTGTTTGTGGTACAGGTGAGCCCCGGATTTTCCCAGGTCAATGTCACGACCTATCACAACGACACTTTGCGGTCGGGACAAAATCTCCACGAGACCGTGCTGACTTCCGCGCTGGTGGACGTCAATACGTTCGGCAAACTCTTCAGTCAGCCGGTTGATGGCCAGGTGTACGGCGAGCCTCTGGTGGTCGACAACCTGCAAATTATCGGTAAGGGCACGCACACCGTGGTTTACGTGGCCACAGAGAACGACAGCGTTTATGCCTTCGACGGCAACAGCAACACGGGTAACAATGCGAGTCCGCTCTGGCAGGTACGCTTCATTAATCCGGCGAAGGGAATCACGACCATTCCATCGTCCGATCTGGGGGTCATCTCCATCACTCCGCAGATTGGCATCACCGGCACGCCGGTCATCGACGTCAACAACGAGACCCTTTACGTGGTGGCGGCGACCAAAGAAAACGGCGCGTACTACCAGCGGTTGCACGCCCTGGATATCCGCACGGGGGCGGAGAAATTCGGCGGGCCGGTGGTGATTTCAGCCAGCGTCAAAGGCACCGGGTCCAATTCGGTGAAAGGATATGTTTCCTTCGATCCCTTTCGTTCCAACCAGCGGCCTGCCCTGCTGCTGGTGAACGGAGTGGTGTACATCGCGTGGGCGGCTTTCGGATTGGAAACTGAATTTCCCTACCACGGCTGGGTCATCGGCTATGACGAGAACACGCTCGCGCAGGTCGGGGCGTTCTGCGTGACACCCAATGGCGACCAGGGAGGGATTTGGCAGGACGGAGACGGACTGGCGGCCGACACTTTAGGCAACATCTTCTTTATGGTCGGCAATGGAACGTTTGATGCGAACAAGGGCGGCGGCGACTATGGCATGAGCTATATCAGGCTGTTGCCCACCAAGGGACTCACTGTGGAAGACTACTTCACTCCGTACGACGCGGTGAAGGAGAGTTCCGCCGATTTGGATTTGGGATCGGGAGGACCGCTGCTGTTTCCGTATCAAAACGGGGCGACCTATCCTTATTTGGCAGTGGGAGCAGGCAAGGACGGCAACCTCTACCTGGTGAACCGCGACGATATGGGTGGATTTAACTCCAGGGGCAATTCGCAGATTGTGCAGGAGATTCCGGGCGCCTTTGCGGGACACAGCGTGTATAGCACGCCAGCCTCTTGGCAGGGGAACCTCTATTACTGGGCAACCTACGACTATCTGCGGATCTTCCAGATGAGCGGCGGGTTGATCACGACCACGCCGATCGCTACCTCCACCTATTCGCTGGCTTCGCCCGGTGCGACGCCAGTGATTTCCTCCAACGGCAGTGCCGACGGCATTGTTTGGGCCCTAGACACCAGCAAATCGATAATCATCGGGCCGACGGTGCTGCATGCCCTGGACGCGCAGACGGCGGAGGAACTTTACAACAGCACCCAGAACGCGACCCGGGATCAGGCCGGGAATGCGGTCCGCTTCGACATACCCACGGTGGCCAACGGAAAAGTGTATGTGCCCACGGAGACCGAATTGGATGTATACGGCTTGCTGCAATAGAGACTTTCGACACCAAGGCTTTTTACCACTTGCAGGCAGTTGCGTTGCCGGGTAGTTTAGACAACACCGTGGGGCAGAATCTCTGTGTAGGCTCCGACGGATAGTCCGGTCTCCCCCCGATTCGATAACCCTGAATGGAAGAAATCTTGGTGTAAATGGCTCGTGCGAGCACGCCGACGGCGGGTGCAAGTGGGGCGTGCCTGGAATATGGAGTGCCGGCTGAGACGCGGGATCGATGCTGTCTCAAGGAAAAAACGGTTTGCCGTCCATGGCAAATCACTGATTGTCAAAATCTGCGGGAGGGTTCGTGAATTCTAATCGTGGTGTCAGCAAGTTCACATTTTTCGTGGGTCTCTGTGCGACCGCCTTGGTGTGTTCCCTGGGAGCGCAGGCACAGAGCTACACTCCGAATTACATCTACACGATCGCCGGTGGAGGGCCTGTTCCGAGTAATCCATCGCTCCTCGATCTGCCCGGGCCCACCACAGCTGTTAAGGATGCGGCCGGCAACGTCTACTTTTCCGCGCCGGACACAGGCTATGTGTACAAGCTGGATCCGACCCTTACCACTTTGAGCGTTTTCGCGGGCCTGGGTTACGGCGGCTACGGTGGCGACGGCGGGATCCCGACGAAAGCTTTGATTGGCGGGGTTACTGGTCTGGCCTTCGACTCGAAGGGCAACATCTATTTTGCCGATGCGCTCGGTTCGCGCATTCGCGTGGTCAACATGCAGACCACTACGATCACGATCGCGGGAGTGGTAATTAAGGCGGGCGATATTGCGACCGTGGCAGGAAACGGCACGAAGTGCGACAAGGCGGGAGTCTGCGGCGATGGCGGTAAGGCAGGGAAGGCCAACCTTAACTTGCCTGAATCGGTGGCGCTGGATAGCGCGGGCAACATTTATATCGCCGACATGACGGACAATCGAATTCGCGTGGTCAATGTGGGCACCACAGCGATCAAGATTGCCGGAGTCACCATTCCGGCGGGCGATATCAACACCGTGGCGGGCAACAGCCAGCCCTGTGCCAATTCCCAGGGAACACCGCCGACCTGCGGTGACGGCGGCCCGGCCCATCTGGCCCAGTTGACCATGCCCTACGGCGTGGCGGTGGATAGCAAGGGCAACATTTACATCGCCGACACGCGGGACCAGGAAATTCGCGCAGTCAATCCCGGCACCGCCGCGACCACGATCCTGGGAGTCACGGTCAACGGGGGCGATATCGCCACCGTGGCCGGCAATGGTCTTTCTTGCTTTAATCAGAACGGCGGCTGCGGCGACGGTGGAGCTCCAACTTCCCCGCTGCTGTGGGCGCCCAAGGGCGTATTCACCGATGCAGCCGGTGACCTCTACATCGCCGATACGAACGCGGGCCGGGTCCGCTACATTGCAAATGTCAGCAGCCCAGTAATCACCACGGTAGTCGACAACACTGGGAAGACAGGTTTCCTGGGCGACGGCAGGCTTGCAACAGCGGCACAAACCAACGGTCCCTCGAGCATTTTCGCCGATGCGTCCGGCAACCTTCTAATTGCCGATACGGGCAACCAACGGATTCGGCAGGTGACGACCGGAACTACGTTCATCAACACGATTGCCGGCGGAGGCATGGGCGGCGACGGTGGATCGCCTACGCTTGCGACTCTGGCCAATCCCTGGGACGTGGCTGAGGATGGTTCGGGCAACATCTTTATTGTGGATCAAGGCAACAACCGTGTCCGCGAAATCGTTAAGTCCACTGGGTTGATCGTCACGGTGGCTGGCAACGGCTTTGCTGGATTCAGCGGAGATGGTGGCCTAGCCACCGCGGCCGAGCTGAACAGCCCGAGCGGCGTCGCGGTTGATTCCAACGGCAATTTGTACATCACGGACTCCAACAACCTGGTGGTTCGGGCGGTCAATATGGGCACGACCAGCCTGACTCTCGGGACCGTGGTCATTGCGCCGGCCGATATCGCCACGGTGTTTGGAACTCCCAACGTTTCCTGCACCCCTCTTACTGGAAAGTGCGGCGACGACGGGCCGGCGCTGAGTGCAACTTTCGCGTTTCCGCTGTTTGTCGCTCTGGATTCCGCCAACAACGTCTACGTGAGCGATTACCAGGCAAACCGGGTGCGTCTGTGGACGGTCTCGACCAACTTCGTGACCAACCCGGCGGGTACTGGCGCGCAGGGCTACAAGGGAAACGGGGGCTTGGGAAATACGGCCAAACTCAACCACCCGGCGGGCCTCGGCGTATTCAACGGCAACCTCATTTTCACCGACCAATGGAACGACGTGGTGCGCTACGTGGTTCTTTCCAGCGACATCATCAACAACTACGAGCTCAACACGCTGGCGAAATTTGCCGGGGACGGTGGTCCCTGCACCAAAGCTTCGATGTTCAATCCGCTGGCGCTTAACATCAACCCGGTGGGCGACGTTTTCGTCTCCGGCGGTAACGACAACCTGGTGCAGCGCTGCAGTCTGGCCACGAGCATTTTCAGCACTGTGGCAGGTGCGCCGACCCGGTCCTATCAAGCCGCATTTTCCGGCGACAACGGACCTGCCATCAACGCGCGCATGGCGAACCTGGGCTCGTTTGTGGATGGCAACGACAATCTTTACATTGCCGACGGAGGCAACAACCGCGTCCGGTACGTTCCGCTGAAGGCGGACGTCACCTTGGGTTCGACTTCGCTCAACCTGGGCCAGTGGCCGATCGGCATAGCTGGAACTGCGGTGCCGTTGACCTTGACTGGCGCGGGAGGCGCTGATCTGACCGCCCCAGTAGTCAGCTTCACCGGCCCCAATGCGGCTGACTTCTCCGTCCCAAGCGGCGACAACGCTTGCACGGCGTTGCTCTCGCCGGAAGTCAACTGCACGATCTCGGTGGTGCTGACTCCCAGCGCGTACGGCGCGGAGACGGCCACCATGAACCTGACTGACAACGGAGTCAGCAGCCCGCAATTGATTACCCTGAACGGTTTCGGCCCTGACTTCTCGATCGGGGACTCGCCCGCTACTTCGACCGTGACTGCCGGGTCGGCTGCAACCTTCACGGTGACGCTGACGCCGCAGGCGAAGTTTGCCCAACTCGTGGGGATGAGCGACACGGGATGTCCGCCGAATGCGACTTGCAGCTTCAATCCTACGAACGTGCAACTCTACGGAGGGAGCGCGCAAACCTCGACGTTCACGGTGCAGACTGCGTCAACCACGCCGGTGGGCACTTACACCGTGACCACGACGGGAGCATTCAGCCCGCTGTCACACTCAACCACGGTCTCAGTAACCGTTCAGTAGAATCGCAGTTCAGAGAGCAGCATTGTGGGGCTGATCCAGAAATGGATCAGCCCTTTATTTTTTCTAAGAAGACTGAACTTCTGACCTCAGGACATTTCAATCTTCCCGCCCTCGGTTCGAATTTTCTTGTGTGCTACATTTTCTTCCAGGCGAAAACCTCGGAGGATAGGAATGAATTGCAGGATCTGGTGGCTGTGTGTCATGGCTGGCAGTCTGGCATGGGGGCAGGCCAACCCGGCGGCAACCGCGGCAAAACCGGCGGGAGAAGACGACGACCAGAAATCCCCGGCAGCGACTCCAACGGTTGCGATGGATGCGCCAGTGCTTACGCTCAAAGGCTTTTGCCCCGGGCGGAGCGCCGCTTCCACGGCTGATTCCGCGGCCTGGTGCCGGACCGTGATCACGCGGGCGCAGTTTGAGAAGATGGCGGCCGCGATCCGTCCCAACATGACGACCGCAGTGAAGCAGCAACTGGCGAGCTTGTATTCGCGTCTCTTGGTGATGTCGCAGGCGGCCGAGGAATTGGGTCTGGACAAGCAAGCTCCGTACGACCAGATGATCGCGTTCTCGCGCATGCAGATTCTGACTCAAGGATTGACGCACAAGCTGCAGGACGACTCGGCCAGCGTCTCCGATGCGGAGGTTGCCGACTATTACCAGAAGCATCCGGAAACCTTTGAAGAGTACGCGCTGGAGCGGCTGGTTGTGCCGCTGCGTAAACAGCCGGCTGCGTCTAAAGCCGCCGACAAGGAGAAGGCTCAGGCTGACGCTCAGCCCACACTCACGGCGGAACAGGAGGCTGCCCAACAGGCTGCGTCGGAACGGGAGCTGACCGAGCTCGCGGAGAAGCTGCGAGCGCGGGCCGCAGCCGGAGAGGATTTTCTGAAGCTGCAGCAACAGGCGTTTGAAGCGGCGGGAGTGAAAGTGGCGTCTCCCACGACCAGCATGGGCAAAGTGCGGCGCACGGCGTTGCCCGCAACTCAAAGGGCAATCTTCGAATTGAAGCTGGGTGAAGTTTCGCAGGTGGTCACCGATACAGGTGGGCACTACATCTACAAACTGGAGGCCAGGGACCGCCTGCCGTTGGGGCAGGTCAAGGGCGAGATTCGCGATACGCTGAAGAGCGAACGCGTGAAGCAGGCCCTGGACAAGATTCAGAATTCGTATACCAGCGAGACCAATGATGCCTACTTCGGGTCGCCGCCGGCCAAACGGGGGCAATAGATGCTGGCGAAGGTTCCAGTAAGGCCTTATTTATCAAAGGGTTATGCTATTTTTTTCAGGCCGGAGTGGGGCATTGGAGACTTTTGGCACCAAGGCTTTTGGCCACTTGCAGTAATTTGCAATCTTACGTAGGCTTACTCCTAACTTCGGTGGCGTGAGTAGCCTAGGCAACTCGGTAACTCAAGGCGCGCCGATTCGTGGGTCGCAAGTGCATCTCCCCCCAAATTAAAGATCTTACAACGGGCGGTTAGCTCGCTTCCCTCTGGTTGTTCAGGGCAGCGCAGAGGAGTCATATCTTGGGGTGCATGACAAGTTCTTCCTGGTCACGGAATGTGACTGAGAGGGCGGAGCCGCGATTGGCGAACTCCGATTCCGAAGGTACTGGGCTGATGACGGAGCAGGGAACGGCGACAATGAACTGGTACGCGGTTCAGACCCGTTCCCGGCACGAGAAGATGGTGGTCCGCCAGTTGGAGCGGCAGGGCTTCGCGACCTTTCTCCCGCTGACCAGCCAATTGCGGCAATGGAGCGACCGCCGCAAGCTGGTCGACCTTCCCTTGTTTCCGGGATACGCCTTCCTGCGAATGGTCTATCAACCGGAACAGCGGCTGCGCGTGCTGGGCACGGAGGGGATCGTAAGTTTCGTCGGTGTACACGGGCAGGGAATGCCGATTCCCGACCGGCAGATTGAGCACATACAGACTCTGCTGGCGGCCAAAGTGCCGATGGAGAGTTATCCCTTTCTCAAGGTGGGGCAGCGCGTGAGAATTCGCAGTGGTTCGCTGAATGGGACCGAGGGCATTCTGGTGGGGCAGGCCAGCGACCGCATGCTGGTCATCTCGGTAGAACTTATTCAGCGCTCTGTGTCCATCCGGTTGCAGGGCTATGAAGTGGAACCGATTTAGTGGGGTCGGTAGTAAGGCACTGTCCAAGGAAGTGCAGGGCAAGAATAGTTTTCTCTCCCAGTTTGCATAATTCACGAGAAAAGATCTTCTGGCAGAACAGAAGGCGCGAGGTCAAGCTATGAATGAAGCACAATTGAAACAGACCATCGAAACGGAAGACCAAACCCAACCGCGGACGCACGCTTCCGGTGGCGCGGTTGCAGTGGCGCGGCCCGATGCGCCTTCGGCCCCATGGGCCGCTTTGCGATCCCTGCGGGCCGAGACCGAGATTCATGCCATCAGCAGGGCTCTCGAAGAATCTGGCTGGAACCGTAAACGTGCCGCGAAATTGTTGAGCATCAGCTACCGCGGGCTGCTCTACAAGATCCGCCAGTACAACATTACCCCGGTTTCGCGGAACACCCTGGCGCAGGCCCCACGGCCGGAAATTTGATCGGGCGCGGCGGCGAAGCTGTCGAGGTACGGCTGTGGGATTGACAGCGCGGCTGTCTTCCCAGAGTCTAGTAACAGCATAGTTGTCCTATCCGGGGCTGCGGTGGGAACGAGCGGTTGGGCTGACCCTTCGGTCAGGGGATATTGGAGAAACTAATTCATGAGCCGTAATTTCGAACTGTTGCAAAGAATCGGGCGCGAGCAAGCTCTCTACACGACTTCTCCAGTGCCGGAGCTCGAACCGTTTGTGGAACAGCCGGTGGTGTTCTCCGGGCCGGTGGCATCGCAGTTGGCGATTTCAAACGCGGAACTCGAGGAATTCACCAAGTTGGT
>OCZU010002621.1_pt1 | contig 11439 bp, 15 predicted proteins | sample 1539001 | NCBI WGS metagenome assembly OCZU01 (sample SAMEA3539306, study PRJEB22396) | soil metagenome | biome: tundra; feature: field; material: soil | place: USA | collected 2010-05 | depth 0.15 m
CGTCGCTCCCGACCTATGGGCGGTTGAGCATTGGCACGGCGTCGTTCGGGGCGACGAACAAGTACGGGGCGCTGTATGTACCGGCGACGGCGACAACAAAGGGCTATATGCAAGCGTATTTTAATGGTACCGCGGTTGGGAACCGCGTCGAGTGGGTCGAATACAGTGCGACGGAGACACTACCGCCGACGTTGGGAACGACCGCGTTCAACATTTTTGATGTACGGCAGCTTGCGATCCTCTTTGGCGCCGGCATAAATACCCCGATGACGGTCTACTCCTTGACCGTATGGCAGGCGTCGGCCGCTAAGAATACGGTGATCTCGGTTGACTCCAATTGAAGCGGCTCGCTGGGCCCGCTTCTGCTTTACCGTCGATCACGACTGCCGCCGCCGCGGGCGCCCCGAGCGTGATCACGGATGCGATCTCCTACGGGGGTGTGGAGTGAGGATACGTGCAGTTTACGCCGCCGCAGGGCATCAATATCGCGAGTTATATCGGGGTACTGGAGCCCGGTGGGATCACGGCGACGTCTTCCACTTTGTCGCTCTTTGACGGGCCGTCGGCACGCATCGCTTTCATCGGGCTCACGGGCGGCACGACCTAAACGCCCACCATTCACGCAGTGGGTACGGACGGGGGCGCAGGCCCACGCTTACCTGCCCGACAAGCGGCTTCGGCGCGTACAAAAACCCCAGCAGAGGGATGAATCTTGATGCTGCGTATACAGTCTGCCACGACCATTACAGTTAGCATAAATGCCGTCACGAAAAGTAAGATGCCCGCCGGGCTAAATTGGTTCTTCGGTGAAGAGAAATAGCCGAGGGCGAAGCAGCCAATCGCTCCGATAGAGATCAGCACGGCGTGCATACGAAATGTGATTGCTTGGAGCTTGCCCAGAACCGGACCGTTCTCATGCTTATCGAGCCATAGGGACAGCTCCACGATCCGTTCAGTACGTCTTGCCGCACGCCTATGACGGTCCCGGCGAACACCGACATGACCCAAAAATAACGGTGATTTGAACTCCGCGATTATTGAACCCATTTCTGTCCTATCTGGCACTCTCAGACGGAAATTCCCTGGCCGCATTGTTGACTAGCTTGCGAACATGCATCGAATATTGACCAGCTTTTCGGCGAGCACGCAACTATCAATCAAATAGTTGTGCCGCCGATCAGCGTCCAATCAGGTCGCCGGTTCACAGATCAATCATATGCGCCGATGACTATCGGCTCTATGCAGAAGCGATCCAGCTCGTTTCACGGGAATCTGACAATGGATTAAAGGCGCCTTCGCGAATTTGCGCGTTCTCCCACTCGCGCATTCGCAGGACGAAGGCATTCTTACCGAGGGTGGCTTTCATTTCGCACGGATTGATTCCGTGAGCCAACAAGTTGCGAGCGTACTGGTGACGCGCCTTAGCGCACTTAAGAGTGATCTCGGGGTAGGTTCCCAAATTCAACTTTTTGCACTTCCCCGCGAAGCAGAATCTGTAATGCCAGCAGCGTCCGCCTTTCGGCGTCACGAAAAGATACAAGCCTTTACCAACAGTGACCTTTCGCGCGTAGTGCACGGGCTTGATATCACGAACGTCGTGTTCGCTTCGGAGGCGAACAGGTGAGTTCTGTTGCGTTGGCGGTTGAGCCTCATCGGAGCGGGCTTGCGATCGCGCACCGCGACGCTTCAGCGCACGTGTCCAAAGGTGTTTGAAAGAAGAAAGTCCTGTCGCGGAGTCGGAGCGCAATGAGAACTGGCCCTTCCGGATTCGGTGCGCGAGTTCCACACCCGCCAGTGTGACGGCCGCGGTCCGAAATGACTTGAGGGCGAGCATCGGTGCGCAGCGGCGCTTGATGGCGCGATGGTCCTGCTCGACGATGTTATTTAAATACCGAGAGCTTCGGACCACGACAGATTGTAAGTCCGGACTCTCTTGCATTAACAAGCGCAATGCAAGATGACTCGCCGCGTTGCCGTCGAGATTCAGCTTCTGCGGCCGCCGAGGGTAGTGTGTCTTCAGGGCCTTAAAAAAGAAGGCGCGAGCGGCGGACACGCTGCGGTCTGCGCAGAGCAAGGAATCGACCGTTTTGCCAAACTTGTCCACTGCCCTATACAGGTAGCGCATGCCGCCCCGGACCGAAATCGCCGTCTCATCCACCCTCCATGACGGGTCCACGGGCTTGGCATACCGGGACCAACGACGCTCGAATTCGGGCACGTACTGCTGGACCCAGCGGTAAATGGTCGTGTGAGAGACAGTAATGCCTCGCTCGGCCAGCATTTCGACGAGGTCTCGGTAGCTCAACCGATACGTGAGGTACCAACGTACGCATAACTCGATGATTTCGGGCTGGAATCTGCGATACCGATAGATTGGATCCCGTGTGATCGCTGCGGTCATTGAAACCCCTAAATAACGCTAAAATCCCGGCGGGGAGCCTTCAATGCACCAGAACCTAATTAGGCCCCCTTTTGGGGTGGCTGTCGAGGAGCGGTTCAGGACGTCTTCGGACGATCAAAACGCTGCTTTTACAGGGGTTTTCCGCTCGATCCGACGCCTTGGCGGATGTTAGCGGAAGTCGTCGGAAGTGAGGGAATGGTGGGACGGCTGACCACCGAACTCTCAATCTAAGTATCTATTTTCACGGCTCTTTTGTTTCTCAATTTCTGTAAATGCCCCCACTGGTGCCCCCTCAAATCGTTGGCTGCCGCCGGACGTTGTTGGATACCAGTGCGCTTTGCAGTCGCGCTTGAAACTAACGCCCCTCTGGTTACTCACCTAGAATTTCTACCAACCCCTCAATCACCTTCGTCACATCGGTCGGGGGAATCCGGGCCAGCGGCTTGCCGATGCGCTGCACCGACACGGTTCGAATCTGACTGATCTTCGCCCACGTGGGTTTGCGGAGTACGGCTACCTTTAGCTCCAGCGTCAGCGGATACCCAGCTTTCGAAGCTTGGTTGGAAGCTCTACCAATAGCCTTCGGCATTCGTCGCTGAATGACCGGAATCGGCAGACCCATCAGGCAACTGGCGGCCAATACCGGCCCCCCGACGGGCTAGAATGCCTGCCGTAAACCTGCCGTTCGATTGACCTCGACGACGAGCCAGTTGCCAGGGCCACGACTATCCGACACCATCGCGTACGGTTAACTTAACTAGGGACGGGGAGCGCCAGGTGTCTGACGTGCCAGCGGGGAACGGAGAGAAGAAGTTCGCTATGCGCACCGTGGTCACAGCGAGTGCGATCGGCACAACCATCGAGTGGTATGACTTTCTCATCTACTCCACCGCGGCATCCTTGGTCTTGAACAAACTTTTCTTCCCCACAACCGATCCGTTGATAGGCAAGTTGCTGGCGATCGGGACGGTAGGCGTGGGATTCTTCGTACGGCCGTTGGGTGCCGTCGTCCTTAGTCATTTCGGCGATCGGGTGGGGCGCAAGTCAATGTTGATCTTGACTCTGGTTACCATGGGCGTTGGAACGATGCTGATCGGACTGCTTCCCACCTATCAAACCATCGGAGTCGCGGCGCCGATTCTGCTGGTCGCATGCCGCTTGGCGCAAGGCATTGCGGTTGGCGGCGAGTGGGGCGGCGCCGTGTTGATGGTAATCGAGCACTCGCCCCCGAATCGCCGCGGCTTCTATGGAAGTATCGTACAAATCGGGTTCCCGCTCGGAATGGCGATTGGCACCGCCTCGTTCTTTGCACTCGCGAGGCTTGATGACGCACAGTTCATGAGTTGGGGTTGGCGACTGCCGTTCTTGGCCAGTGCGGTGCTGGTAGTGGTCGGGACTTTCATTCGCCTGCATATCGAAGAGACCCCGGACTTCAAACGTAATGTCCGCGAGGGGCATATTGTCCGTTTTCCGGTTCTCGACACCATTCGCCGACATCCGAAAGACCTGCTCATAGGGTTGGGCGCACGGATCACGGAGGTTTCCTGGATCTACGTGATCACGATTTTCGGCCTGAGCTATGCCGTGACGAATATGGATCTTCCGCGCGGCCTTGTGCTCGGAGCGATTGCCGCGGGAGCCGCAGTCGAGCTGATTACGATCCCTGTGTTCGGCGCGCTCTCCGATCGAATCGGGCGCCGCCCGGTGTACATGCTCGGGTGTCTGGCTGCGATAACTTTGGCATTTCCAATCTTCTGGGCGATCCAGACTCGCGACCCGCTGACGGTTGTCCTCGGTTTTGTGATAGGCATGTCAGTGGGTCACGGCATCATGTATGGCGTGCAGGCAAGCTTCCTGAGCGAAATGTTTCCCTCCAATCTGCGCTACAGCGGTGCGTCGTTGGGCTACCAGCTTGCTGCCCCGATCGGGGGCGGGCTGATACCCGTCATCGCCGCAACTATCGTTGGACGGAATCACGGCGCCACGTGGCCGGTCTCGACGCTCATGATCGCCCTTGCACTCGTTACGGTACTGGCCGTACTGTATGCGAACGAAACTGCGCCGGCAGTTGCAAAAATCCAATCATTGCGCACACTTCAGTGGCATATGGCAGCAATCCCAGCCGCCGATGCCGACACCACGGATAAGCCCAACCCTGGATGACCGGATATGGACTGGCATCAGACAGGTCTCGGCCATGACCGGTCCTCGGCCAGCGCGATTTCGCGGTCCGGAAGCGGACATTCCGCTGCTCACGGCACGATGCTGGTTGCTAACGCTGCGCACCGACTCCCGCATAGCCAACTCATTCAGAGTGCGGCTTTGGGTGCCTTGAACGCGAAGGCGAAGAATGCAGCGACACCGAGGAAGACTGAGATCGTGATCACCTCTCGGATGATCTTGAGCTGAAACCCTGAGAACTGGACAAAGCCGAGGCGATTGGCGGGCACCGCCAAGGAATATTCGAGCAGTGCTATTGCCCAAGAGACGAGAATCGCTTTCCAAAACGGCCAATCGTGGCCGTACTTCAGGTGCCCATATCAGGCAAAGGTCATGAAGACGTTCGATAGCAACTATAGAAAAATGGTGCTCATAGGTGCTCGTTGAGAAAGCTCTTTTCTCGTGTTTCTGGCATGAAAAAGTAAAGAATACTGAAAGCCGTCGCTGCGATCGCCGCCAGGAAGAGGAATGCCGCGTTAAAACTAAAATGATGCGCAATCGTACCGGCGATCGTTTGACTGAGAGCGGCGCCGATGCCGACTGCCGTACCGATCGCTCCAAGAGTGATATTAAATCGACCAGAACCTTGCGTCAGGTCAGCAATCATGAGCTCTGAGACCACGCCGAATATTCCTGCTCCGACGCCACCGAGGATTTGGGCCGCGACTAATGCAGTCATATTTCTGGTCAGTGTGTAGAGAACCGTGCGTACTGACCAAGCGGCAATGATGGTGATGATGACGAACTGCGTGGTCACGACACACACTGACATGAACATCATTGAGCTTTCGTCCATGGCCCCTGACCAGCATTTCGCCCAGCAACGGCAACATGGCGGCGTTCGCAAAATGGAACATGACTGCGCAGATCAGAAATATGATCAGAGGACGCTGCTTCAAAGGCGCGGCTGCCCCAACAGGTTTGCCGTCGCCAGCATCTTGCTGTGCACCACACGCTCGCTCGTAATCGATTTCGTCGGCGCGGATCTTGCGCAGGGCGAAGAGGGTTGGAAGCATGCAAACCGCGACGAAAAAGAAAATGCTGCGATTGGAGACGAAGTACCCGAGCAGGCCCATTGAGGCAGCGGCGACGACATTGCCGGCAGAGTTGAACGATTGGTTGCGTCCCTGCCGGGCGTCGAACAGGTGGTGACCGACGATCCCGAGCGAAATAGCGCAGATGGCTGGGCCGAAGATGCTTGAGGTTGCGCACGATGCTCGCCGTGGGAATGATCACGATGTCGGCGACCTCGCCGCCGGCGAGTTCGACAAAGCGGCGCAGGATTTGCGGCGAATTCTCCTTGACCTTCAGCTCCTCCGATTGGAATGATACATCCGCGCTCCCTGGACGCAGCCCGTGACGCTGCGCCGCCGGGATCAATGCTAGAACGGCAGCCGTTGCCGTATTTAACTTAATTTTCTGGCACTTAGCCCAGGGCACTTAGCCCAAGTTGAAGCGAAACCGGAACTGTGTAAAATGACAACTAAAGGACGCTCTAATGAAAGGAATTCGTCGGGACCGGGTTGGGAAGCCCGGGAAGTAAAAGAAGATCCATCAATCGCGGAACGGAGCCCATCATGAAGACCCTGATTTCTTTAGTATCAGCTGTCGCCCTATTTGCTCTCTCGACCTCGGCGAATGCCGACGGCAGTTCTACCATCGTCGCGACGATCAGCGGCTGTTACGACTGCATTTATTACGACACTCCGGCTCTGATTTTCAACAACACGACCGGCGGCACTTTGACCAACGCACAGATGGTGCTTACAGGCTATCAGGCCATCAACAACGGAATATCTGCGACGGTCAACCTCGGTTCCTTGGGTGCGGGATCGACGCAATTCTATTGGGGCGACCTGCCGGGCGTATCTAGCTCCACCACGCCAGGCAACATGACAGCCTACGACTACGATGATCAGTACCTCGGCACCAGCCACATCCTGCCGAATTCCGGCGCGACCGCGAACTGCGGCGGCACCTGCGTTACTGGCGGGGGTCCGCAATGGTATGCCGATGTAGGCAACTTCAACGTCACTTTCACGGCCACGGTGTTAGGCGGGCAATACAACGGCGACGCGGTCTATTCGGTGTTCAGCCCAACCAACAACGCCACCGGTAGCTTCGTTCCATGGGAAGGTCTCAATGCCAACGGCTATTCCGAGCAGCCGTGCTGTGATATTCACTCGGGGACTATCACTGGCGATCTGGCGAACATTGCACTGGGAACTCCGCCGACCGGTGTTCCGGAGATTGACCCCGCCTCTGCCGCTAGTGCGTTGACGCTGCTGCTGGGCGGCATCGTCGTATTGCGCGGTCGCAAGCGGATAAGCACTGCCGCTTAAACTCGCAATTGTCTTGTGCTGAGAAGCCCGGCCACTCGCGCCGGGTTTTTCATTTGTGCGCCAGCGCTGGCAAGAGTTCACTGCCCGATAGCGGCCTATGTTGTTGAAAAACGGTTCAACTGAACAGTGCCGTTGATGGTCTGATTTATCGGGCAAATCAAGGGAGATTGCTCAGATGATGGGACAAAACGGCGGCAACCAGGGCCGTTTGTTTTATTCGTTCAACTTTGAGGATCACGTTCCTGCCAGTCATCTGCTTCGCGGCATTAATCAGTTTCTTGACTTGTCCGATCTGCGCACCTATCTCGCCCCGTTCTATAGCCACACCGGCCGACCTTCGATCGATCCGGAGCTGATGATCCGGATGCTCATCGTCGGCTACTGCAGGAAGTGCACCTGAACTTGGCTTACCGGTGGTTCTGCCGGTTGGGGCTCGAGGATGCGGTGCCGGAGCATTCGACTTTTTCGAAGAGCCGGCACGGGCGCTTTCGCGAGAGCGATGCGTTTCGGCACGTGTTTGAGACGGTGTTAAATCGATGCATCAACGAGGGTCTGGTCCGCGGCGAGGGTTTTGCGATCGATGCGAGCGTAGTTAAAGCGGATGCCGCCTGTGCCAGTGCCATTCCCGGAGCCACAATAGACTACCGGGCATTAGGTCCCGCGCAGGCGAGTCGCGCGCTGCGTGAGTATCTGGAGGGCCTCGATGCCGATGGCCGTCCCGAGACGATGCGTAAGAACATTTCGGTCACCGATCCGGCTGCGGAGTGTGACATGGCCTACGGTACGGCGGAGCTACTGGCTTGGATGGTCAACGAAAAAGCGATCGAGCCCCATGTGCCGCTGTGGGATAAGACCCAACGAACCGATGACACCTTGTCCAGCAGCGATTTTCAGTGGGATGAACAAGGCAACGAATACCGCTGCCCGCAAGGCCATGCGCTGCGCAGTGAATGGCGTCCGTTCAAGAACTTGCGTACGCACATCACCAAAGACGAGAACATTATCTATCGGTCGAGACAATCAGATTGCGCCGGGTGCCCGATGAAGGCACGGTGTTGCCCACATACGCCGATTCGTAAGATCCGTCGCAGCATTCACGAGGATGCACGCAATGTTGCTCGAGCCGTCGCGAAAACCCGTCTTTACAAACAATCGCGCAAAGATCGCAACAAAGTGGAAATGCTGTTTGCGCACCTCAAGCGCATCTTGAACCTGCGGCGCTTGCGATTACGCGGATCGAGCGGTGCACACGATGAGTTCCTGCTCGCCGCCATTGCCCAAAACTTACGGCGAATGGCCAAACGGCTATGTCCCCCGGTACCCTTACCAGCGTTCGAAGGCACATAGACGCTAAATTGCGAGCGCTAATCGAAAAGGCGGCAATCAGAACCGCCAACATCGAGAGAATGACCTTCCGAAACCTTCGGCTAATAAAATCCGCTAATAATCAGCTGTTTTCCCGACCCGTTTTTCAACAACATAGGCCAGAAGCGGGCGTTGACTCTCCCGAAGAGCCTGCCTCGAAGCGGAGATTCGCCACCCATTTACGACTCAAGCCGCACGGCGCCAACGTTATTTCTGGTTATTCTGTGATCTGTTTACCGGGTAGGACCACCAAACTAACCATCCGCCGAGCAGCGGACCGATTAACGTTGTTCGTGGAACACCGTACCGGAGAAATATAAATTTGGCAGATTCGAGCTGTTGGCGCCAAACGCCAGCAGAATAGGCATGTAGAAGAGCGCACCCCAACTTCGCGAACTTCGAACCTCGCCTTCAGTGCTGCACGGCGATTGCGTTTGGGCCGAGATTTTGATTGCTGGCGCCCGCAAACAGGGTGAAGGGACTGCCATTGATCAGCGTCAGCGCGCCGCTGCTCGTATCGATAGAAAACACCTCGATCTGGTTGGCGAGATTGTCCAGCACGTACAGGAAATTGTCCGGACCATCGAGCGCCAGGGCAATGGAGGATTGTCCGTTCGTCGCGGACGTGCCAATTTCCGATAAGGTGGCCGTGTTCGCATCGACCTCAAAGCAGTCCACCTCGGTGCCGTTGGCCACATGCAGCCGCTTGCCTCCTGCATCCATCACGGGCGTCCGGATCGCGAAGCTGGCCCCGAATGGGCCGCCGGGAATAGTGCTAAGCGCGCCGGTCGTGGCATCGATGGAGAAGCCGGACATCTCGTTCGGCTGAGATTCGGACGCGTAGAGATGCGTACCGGCTGGATCAACTACCAAACCATTCGGCAGCCCTGGAGTGGCAAACGGACTGCCCGCCACGGGCGTCAGAGCGCCGCTGGTCGTGTTCAGGCTGTAGGCCGACACGCTGCTGCCGGCCGTATTCGCGGCGTATACGTGCTGACCTCCTGCTACCACGATCGCGCTGGGGTCCGAACCCGCGGCATACGGACTGCCCGCCACTTCAGTGAGCGTGCCGGTCGAGCCAATGCTGAAGACTGACACGGTGTTTGCACTGCCATTGGCCGTTAGGACAAATTTTCCGCTCGGATCCACGGCAATCCCGACGGACTGAGTGCCTGTCGAAAACGGACTGCCGGCGACGGCGGTCAGGTTCAAGGTCGATGGGACGATCACATACCCTCTGAGTTCACCCGAGGTGCTGACCACATAAAGAAACCGCTTGAGAGGATCAATCGCGACGGCCGCAGGCGTCGGCCCGTCGGGCATCGGATTACTGGCGACCGACGCTGGGATGCCAGTCGTCGTGTCGATCGTAAGAAGATCGATGCTCCCGGCCGCCGCATTCGTGACGGCCAGAAGTGTATCGCTGGTCGGTGGTGGTGGTGGTGGTGGCGGTGGCGGAGTCGTCCCGCTGCTGCTGCTTCCTCCCCCACAGCCCCAGGTCAGGCTGCAAAGCAGCGCGCACACCAGCCCTCGCAGGCCGGATTGCGCGCTGTGTATATCGGGTTTGCGCCCGTCATGGACTCCAAATGAATCGAATGAGTCATCAAGGCTCATCGGCTTGGTGCGGTACATTGCGTCCCTTCCAGGCAATTAAGTGGTCAAACCCGCCGTGTATAGTTTGCAACCAGTCCCCGAATATTGTCCGCGGCAACCAGGGGTCCCATCCTACTCTTAAGAAAACCACCCGAGCAGTCGTCGCTGGGCCTGTGGTGCCGCTTCGCGGCGCGTGCCGTGATTCTGACCTGAGCGGCTCGGGTTAAGCACGGAGTCGTTGCAAATCCCTGATTTTTTGTGCTTTTAATTATCTTCGATTTGCTCCATATCCCGGCCTCGTTGATAGCCCAAATCTGACGGCACCAGTCGTACTGCCAAGAGTTCGGTGTAATCGAATCATGCGCCACGGAATGCCCCGAAAGGGTTCTGGTGCATCTGGGGATTTTCGCGTGTTTCGCGCCTCTATATCCACCGACGTATCGTCGTGCGCACCTTCGCAAACCCTGGCTTTTCCCGCGATTCCGCAAGCGACAACGGATGGTGCAGCAGTGTCTCAGTTAAGAAAAATGACGCAACTTCCGTAGATGCACCAGAACCCCCGCTGGATTGTCGAGAAGGAGAACCCGTCCGCATGTTCAACCGGGGCACGGATGAAGGTAACGCATGATGCCGCGCATTACCGAATGTAGATTATAGTTATTTATTATAATAAATTGATTTTATTGAGAAATTTGTGGTGGGACGGCTGACCACCGAACTCTCAATCTAAGTATCTATTTTCACGGCTCTTTTGTTTCTCAATTTCTGTAAATGCCCCCACTGGTGCCCCCTAATATCGTTGGCTGCCATCAGACGTTATTGGACGAGTCTGCTCAAATCCACCTATTTTCAAGATAGTGCGCCGTGAGGCGCGAGGAGGCGAGCTGAAAGAACTCGCCATGGCCTGATGTCGGATCAGGTCAAGTACGGGCACCGCGAAGCTCGTTGAGGTTGGAACAACGAGCTGCAACAACCGAACTCCGTCGTCATTGACACAGCCGGTGACGGCGTCGTTTGCCAGCTGCCGCCACCCCTCAATTCCCTCGCTGATTATTTCTCGTGCGAACAACCCTTCAACTAAAAAAACATACAGAAAGTTCAACAAGGAAGTGACTTGCGACAATGTAACAAAGACAAAGCACTGGCACTTATTCAGAGCATCCAGCAATTGCGGCTGCGAAACCCCGTCAGGAGTCATTCGATTTCACTATCGGCCACTTTGAGACATTCGACCGCCGAAAGTGCGCGGCGGAAAGCTGTCATTCACGGCGCGCAGTAAACTGAACGGATGCAAGCCCCGGAGGACGCCGGAACTTTCCCAAGCATGACCCTGATGAGCGCGTCCACAGGGTTGATAGGCCCAACGCAGACCACAGGTGTTCCGCCCGTATTCCAGATCCGCGCGGCTACACGTGCGTTGGCGTACAGATCCCTCGTATCGGTGCGCGTAAGTTCGATGTCATCGGCTGCCACCATAGGAGATTGACCATGCCTAAATTCGTAACCATCGGATATGGC
>OCZU010002623.1_pt1 | contig 11436 bp, 13 predicted proteins | sample 1539001 | NCBI WGS metagenome assembly OCZU01 (sample SAMEA3539306, study PRJEB22396) | soil metagenome | biome: tundra; feature: field; material: soil | place: USA | collected 2010-05 | depth 0.15 m
GCGGCCCCAGCTCAGTCAGGAACTCCAGGGCTTGTGTTGTACGCGTCGACCGTGTTACCGATGCCAACCCGCGCAACTCCCGCATCCACGTGTCATATTCCTGTACCAGATCGCGGTGAAATGCCTCAATGGCCGCTACTGGGGCGCCTATAGCGGGCCAATGTCCGTGCAGCAGCCGCAAGAATACGTTCATGGCAGTCCTGTAGCGGCGACGCCATTGGAAAATATTGCGCGGATCCCGTCCGTGCCGCCTGCGCCAACTTCGAAGCTCCCATCGCAAGAAGTCCTCGCACTCCGGCGCACGGGCCGCCTCGACGGCGATACATTTCCTCCCAAGGTAATCAACAAACCGCTGCGCAATCCACAAGTAGCGCCGCTGAATCGCTGCGGCATAACGGGCTGTACTTAGGTGACTTTCGAATTCTTCCAATCGCGATGCAGTCGAAGACGATTCAATGGACATGAGCACCTCCTCGGAAGCCGAGGATCGCACATGCCCCCTTAATGGGAAGCAACAGTCGTATTAAAGTGCTGTAAATCCGCCACGGAGCGGGCCGCCTTCCCATTACGGAGCGCTTACGATTAGGCGAGTAATGGAAAGCTTTCCATTACTCGCCTGGCTCGGAGTGATACTGGCCCGCCGCCACGATGGGTGTTTGTCCGATGCCTTGCTGGCAGAAAGCCGCGAGCGCGGGATACGACCGGGCCGCTCCCCCGGCCATCAGTTCCTCATGGACCCGGACGAGATTCCCCTTGCAGACGTTCAAAAGCTCCAGGATCTGGGGGCGGTGGGGTTCGGCTTTCTCGGCCCGCGGGATCTCCTTGAGCTCGGTGGAGTTCGATCGAACTATTTTGCGCACCGTCAGACGGAGATTCCCAACACCCGCGCGATCTCGTGTTGGCTCACTCCCTGAGCGCTCAGTTCCAGAATCGTGGTGCGTTGCGCTTGGTTCAACATTGTTGCTTGCTCCCGTTGGATTCTTCCGTCCATAGGGTTGAGTTGGTTTTGAATGCGCTCGATCTGGCGTCGCGCATTTTCCAGATGGCTGCCATTCATCCCTGCCGTGGCGCCCGCTAGCCGCCGGGTGGCGCGGTTCACAATCGCTGCCACCATCTCCAGATCGCGTAGTAGTTCGGTACCCGGCGCTCGACGCGGGGCGCCCTTGGGGTCCGATTCCGCTTGCCGCTGCCCTTTGAAAAATAAGTCGGGCTCGTCGACGAGGCGTTGGCGGATCACGGGTGAGCCGCCGCGCCAGGCGGAGGCGCCGGGGCGTCAAGCTGAATCGAGGATCACCCCACATGCTAGGCTAGGGAGGCGGTACCGACCGTGCCGCTTGTTGAATAGCAGCCAGGTGGCAGCCATGGATAGACCGTTCCATCGAAGAGATTTCCTAAAGTCCGCAGCCGGCTTCGGAGCGGGGATCGGATTGGCTGGCAGCGCGCCGGGTGCTGCGCCGGGCATGTTCGTCTCTCTCCACAGCAGCCTGGTGGGCGGGAAGGTGGCGTGGCCCGAGTTCGCACGCCTGGCGGCGCGTGTCGGCTACGGCGGCGCGGACCTGAACCTCGCAGGGGCCATGAAGGAAGGTCTGGAGGCGACGCGCGGGCTGTTGGCGGAACTGAAGCTCAGGGTTGGGTTCACCGGCCTGCCGGTCACAGCCACGCGGGACGAGTCCACATTCAAGAGCGGAATGGTGGGGTTGGAAGCGGCCGCGAAGTTCGCCTCGGGCGTGGGTTGTAACCGCATGGCGGTGGTCGTACCGGCGGCCAGCGCGACCCCCAAGGCCGAGTTGCGGAAGACCTTGAAGGACCGGTTCACCGAGGTCGCGAAGGTTCTTGCCGGCCAGAATGTCCGTATGGGGTTCGAGTTCCTGGGACCTCTGCAGTTCCGGTTGAAGCCGCTCACCGAGTTCATCTGGCGCATGAACGAGATGCTCGAGTTCGCCAAAGAGTGCGGGCCGAATGTAGGACTAACGCTGGACGCATGGCATTGGCACCACGCCGGAGCCACCGCGGCCGACATCCTCGCGGCCGGTAGGCCCCGCATCGTTACGGTCCACGTGTCGGACTCGGCGAAAATGGCGCCGGAGGCGGTTCGCGATAACCAACGGCTGATGCCCGGCGAAGGGGTGATTCACCTGGTGGAGTTCTTCCGGGCTCTGAAACAGATCGGCTACGAAGATGGCGTCAGCCCGGAACCCCTGGGCCGAATCCCCCCGGAGATGCCGGCCGAGGAGAGCGCCAGGCTGGGACTCGATACCACGCTCGCGGTCATGCGCAAGGCGGGCGCGATCGCGCTGGCGGCGGCCTGGGTCCCGTCGCGGCGGGCGGCGCGGGTGGATCCGATCGAGGCGCTTAGACAGGAGTGAGCCCACGCCGGCCGCCTTTGGAAGGCGTCAGGCCGGTCTCTTTCTCTGCTTGGGCCCCAGCAGCAGCACGAGAAACTCCTGAGCATCCGGTTGGTCGCGAATTGCCATCCAACTCCATCGCAGCGCGACGTCGTAATCCGCATACTCGCGCTGTTCCTGCGCCTGGATGAAGGTTTTTGCCACCGCGCGCAGATGGTCCTCCGGAGCGGCACGCTTTTCGAACGGCGGGATTACGGAATTGACCCCTGAGACCTTGTAGCAGGCTTGCTTCATCTTGCCGTGTTCGAAAACGCGGCCAAGCAAAGGACGGAATTCGGATTGACTCCAGTTCGCAGTGGCTTGGTCAATGACAAGGTGGAATAGAGCATGAGCATAGTAGGCTGTTGAAACCGCTCTTCTCGGGCTGGCCTGCTGAGGGTGGCGCCATCCAGTTGGGCGATTCGCCGCGCGAGATCGAGCAGTTCATCGGCAAAGGTCATGGGTCACGCCCAAGCCGGTTCCTGCATCGCCTGCTGCTCGGACTGGGCGCGAAAGCGGAAATAGGGGTAAACGCCCCACCTCTCCGCAGGTTGCAACTCCTATTCGATCACGAAAGAAACGTAGCGAGTAGCCTCTAACAACTTGTCTTTGGTTAGGGACGAATCCGGCATCACGACCCTGAATTTAACCGCCGGGTCGCCCGTCGAGTCGTAGTCCAGGGTGGGGCGGATACGGATGACCTTGTCCCCCAGTTTCTGCTCCACCTTCGACACTTCATCCGCGAATTCGCGCCGATGAGCGAATGCTTTCGTGTACAACGATTGTATTATCTCTCTTCGCCGGGAGAAGACCAGCTCTGCTCGCATACCTCCTGTGCAACGCGGCAGCGAGGCCCCCCTAACTACCAGTGCGCAGCGGATCGGGCGGCGGATCTGTCGGCGTTCCACTTTCCGCGGGCACGTCGGGCGCCGGCCTCACGGCTCCCTCGCCGGTGGAGTGGTGGAAGCGTTCATGGTAGATCCGCTGTAACCCGCGGCGGTAGGTTGTGACCGACTGGCCCTGTTCGGCGGCGCGCTCACGGAGGCGTTCTTCGGCCAGTTCGACTCCAACGGCCAGACGAGGTCCGCCAACCCGCAGATACTCCTGGTCGGCTTCGAACCCCAAGGCCAAAAGGGCAGGCAGCGGTTTCGCATAGTTGTCGGGCAGACCCAACTCCTCGAACGGGAAGCTCGAGGCCCAGTCGGTGTGAAAACCAATGCGCATGTTGGATGGGTTCACGGAGACCTGCGCATGCGTCACGCAATTCGCGACCGAAATACCGTACCGGCTGCGCAGCATCTCGATCAACATGGCCGCAGCGCGAACCTGCCCCGGACCGATGCCCGCCTCCTCCTGCCCGGGCTCTGTGCGGGCCTCGAAGGACACTCCCAAGAAGCTTTCATTCAGGTCCACGTACAGCCACTGTTCGTCGGACCAGACGGAGTAGCCGGCATGCTGCGCGGCGTCGCTCTCATTGACGATTCGAAAGACGCGGCCGAAACGATCGATCAGGAAATTGTAGGCGCGATGGCGCTGAACGTATTCCAGGAGGGATTCCCCCACCTGTTTCAGCACGCGATTGTGGCCGGGTTCAAACGGCTCCTGCTGGCTTTCGGTGGTGTGGAAGACGATCCCCACGGGTTGGGTGTGCTTGGGTTCGGCGGTCTGCTGCGGGCGGTCCATCGTGAATAGCCGGTAGGATCGCGGGTGGGTGGAGACCGCATATCGATTATCGACGCGGAGGCCGTTGCTGTAAGCCTCGGAGTCCTTGGACGCATCCACCTGCCAGACGTCCGGGAAGGTCTCTGCCCGGAATGCGGGGGCCTGGATCTTCCGGACGTACGTGGGAAGGGGCTCGACCCGTACCCGGGCCCATACGGCATAGAAGGAGACGGTGGTTAACACCAGCAGGAACGAAGGCAAGCGGACCCCCAGCCGGCGCCTCCGTTTGACTCGCCCGACCGGCGGCGCCACCGACTGCAGATAGCGCAGCCTCCCGACGGGATCATCGATCCGGCCAGCGCGCCACTCGACCCACGGCCGGAAGGAGGGTCTTGGCCGCTCTTGCGATTCCATACTTGACGTATACATCGGCGGATACTACCAAAAACTTTGGGGTCATAGACTAGTTTTCATACAAACAAGTCCTTCTCATCTTTTTTCCTTGAGAGAATCCCAGCCAGGGACATACTACCTAAGTGATACCCGAGGTTGCAGGCCGCTGCGCCGCGGGACGAGGAAGACCTATGAACAATGAAGAATATACCCAACCGATAGGGCTCGACGTGGGTACCAGCCGGATCGTGGTGGCACGTAGCGCGGATGGCCAGTATGAATATGAGACCCAGCTCAATGCGTTCTTGACCCTGCCGTATTCCAAGCTCACTGCGAGCTTGCTGCAACGGGAAAACGTTTTCCATTTGGTGAAGGGCTCCCACATTGTGGTAATGGGCAACGACGCGCAGAAATTCGCGGAAGTATTTCACGCGGAGACGCGGCGGCCGATGCTCAACGGAGTGCTGAATCCGACCGAGCGCCATGGCCTGGTGGTGCTCCAGGCCATCATTGGCAAGTTGCTCGGAAAGGCGGCGGTCGCCGGCCAGAAGGTGTATTTCAGCGTGCCGGCGCCGGTGCCCAACGAGAAGGATGGCCTAGCCTACCATACGGCCTCTATCCAGCAGGTTCTGAAGGCGTTAGGTTACGACGGGACGCCCATTGAGGAAGGCCTGGCGGTAGTTTTCGGTGAATTGGGCGGATCCAATTACACCGGCATAGGGATTTCCTGCGGGAGCGGCCTGTGCAACGTCTGCCTGGCGGTGCTCTCGGTTCCGGTGATCAGCTTCAGCGTGCCCAAGGCGGGTGATTTCATCGATAGCCAGGCCGCCCTGGTGACGGGAGAACTGGCCACGCGGATGCGCGTGCAAAAGGAGCAGGCCTTCCATCTTAATGGCATGACGGCCGACCGGGCGCAGAACGCGCTGACGGTATACTACGGGGAAATGATCGAGAATCTGGTGGAGACTCTGCGCAGCCACATCGCCTCCACCCAGCGCCTGCCGAAGATGGACCAATCCATCCCGCTGGTGCTGAGCGGCGGGACGGCCATGCCGAAGGGCTTCGTGGAGCATTTTGGACAGGTGCTGAAGGCCACGGAGTTCCCCATCCGGCTGTCGGAAGTTCGGGTGTCGGCAGACGCCTTGAATTCCACGGCCCGCGGCGCGTTGATGGCGGCGCTTTGTTAGGGAAAAGAAAATGAGCCGCTGATGAACGCCGATAAACGCAGAGAAGACAAACACTTCCTTTGTTTATTCCGCGTTCATCGGCGTTCATCGGCGGCTTAAATGTTCTTGCGTTTAGGTGAGGGCGTGTCATAGTAACAGCTATGAGGCTCCTCTGGGTGTTAGCGGTTTTGGCCGTTTCCGCACTCGCGGCGGACGATGGGCAGAACGTCATTCTGGCGACCCGCCGAGCCGGGCGGGTGGAAGTCTTCGATGCCGCTACGTTGCAGCCACTCGGGACGATCGGCGTCGACCCGCTGGCGGAGAGCATCGAGGCCAGCCCGGACGGACACACGTTGTTCATTGCCCAGGCGATGCTGTCCATTCGGAATAGCTGTTGCGGGCTCTTTGCGCTGAACTTGGACAGCAAGGAGATGTGCTTTCTCCGCGAGCCCGCCATGAAGGCCACGCCTTCTCCCGACGGACAAAAACTGTTTTTCCAGCGCGGGAATGTGGGGATCGAAGTCTTCGACGCCAAAACGCTTGCCCGGCTTCCCACGATCAAAGCGCCCGGGAACTATGCGCTCAAACCCTCACCGGATGGCCGTTGGATCATGGGCACCACAAACTGGAAGACACCGTCGGTGGACATCTTCGACATGGCGGCTGGCGCCATGGTGCGGCACCTCGACGTGCCCTATTCGTCCAGCGGGGCCTGGGCCGGAAACCGATTTCTTCTTTACGGCTTCGACGGCCACCAGGGCGCCCTCTGGACGTTGACTCCGGAAAGCACCACGCTCGGGCCCGCTCTAAAGGTTGCGATTCCCGATATCCCCGGCGGCTGCCAACCTCAGAATCTGGCGGTGGGCGGGGACCACCTGTTTCTCTACGAGTTGTATGGTGCCAAATTGGACCGGCGGGACGATTGCGGCGCGAAGGTGCCGGGTGGGGCCTTCGAGATCGAGGCTTCGACGGGCACTGTGCTCTCGCATCTCGCCCCTTCTTTGTATTTCGGACGTCTGGCCGTCAGTGCGGACGGCCAACACCTCTACGGCATTGTCATCTCGAAATCGTGGACGGGGATACGGTTGGTGGAGGTGGATCGCAAGACTGGCGATATAGTAGCGGAGCAGCGCCTCGAAGACGACGTCTGGAATATCGCTCTGGGTCGGATCCCGGCGGGACTGGTGCCGCGCGGCTACGTGACACCGGCTGCTTGCTCGAAGCCAGTACAATAGAGGGCACGCCCAAGTAGGATCGGCGGTCTTGCCTATGATTCGTGCTCTGGCCTTCTTCATTTCGCTTCCCCTGCTGGCCCAGCCCACGCCGGATTTCAGCGCTCTGGAGCAGTCCGCGCGCGATGAGCTCGTCAGGCTCAATGTGCCGGGCGCGTCGATTGCCATCGTGCGCAGCGGCCAGGTGATCTTCAGCAAGGGATTCGGCACGGCCAATTTGGAGACCGGCGAGCCCGTGCGGCCGGAGATGCTGTTCCGGCTCGGCTCGACTACCAAAATGCTCACCGCCACGGCGCTGGCGGGGCTGTCCCTGGAAGGCAAGCTGGACCTGAACGCGCCGATCGGCAAATACCTCACCGGTTTGCCGCCGAAACTCTCGCAGGTCACCGCCAACCAATTGCTGAGTCACACGGCGGGGATTCACGACGAGGCGCCGATGTACGGGTCGCACGACGATTCGGCGCTCGGGAATGGAATCCGCTCCTGGACCGACGACTGGCTTTTCACTGCGCCCGGTAAGATCTTTTCGTACTCGAATCCGGGGTACTGGCTGGCGGGATACCTGGTGGAAACGCTGAGCGGGAAGCCCTACGCCGACGCCATGGAAGAGCGCGTGTTTCGTCCCTGCTCCATGACGCGAACCACGTTGCGGCCCACCACAGCAATGACGTGGCCGCTGGCGCAAGGCCACCAGGAAGCCGGCGGCAAATGCATGGTGGCGCGGCCGGCGGCGGACAACGCGGCATCATGGCCGGCAGGGTCGGTCTTTTCGAGTACGGGGGACCTCGCGCGGTTTGTGATGGCGCTCCTGAACGACGGACAGATCGAGGGCAAGCGGACGCTCGATCCGAAGGTGTTTGGGATCCTCTCAGCGCCTCACGCGCACTATCCGGATTCGCCGAACTCTTATGGGTACGGGCTCGACATCTCCGAACTCCGGGGCGTGCACATTGTGGAGCACAGCGGATCGAGGATGGGCTACGGCTCGCACATTCGCATGGCGCCGGAGCAGCGCATCGGCATCATCGTGCTGACGAATCGGACTGGCGCCAATCTGCCGGCAACGGTGGAGAAGGCGTCGGAGCTGCTCTTGCCTTTGCAGCCGAAGCCCGCGGCGCAGTCCAAAGCGTCGCTGGCGATTTCGGCGGAGGATCTCGGGCGCCACGCGGGCGTGTACCAGAACGGCGATCAACGGCTGGAGATTGTGGTTGAGGGCAGTCGGCTCCTGCTGAAACGGGGCCGTGCCACGGGAACGCCGATGGTGAAACACAGCGAAGCCCGTTACGCGGTGGACGGCGGCGCCGCGGAGTACGTGATGGTCGCCCGGTCAGTCGGTCAGACCGAATACGTACACAGCGGCAGCCGATCGTTCGCGCGTGTGAGTCAGTGAGCCGGCTCAGAGGCCCTGCTCAAAGGCAGGGCGTCTTCGGCGTTCCGCGGTAACCGCTCCCTGTCAGGGAGCGGAGCCTCCCCTACTCAAATACTTCACTCAAGAGGTGGCCGATCGAGCCGGACGGTTGCTCCACCTGGAGAATCGCGGCCAAGGTTGGGGCAATGTCATTGATCGCGATGTTTCGCGAGTATCGGCCGGGCTTGATCCCCGCTCCCCAGAACACTACCGGAACGTGTGTGTCGTAGCCGTACGGGGTGCCGTGCGAAGTGCCCGTGGCGTCCAACAGATAGTAGGGCTCCGTCAGGATGAAGAGATTCCCGGAGCGCGGCGCGTAGAATCCCAGGCTGAAGGCGCGGCCGATGTCATCCTTCTGGATGGCGCCATTTTGCAGGTCGTGCCAGGTGTAGACGCGGGCGATGTGGTCTTCGCTGCGCGCGGCCTCCGCCGCTACACGTTCCACTTCGGCCAGGTCGAGTTTGAGTGTCCGCACCAGTTCCAGGTTCAGATAGGGCATATTGGCCGCACCCGGAAGCAGCCACTTGCCGGGTCCGAAACGCCTGGTCAGGGCGTCGGTAATCTTCTTCGCCAGGCGCGAGCCGGAGAGGCGGCCACCCGGCATTTTGCGCGCCTGGTTGACCTCGGGAACGGGGGCGACCCCGTGATCGGCAGTCAGAACCACCAATGTGTTGCCGAGGCCCACGCGCTGATCCACGTAATCGAAGAGCTTCCCCAGCAGGCGGTCGGTACGGATGGAGATGTCACGCACTGCGGGGTCGTCGGGACCGACGGCGTGGCCCACATAGTCGTTCGCGGAAAAGCTGATCGCGAGGATGTCGCTTCCGGCATGCCGGCCGAGGTTCTCGCCTGCGATGGCTCGCTCTGCGAACTCCTCGATCATGTCGTTGCCCCAGGGGGTGGCCTCCAGCCCGCCGCAGTAGCGGACTTCGGTGCCGGCCACCATGGTGCAGAAAGGGGTGGCCGAATCGTCCTTGGCATCGAACGGAAGCCACTTGGCGCCGATATAGCGTTGGTTCGGCTTCTCGCCGTTCAGCTTCCGCGCCCAATCCGGCAGCTCAGCCCGGTAATAAGTGCTGGTGACCCAGCGGGAGCTGTCCTGGTCATACCAATAGGCGCCGTCCGCCATGTGCCCCGCGGGAAGGATGGCACTGCGGTCTTTGATGGAAACACCGATAACCTTGGAATCGGGGCCGCGCATCTTCAACTCGTCGCCCACCGTGCTCACCAGCATGCGGCGCGGGGAGGACCCGGTGGCGCCGGCAACGCCGCCCACTGTTTTGGTCGCCGGATCGAAGACGCTGGTGATGGTTTTACCGCTGTCCCGGTCATACCACTCGTTGGCAATAATGCCGCTCACCGACGGTGTGGCGCCGCTCAGAAACGTAGAGTGGCCCACGGCCGTCACGGTGGCCGCTTGCAGGTAGTGGGCGTCGGTGAACAGGGCGCCGTCCTTGAGCAGACGTGCCAACCCCGCGGTATAGTCGTCCCGGAAACGCAGCAGGTAATCGTAGCGAAACTGGTCGATGATAATCGCCAGAACCAGGCGCGGTTTTTTCGGCGGGGCTGACGCGACGGTCGCGCCGCCGAGAAGGAAACACAGCAGGCTTCGTGCAATACGGCTCAAGAAATGGACCTCGGCGGATGAATGAAGGCTCGATTGAACAGAATGACACGGATGCCGGAAGGATGCCAGTGTATAGTCGGTTACAGTCGGGCCGGGCCCTTACTAAGCCCAGGCGCGGCGAGCTGAAATTTTGTCACGAAACTGTAACATACCCGAGTGCCTACAGAATTAGGGATCGCTCCGAGCGGCAGGGTATGATGGTGGCATGGAAACGGAAGGTTCACACAATACCGCGGTAGTCGTCGCGGATAATCGGGAAACCGTTTTGCGGGCGGTCTCCACGACGTTGGAAAAAGCCGGTTTTACGATACTGGCTGCTTCCAGCGGCGCCCAAGCGCTCCAGTATTGTCGCGCGCGCGCGCATGACAGCCGCTACCCCGTGCAGCTCGCCATCATCGACGCGGCGACGCCCGGAATCGACGTACCCGAGTTGGTGGGACAGTTGGACACGATCTCCCCGGGAGTGCGAACGTTATTCCTGACGGACGACCAAGAGGAACGATCTCTTCGAGGAATCGCAACCTCTGGCCGCGTTCGCGGCTTCCTGCATAAGCCATTCCGGAGGGCCCAATTACTGGGACAGGTCCTCGAAATGATGGATCGGCCCTTGGCGCTCACGGCCTGAAGAAGTAGTCCCCCCCACCGGAAGCCGGTTTGCCAGCCCGCTACCGTATGCGATAGACCGGTTCCAATTCGAGCAGCGATTTAAGCAAACGCGCCACTCGTTGCAGCAGTTTAAAGGCTACTCGGAACATATGTCCGCGCCTCCTTCCCAATCGAACATCCTCTGAGGGTAGTGTCCATCTTTCATCTTCGGAATGCAAGGGTAACGCCAAACTTCTGAGATAATTATTGGGAACCAACCCCGATTCGAGCGGTAACCGGCAAGTAACAGGAATGAATGTCATCGGTAGCGCCGGCGGTCTTGCCGCCGGTGCCCGTCGGACGCTGACCGAACGGAACGGAAAACCCCTTATGGCAGACCAGCGCCCCGCTACAGAAGTTAAATCGATGGCAGTGCGTGCTGCCGCGAAGACTGCGAAGCAGACCACGGCTTCGAGTGGCTCACCGGAAACCGCGGAACCGATCAATCTCAAGGATCCCGCGCTTTACCTGAACCGCGAATTGTCTCTTCTGGCATTCCAGCGCCGGGTGCTGGAAGAGGCCGTCGATGAGAAAAATCCGCTCCTGGAGCGGCTGAAGTTCCTGGCGATTCTGGGATCGAATCTGGACGAATTCTTCATGGTGCGGGTGGCTGGCCTGTTCGCCCAGGTGGACGCCCGAACCCTGGATGCCGCACCCGACGGCATGAGCCCGCGTGCCCAACTCATCGCCATCCGGCGGGAAGTCAAGAGACTGATGAAGGAAGGTCACAAGTGTCTGGAGGGAATCATGCCTGCGCTGAATGAGCAGGGCATCTTCCTCCACGACTATCGTGAGTTGAACGAGGTCCAGCGTCACACGGTAAAGAAATACTTCGACGAAACGGTCTTCCCGGTCCTGACGCCGCTGGCTTTCGATCCGGGGCGGCCGTTCCCGCATATTTCCAATCTCAGCCTGAATC
>OCZU010002625.1_pt1 | contig 11434 bp, 8 predicted proteins | sample 1539001 | NCBI WGS metagenome assembly OCZU01 (sample SAMEA3539306, study PRJEB22396) | soil metagenome | biome: tundra; feature: field; material: soil | place: USA | collected 2010-05 | depth 0.15 m
ACCTGATATCCCATTTAATGTAGGAAGACCCATAAGTTCCTGGTCCGCCAACTGTGGGCTGCCACGCATTATAATACCCTAAAGTGGAGTCATCGATATTTACCAGGACAGCTCCATTGACGATATTTTCTATTTTCACATACGCATTTATGTTTGGAACAACATTTGAAAATTTATAGGTAGCTCCAATTTTACCATTTGTTCCGGCAACTAATTTAGGTTGTTTGAAAACAAGACTCGGAGTAGTTTGCGCTTTAATCGAATAGGAAAAAAGTGAGGTTAGAGCGATAAGTAAAAGGTTATACTTAACTGCTTGTGTAAAGTTTTTATTCATGTTTCCTTGTGGTTTGAGGTTAAGAAATCTTCATAGTGCAGTTTCCTGCCTATTGAATCAAGGAAATTCAAAAAATATCGGAGAAATGTTGGTAAATTCTAAAGACTGGATTAAGGGGAAATTCAATAGACTGGAACTATGTTGTATAAAATGCCGGAGGTAATCGGCATTTCTTATTCAGGGTTAAAAGTATAGAACAAATTTGGATTTTGCAATACCTTAAAATTATGGTCAGATAGTAATTGAATGATTTCTTAAAAGGATTAGAAGATTTTATATTATTATTTATCTAATTCATAGATATTAGATAATATCAAATATTTTATACTTATTATAATAATTTTTTTAATGATATATTTTAAAGAAACAGGCTGTATTTTCAAATTCTTTTCTATTTGAAGCGGATTTATTAGGTTATTTTGAATTCTGGAATCAGGTCAAAATTTAGCCTATTTTTTTTTAACGGTGCATCATCCCAAAAAAATTGGCCAATTTTCTCTTCGGGCGAAATCCATTGATTCCAACTCAAAAAGCCTGTGATAAATAACAAAATCCTAACATTTTTGAGTTTACTATTGCCCATGCAAATTGTATCTACCTGGTAAACGTAATAATCCAAAATCAATGTACCTGCCAAAACTCGTTTTATTTCTTGTATTGATAGTATCTACCCTCACTGCATTAACGCAAGTGAGGCATACTGTCAGCGGTACCATTACAGACAAGGCTTCGGGTGAAGTGCTGATTGGCGCCACTGTAGTTTTGTTAGAGCGGCCCGGAAGCGGGGCTATAAGTAATTCCTACGGTTTTTATTCTCTCACTGCTCCACAGGGAAATTACACGTTGGTTATAAGCTTTGCAGGTTACCAGCCCGACACAATTAAGATTAAGCTCAGCAGGAATATTGAATTTCAAGCACACTTATCCATTGAAAGTGCAGAACTACAAGGAGTTGTAGTAAGTGTTAGAAATAAATATTCCAATGTAGCTAGCGCATTGATGGGCGTGCAAAACTTATCTATTAAAGAGATGAATAATGTCCCGGTACTCTTTGGAGAAAAAGACATTCTTAAGACACTTCAATTATTGCCGGGTATTAAGTCAGCAGGAGACGGAAGTAGCGGAATTTTCATTCGTGGCGGGTCATCAGATCAAAACTTGATACTCCTTGATGAAGCGGTAGTTTATAATCCAAGCCATTTGCTCGGATTTTTTTCAACCTTCAATTCAGATGCAATTAAAGACGTGACAGTTTACAAAGGGGGGATGCCGGCAGAATATGGTGGCCGCCTCTCATCTGTTCTGGATATTAAAATGAACGACGGAAATAACCAGGCATTTGTTGGAAGTGGTGGTCTCGGCCTTATATCTTCCAGGCTTAATCTTGAGGGGCCAATAGTGAAAGATAATGGATCATTCACTATTAGTGCAAGAAGAACCTATGCCGACCTCTTTCTGAAACTATCCAAGGATACTAATGTGAACAGGAACAGCCTCTACTTTTATGATCTTAATGCCAAAGCCAATTACAGGATCAATGATAAGAACAGGGTTTACCTGTCAGGCTATTTCGGCAGAGATGTTCTGTCTTTCTCCAATACTTTTGGAATTCAATGGGGTAATTCCACAGGCACAGCTCGATGGAACCATATTTATAGCAGCCGTCTTTTTTCAAACACCTCTTTGATTTATAGTAATTATAATTATGTCATAAATATTAATTCAAGTAATAACAATATCAACCTGGTCTCCCAGATAAGGGATTTTTCATTAAAAGAAGATTTCCAATATTACATCAGCCCTTCCAGTACCCTTAAATTCGGACTCGATATTATTCATCATACATTCTCACCCGGAATAATAGACGCTTCATTAAGTTCAAGTTTCAATTCACTGAATCTGCCGAAAAAATATGATCTTGAAAATGCAGCCTATATTTCCCATGAATGGTCGCCGTTGAAGAAATTAAATATTATATATGGAATGCGCTTTTCTGCATTTTCGATTCTTGGCCCGGGCAATTTTTATACATATGACAGCAGCGGTAATACTAGTAATACAGCTACTTATTCCTCGGGAAAAATTGTGAAGACATATTTCAACCCGGAGCCTCGCTTTTCTGCCAGCTGGGTATTAAATCCGAATAGCTCTGTAAAGTTTTCCTATACACGAAATGTACAATACCTGCATTTGCTCTCTAATTCCACTGCGGGTAATCCAACGGATCTTTGGATACCCAGTAGCAATAATGTAAAACCCGGTATTGCGGACCAGGAATCTGCCGGTTATTTCCGGAATTTTGAAGATAACAAATATGAATTCTCTTCAGAGATTTATTACAAAGGAATGCAAAACCAGATAGACTATAAGAACGGCGCCCAATTAGTAGCAAATGAAAATGTGGAGTCCCAACTATTATATGGGAAAGGTAGGGCTTATGGATGGGAGGTATTTTTGAAAAAGAAAGAAGGCAAATTTACCGGATGGTTGAGTTACACCCTTTCCAGAACAGAGCTTCGGATAAATGGTATAAACGAAGGGAACTCGTATCCTGCAAAACAGGACATCACGCATGATGTCTCATTAGTTGGCATTTATAAAGCAAGTAAAAAATGGACACTTTCTGCCACGTGGGTTTATAATACCGGAAACGCAGTAACCTTTCCGAATGGTAAATATGAAATGAACGGGCAAATTGTATTTTATTATACGCAAAGGAATGGTTATCGAATGCCACCTTATCATCGGCTTGACCTGGCAGCCACACTTGAAACGAAAAAAAGAAAGAAGTGGGAAAGCAGTTGGACCTTCTCGGTTTATAATGCTTACGATCGTGCGAATGCGTATGCTATCATTTTTCAAAAAGACCCCGATAATCCATCGCTTACCCAAGCAGTACAATATTCATTGTTCAAAATTGTTCCTTCCGTAACCTACAACTTTAAATTCTGATGATGAAAGCGGTAATTATTTTTTGCCTGGTTTTTAGTACACTTACTTTTTTTTCATGTAAGAAGGTAATCAATGTGGATATTAAAAATGCGTCTTCCCAGGAAGTCATTGCCGGGGAGGTGACAAATGCGCCAGGACCTTACACTGTCTCCATCACCTCAACAGTTAATTTCAGCGCTGATAATAATTTTCCACCCGTCTCAGGTGCGTTGGTAATAATTAGTGATAATTACGGGTTGAAGGATTCATTATCAGAAATCTCTCCCGGGGTTTATGCTACCCATACTTACTGGCATGGACAACCGGGAAATACTTACACCCTGAATGTAAGTTCATCCGGGAGGAGCTACACGGCAGTTTCTACAATGCCGCAACTTGTGGACCTTGACTCTGTTGGCTTTCGGCAATCATTTAGAGGCGGCGGAAAACAAGTAATAGAACCTGTGGCCAACTTCCAGGATCCAGCCGGCGTAGCCAATTATTATCAATTCGCGGAATCCATTAATGACACAGTTCTTAATAAAATATTTATTTATTCAGACCGGCTCTCTGATGGTAAATATATTTCGCAGGCGCTAGATGACGACAGTACGGATCTGAAAATTGGGAATCAACTCACCTTCAGTATGTATTGCATCGATGAAAACGTGTATCAATATCTTAACGAATTACGCCAACTGCTGGATGCAAATCCGTTTAATGAGGCAACTCCTGCTAATCCTGGCTCGAATATTAGCGGAGGAGCATTGGGGTATTTCAGCGCACATACCATACAGACAAAACAACTAACAGTTCATTTATAATCTTCTTGTACTTTGAAAATTTCCTTTAAAATAAAAGAGGAAATTCATTAATTGCCACAATATATGGTGCCTTCCAAAAATCGCTTTCTTAATCAATCATTTCAACTTTTTTCTGATTGATTAGATTTGCTTTCTTATGAGTTTAAGAACCGAAGCAATAAAGACATGGAAATTATCCACTCCAATTATTTTAGGAGAACTCACTCAGATGGCTTTGGGTATAATTGATAATATAATGGTAGGCTCAATTAGTTTTCGCCATCTCGCAGCAGCGGCACTGGTAAACAGCGTAATGAATATTCCTTTTGTGCTGGGAATTGGCATGACAATGTCTGTGTCACAAACCGTATCAATGGCGCATGGCAGAAAGGACGGCCTTAAAGTATCGCATTATTTATACAATGGATTTTGGCTTTGTACAATGGCCGCCGTTTGTATAGCGCTTTTTTTAAACCTAAGTAAGAATATTTTATTTCATCTTGGCCAGGATCATGAGGTAGCTGTGCTTGCGGCACCCTTTCTTCAGTTGATGGCCTGGTCCACGATACCGATGCTCATGTTTATCGTTCTTAAACAATTTACAGATGGCCTGGAAAGAACACGAACAGCGATGTTACTTTCGTTCTCAGCCTTACCGGTTAATGTATTTCTTAACTGGATTATGATTTATGGCAACTGGGGGTTTCCACGACTTGAATTAACTGGAGCCGGGCTGGGAACATTGATTACCCGAATTCTGATCGTTATCATTTTTATGATCGTTTTGCAAATTCATTCGCCTTTCAAAAAATATGTTGCGGTAAGAAGAAATCAATGGAAATTGAAATTGCAAACTATGAAAGAGTTATTACACATTGGCATACCAAGTAGTCTCCAGGTGGCGTTGGAATCAGGAGCTTTTGCAGTATCTGCAATCCTTATTGGTACTTTAGGTGCAGTTCAACTTGCTGCTCACCAAATCGCTATAAGTTGCGCCACAGTTGCATTTATGGTTTCATGGGGATTGGCGCAGGGTGGCTCCATCAGAGTCAGCAATGCCTGGGGTAGAAATAATTGGAATGATATATCCCAGATCGGAAAAAGTACCTTATTAAGTGCATTATTGTATGGAACTTTCTGTGCTATATGTTTTATTTTTTTCAGAAACTTGCTGCCGCGGGCCTTTAGCCAAAATGAATCCGTATTGTCGTTATCAGCGGTGTTGATGCTATACGCTGCAGTTTTCCAGGTATCAGATGCCACCCAGGCAGTGGGAGCAGGGTTATCCAGGGGAATAAAGGATGTAAAAGTTCCGACAGCTTATATAGCCATTGCCTATTGGGCTGTATGTATACCCCTGGGTTGCCTTATGGCTTTTTATTTCAAATTAGGTGCGGCAGGTATGTGGATGGGTTTTGTTGGTGGTCTTACTTTTTCATCAGTTTTCTTGAACCGACGGTTTTTTAAGGCGCTTGGCAGGAGAGATACTATTCCCGGAGTTCTTGCTTAAATTTTTCCTTTATGTCAATTCTTGTGCTGCAAATTAAGTCTGTTGATTCAATGGCAAAATCAAAATGATGAACCACTGATTAGGGTCAGCATAAATGATGAGGATTATCATTCATCAATGCCACCATAATTTCTATCTTACAGGCAATTCTAAAAGCATTAAAAGATAATTTTATGAACAAGACAGGAAAAATAATAACCGCATTTACAATTGGATCTGCAGCAGGAGCTTTTCTGGGTTTGCTTATGGCTCCCGATAAAAAAAAGGATGCGATAAAAAAAATGAAGGAAAAAAATAACCTGTTTCCTGAAGATCTAACAAGCAAATATTTGAAAGGCAAAGAAAAATTTATGAATCGGGAGGAAAGAATGGCGCAGAAGGTGAATGGCGCCATGAGTGAATTAGTGTAGATCTTGAAATGTATGCCTTTACAAAACCGGCTATGAATATTTATTGGGTAGTAATTTTTTTTCTTTTAAAAAAATCATGAATTAAGTATTAAATTTTTGCAGGTATCCAATTTCCAGCCAAAAAATCATCCTATAATTTATAGCCGGAATTTAAATACTTTATAATTCCCAAGATCTCTTTATATATGGAATAATAATTCCATCTAATCATTCATTACCAAAAGAAATCCAGTATTACTTCAAAATTGGACGATTATATTTGTGGCACTAAAGTTACCTCGTGAAGTATTGTGTATTATTAATATTGAGCAGTATTATATTTTTTAATCTTCATGCCCAATCGAATGGGGAAACCAAAACAAAGAATGTAATCAGGGGTCTGGTGAAAGATTCATCCTCCGGCCAGCCATTAGAATATGCAACTATTTCAATTTTCAAAAACAATGAAAACAAACCGGTAAATGGAACCACCTCCAGCAAAAACGGACAATTTTCTTTGGAGGGAATGAAGGAGGAGAATTATGATGTAGAGATTGAATATATTGGTTACCAAACCCGCACATTCAGAAATATTAATATTGGGAAAGGAAGCAATACGATAGACCTGAAGACTATTCTTCTTAATAAAAAGAGTACAAGGCTGAAAGATGTTGTTATAGAAGTTCCGCCAAAAATCCTCGTAAACAGAATTGATAAAATAGTATTTAATGCCGAACAGGACCTGACTTCCCAGGGGGGCGTGGCAACAGATATATTGCAAAAAATTCCTCAGATTTCAGTAGATGCGGATGGAACAGTAGAATTAGCAGGAAGTTCGAGTATTCGTTTTCTAATCGATGGAAAACCATCTACTGTTTTTGGAAGTAATATTACAGATGTATTACAATCTATTCCTGCCAGCCAGATAAAAAGTGTAGAAGTTGTTACCAATCCCGGCGCTAAATATGATGCTTCCGGCCTCGGAGGTATTATAAATATTATTCTTAAAAAAAGTAATCAGCAGGGAGTAAATGGAAATTTATCGGCAACTATTGGAACACGCGTTGAAAATGGAGCCTTTAACTTTAATGCAAGAAAAAATAATTTTGGATTTAATTCCTTCATAAGCGGAAATGAAAGACTGGAAGCCTATACCCCAAATAAATATGAACGCGTATCCTATAATGATTCAAGTAATACTATTGACCATTTATTCCAGGATGGCGGAACTAACAACAAACGGCATGGCATTCAATCAGGCATAGGATTTGACTGGACCATTCATCAAAAAAATTTTCTGTCCGGCTCTTTGAATTATAATGTATTTGGAAAATCAGGAAACGGTGGCACAAATCAATTACAAACTACAGTGCTCAATGATGGTACTCCTGTTTCAGGTATCGGTTCCCTGAATTATTCAAATTTCACAAGCAAATTTCATACTGTCGATGCCAATCTTTTTTACAGGAGAACTTTTGATAATGAAGATCGGGAACTGGAAATTTCGGCAAATACCAGTTTTGAAAACAGCATCAGCAATTCCGGTAACAGCCAATTTGTATTACCTGCTGACTCGATGAATTATGGAAATATGATTTCCAACCCGGGCAAAGAAAACGAATCAGAATTTAAAATTGATTATACAGAACCATTTTCAAAAAAAGTATTGTTTGGCATAGGGGCCAAACTAAGCCTTGATGATATCAACACAAATTCTTCAGTTTTGGGCTATCAATCTTTTCAAAAATTTTATCTGTACGACAGCTCATTAATAAATAACCTAAATTATCACCAAACTGTTTATGCTGCCTATGCTGAATTAAGTTTTCCTGTTGGCAACCTTTTTGAAGCAAAATTAGGTGGAAGATATGAGCGCACGGACTTCCATTCTGTTTATTCTGCGGGGCAGCAACCAACAACGTCAGGATATAATACATTCGTTCCATCTATATTTTTTCTTAAAAAAATTGGAGCAAACCAAACTCTGAAGCTTAGTTATTCCAGAAGAATTGAACGTCCCAACTATGACGATCTAAATCCATTCATAAACACAAGTGATCCAAAAAATATTACGAGCGGAAATCCACACCTAATGCCTGAAACCGCCGGTCGGTATGAACTGGCTTACTCCCGCGATTATGGTAAAACAGGCTCATTTAATTTTAGTGCTTTTTACAGGATTAATAACCAAGATATACAAAATTATGTTTTTTATTATCCGTCACTTTTAATTGGAGACTCAACTTATACCAATGTAGCGGTAAGTACCCGGGAAAATATTGGTTCAGAGAAAAATTTTGGATTAAGTCTTTATGGAAGCATGAACTTCACAAAGAAATTGAATCTTCGGCTGAACACTTTCTTTTTTTACAGGCATACGATCAATGTTATTGATTCCGGGGCCAATTCAAACAGCTTCAATTATCGGTTTAATCTAAATGCCACTTATGCATTTACAAAAAGTCTTTCTGGCGAATTCTTTGGAAACTTCAATTCGCCGCGACACGAGGCGCAGGGAACCTATCCGTCATTCACCTCCTATACTTTTGCCTTGAGGAAGCAATTTTGGAAAGGCAAAGGAAGTATTGCTGTTACCTCTACCAATCTTTTTAACGAATACTTAAACAGAAAAACGTCTCTTTCAGGTCCGGGATTTTCTGTTGTTAACACGCAACGAATCCCTTTTCGAACTTCGGGAATAAATTTTACCTGGAAGTTTGGAAAATTGGAATTTAAAAAAGTTAAAGAGCCGGTCGATACAAATTTAAATCCACCTCCAATAGAATAGGAATATTTCCAGCCTGGATTTCTTGTGCAGTCAGTGCTTGCCGGAGCCCATTAGTCATCTGAGTTACATTTTGAGCCAACAGGTTTACCCGTATTTAAATTATCTGTTGATTATTGTGAAAAATTGTTAACAATTATTTTGTTATTGTTGATAATTTTTAAAGGTTCGAATGAATTTTGCTGATTACTTCCCTGTATATTTAATTAATGGAAGATGCTATTGTTACTCTGAAGACTATTTATGAAATTGTAAAAAATGAGGCTTATCCCGAAACGTACTTGTGTAGCGCAAGGGAGATTATTTTGCGGCAATTTAATGGGTGGGACGTTATTGAAAATCATTTAAGAGTTCTTGAAGAAAGAGAACTTGTCGTTGTTAAGCATCTTGATAAAATTGCTATCTCTATTACACAGAAGGGAATTGATGAAGTGAAGTCAAGAAGAATACTGAAGGATGTATTAGGAAAAAATTCCAATAAAATATAAGAATAGAAAGAATTGGCGCTTTTCAGAATCCTTAGGCTTTCGGAGGGTCAGCTATTTATATAAAGTAAAAATAATATTGCCAGTCCCTGAAGTAAGGTTACAATCAGAACTCCTTTTATTGCATCTCTGTTTTCATTTATATTTTCCATCGTTATTGATTGAAATGCAAATTTAGAATAAAAAAGTTCAGATTCAAAAGATTGCTTTTTATTCAATTCGGGTAAGGATCGACGTGGAACAGTCTGGATTGGCAGCAGTCATCCTGGATACTAGCAGACAGAAATTGATGTTCAGCCTCTCGGGACTTATCGGCGATCATCTGTATCGTATTGCCACTTGTTTTCAATCCTAAATTGAATTTGAAATTAATTTTTAATGCCTCACTGGGTTCCAAAGAACCAGTTCCTGCTCTTTTAGTTCACGCCCACCGAAACAGATGCACATTAGCATGAAAAATACAGGAAGGAGATTTAATTAATGGAGGCAAGCGGATTCTCGTTTAAGGTTACTGCGTGCATCAAATGGAATATACCGGTCTGTCAAAAAATTCGATAAGTTTGTTTACGGAAACCTTCCGGTGCCTGCATCGTCTATGAACTTCAAAAAGCCATATTATTTCTTTATTCTTTTTTTTATTTTGCCATTACTGCTTGTACATAATACGGGTTGCTATAAAGAATATAGTTTAGAGGGTAAGGATACAACAAGGATTAATAGGGATACAGTGAGCCCGGAACCCATTTCCCCTGTTAAAGAGTTTCATGACTGTTCACTTTGTGACGTTCAAAGTGAACTTGCTGTTGGACAATGGAATTTCAAGACGGGCAATTCTTTCCTATGCGGTAGCGTTACTAATTCCGGGTTTTTCGGTGGTTATTCAAAATCGGATATTACTTTCTTTGGCCCTTCGGCCTGCTCTGTTGATACTGGGTTGGTAGTATCAGCATATCTATCGGTCCCCTTAGACCAGGACAGGTTCAATCTCACCACTTTCTTGGCAGCATTTTATTATTATGACCATAATGCAACCAAAGACATATTTATAAGTCTGCCATCCGAGCCATTCTCCGTAACCGTTGAAAGTTTTATTTACGCAACAGGGATTGCTACGGGCACATTCCAGGGTATAGTTTATAAGGCAAATGGTGATACGGCTACCATTACCGACGGGAAATTTAAGGTAAAGATTCATTAGAGAACATAGGTTAATTATCTCCCTGTTCGGCGATTTTACTGGAAAATCCTGAAACCTTGACTTTTGTCCTGACTTCCTCGCTGCTGTAAAAAACTACAAAAAAATCTTCTAAAACCCTTGCTAATACTATAAAAGTATTTTTCCTCTTGGTGTCCCTGCTGTATTTTAGCGGGGTGTTCGTCAGGAAGAAAAAAAATAAAAGCGGAGTTGTCAGCATTCAAATTATTGATAAAAGCTCTGGAATATATGAACTGTATAGTACGATAGGAAGTTCTAAAGAACCGGCAGAGATTGAGCGGCTTTATAAAGAAGGCAAAAAAGAATTTGAAAGTATTACCGGTCAACAGAAATTACCTTTTGATTATGACGAAAAAAAAGAGTTGATAGATATTTTTTTGGGTGGCGTAGAAGATTTTAAATTAACTGGCCCGGAACTGTTATTGGGAAGATCTTTGTGGAGATTGGGTTTGATAAAATACCGGATGAATTATTTCGCCACCTGGTAATTGCCCGATTGGTATATCCGGTAAGCAAGCTAAAAACGGTTGATTATATTTTTAAATACAAGGGCATCATAATAGACGTAGAAAAAGTGTATCGCTACTTAGATAAGCTACAAACCCAACAGATGCAATTGGTTCAGCAGATAAGTTACCAGCACACTTTAAAAATATTAGACAATTATATTTCCATTGTATTTTATGATGTAACCACTTTGTATTTTGAAGCGGCAGATGAAGACGATTTTCGCCAGACAGGATTTTCAAAAGATGGCAAACATCAGCAGCCGCAGATTGTCTTAGGACTTCTGGTAAGTACGGGAGGATATCCATTGGCTTATGAACTCTTTGAAGGAAGTAAATTTGAAGGCCATACGATGATACCGGTTATAGAAACATTTAAAGAAAAATACAAGCTGGAAAAATTAGTAGTGGTGGCTGATGCGGGCTTGTTATCCACTAAAAACATAGAAGCGCTTTGCGAAAAAAATTATGAATT
>OCZU010002626.1_pt1 | contig 11432 bp, 12 predicted proteins | sample 1539001 | NCBI WGS metagenome assembly OCZU01 (sample SAMEA3539306, study PRJEB22396) | soil metagenome | biome: tundra; feature: field; material: soil | place: USA | collected 2010-05 | depth 0.15 m
CGCACACGCAGTCGCTCGAGCCCAAGGCGCAAGTCGAGGCTTTCAGGATCTGGGACAGCCAAGTCGGAGCGCAGAAGACCAAATGACGCGGCTGTCCAAGAGCAAGACCCGAAGGGTCGCAGCGATTGGAAACAGCAAGACCCGAGGGGTCGCAGCGATTGGAAACAGCCGCGTCATCCCCGCGCAGGCGGGGATCCAGTGTCTTTGAGTCGTTTCAGTCTTGCGACGAACGCCACTGGGTTCCCGCCCCCGATTAAGGCATTCGAGGGCAGGCTTTTCGCGGAAACGACGAATGAAGCGTCATCCCCGCGCAGGCGGGGATCCATGTTGACTTGAGAACGAATGGATTCGCGCTCACGTGGCAAAGAGAGCGGGAATGACATGCAGGGCATTAAGGAGAAACATTGAACGCGAAACGTCCCGGTCCAAACAGCGGTCACACCCTGTCAGGCGCCATGCTGCGGTATGTCTTCGGGTTTCTTATAGCCATCGCATTCTTCAGCGCAACGGCGCAAACGCCGCCGCTGCCCAAGAGCCCGATCACGATAAGTGTCGTCGACGTCGCGGGCGACCTCGCACTGACACAAGGGGCGATCGAGGCCTATCAGGCCAAGCACCCGAACCTGGTGTCCAAGGTGACGTTCACCAAAGCGCCCGCGCCCGAATTGCCCGCGAAGCTCAAGGCAATGCAAGGCGCCGGACGCAGCGATATCGATCTCGTGCTGACGGGCGTCGTTGCGTTGTCCGCCGGCATCGATCAAGGACTGTGGGTGAAGCTTCTGCCGGATCACGCTGCGAAATTTCCCAACGTGATGGACAACTATCTGCCTGCGGCAAAGAAGATGCAGGATCTGGCACAGGGCGAGGCGCTCGTCGTGACATTCATGCCCGCGGGTCCGCTCCTCGAATATAACCCTGACAAGGTCAAACAGCCGCCGACCACGCCCGCCGAATTGCTCGCGTGGTGCAAGGCCAATCCCAACCGCTTTGCTTACGCACGACCCGCCAATTCGGGGCCGGGCTTCACGTTCCTGATGGGGCTGCCGTATCTGCTCGGAGACAAGGACCCGCGCGACCCGGCCAAGGGCTGGGACAAGACCTGGGCGTTTCTCAAAGAGCTCGATACGTGCATCGAGTACTACACCGCTGGCACTGGCCCGATGATGAAGGAATTGGGAGAAGGCTCGCGCGACATGACCGTTACGATGACCGGCTGGGATTTGAATCCGCGCATTCTCGGCATCGTTCCGAAAAACTTCAAGGTCACGCCGTTCAAGAACATGACCTGGGTCAACGACGCGCATTACATGGCGATTCCGAAAGGCGTGCCGCCTGAAAAGCTGGCTGTCATACTGGATCTGATGGCGTATCTGCTGCAGCCGGAAGCGCAGGCGCTGACTTACGACAAGGGGTACTTCTATCCCGGCCCGTCGGTGAAAAATGTTCCCCTATCGATGGCGCCGAAGGAAAGCCAGGACGCGATTCGTGAGTTCGGGCGCCCGGAATACGAGGGGTGGCTGGCGCAGTATCCGCACGTTCCGACGCTCGAGGCCAAGGCCGTCGTCGAGGCATTCCGCAAATGGGATAGCGAAGTCGGCGCCCAGAAAACGAAATGACCGCATGCGTATTCGGACACTAACGCCGGTCATCACGACTCTCTCATGAAGCACGATTTCAGCGATCTCAAACTCGACCGCGTGACGCGCCGATTCGCGGGCGCCGGCGGTCAGGCGTTTGCCGCCCTGAACGAATTGACGCTGACGGTCAAACGCGGCGAGTTCATCTGCCTGCTCGGTCCATCGGGCTGCGGCAAGTCGACGGCGCTCAACTGCATCGCCGGGCTCATGCAGCTCTCGGGTGGCAGCATCTGGCTCGACGATCAGCGCATCGATACGCTGCCGCCGGAAAAGCGCGGATTCGGCATGGTCTTCCAGAACTACGCGCTGTTTCCGCACATGACGGTGGCCAAGAATATCGGCTTCGGATTGCGCATGCGCGGCGTAGGCGCCGCCGAGATCGGTAAACGCGTTGCGCACGCGCTCTCGCTGGTCCAGCTCACGGGTCAGGAGCACAAGCTTCCCGGCCAGCTTTCCGGCGGACAGCAGCAACGGGTCGCGATCGCGCGCGCCATCGTGATCGAGCCACCGCTGATCCTGATGGACGAGCCTCTGTCGAACCTCGACGCAAAGCTGCGCATCGAGACCCGCGCCGAAATACGCCGCATCCACCGCGAGCTGGGCCGCGCGACAATCTACGTCACGCACGATCAGGACGAAGCCCTGTCGCTCGCCGATCGCATCGTGGTGATGAAAGACGGTGTCGTGCAGCAGATTGGCACTCCGCCCGAAGTGTATTCACAACCGGCGAATCTGCACGTTGCGCGATTCATGGGCTATCGCAACGTGCTCGAGCTGGGGGTGGAGCGCGAGGAAGGCGATCGGGTGGTGCTCGAAGGGTCCGACATGGGCCTCGTCGGAATCCGCAAGCAGCCGCTGACCAGCGCGCGGGCAGCGGTGGCCATCCGTCCGGAAGAGATCTACGTCGGCGAGGGTCCCGGCGGGCTGAACACGATTTCGGCGAAGATCGAGAACGTCGAATACTGCGGCCGCGACTCGCTGCTCGATGTGGTCACTGCGTCGGGCACGCTGCTGCATGTGCGCGGACCGGTCACCACCCAGCTGGGCGACGCTGTTCGGGTTCACGTCCCGGTCGAGCGCGCGCTCGTTTATCCACTCGATTGACCCGGGCGGCAATGAGCGTCCCGACAAACACGGTGAACCGCGCGTTCGATCCGGCGCTGCTTCTGGTCGTGCCGGCCGCGGCATTCATGCTGCTCGTTTTCGTCTACCCGTTTCTCAATGGGCTGTTCGACTCGTTCAATCCCAAGGAAGGCGGCTGGCTCGCCAATTATTCGCATTTCTTTACCACAGACAACCTATGGCCGACGATCTGGACGACGCTCAAGCTCGCGCTGCCGGCGACCCTGATCAACGTCGGCTTTGCACTGCCGATCGCCTACAAGATGCGCATCAAGACGCGCTATCAGCGCTGGGTCACGACGATCCTCGTGGTGCCGATCACGCTCGGGACAGTTCTCATTGCCGAAGGCATGCTGACCTACTTCGGGCCCAAGGGCTGGCTGTCGCAATTCCTGCAGTTCTTTCATCTGTACAACGGCTCGATACGCCTGACGCACAACTATTGGGGCGTGCTGATTTCGCTGGTGATCTCGGGGTTTCCTTTTGCGTTCCTGCTGATCCTTTCGTACATCACCGGCATCGATCCCGCGCTCGCGCGCGCGGCATCGACGCTGGGCGCCGATCCGAAGTCACAATTCCGGCACATCTATCTGCCGCTCCTCGCGCCGGGACTCGCGATGTGTTTCTGTCTCGCGTTTGTCCAGGCGTTCTCGGTGTTCCCGTCGGCGATCCTGCTGGGATCGCCCGCGGGTCCGACACGGGTCATCTCCATCGCCGCATACGAGGCGGCGTTCGAGCAGTACGATTACTCGCTGGCGTCGGCGATTGCCATGATCATGGGATTCGTGCAATTGATCATCGTCGCGGCGGTGCTGGGGCTGCGCAATCTGTTCTACCGCGGCCCGGTTTCCGGCGGCAAGGGTTGATCGCTCGATGAACGCAAGCGCTGCCGAGACCGCCGGCCCCTGGCTCGACCGCGCCTGGCGCGGGCTGCTCCTCGGCCTGATGACGGTGTTCGTCGTCAACATCGGGTTCATGATTGCCGCGGTCGCCACCAGCTCGTTCGCCAAGCGCTGGCTCGGGACGTGGCTACCGGAAGGGTGGACCACGACCTGGTACTCCGCGGCATGGAAAGAGTTTCAGCTCGACTCCGTCCTTTGGGTCACGGTGCAGGTCGTCTTTGCCGTGGTCGCGCTTGCCTTGATCATCGGCGTGCCGGCCGCTTATACGCTGGCGCGGCGCGATTTTCCCGGCAAGCGGCTCCTGATGCTGCTGTTCCTCCTGCCGCTGATGGTGCCGCCGATCACCTACGGGATTCCGCTGGCGACCGTGCTCTACAAGCTCCAGCTCGCGGGCACCATTTACGGCGTCATTCTCGCCAATCTGATTCCGGCGGCGCCATTCGTCATTCTGGTCATGACGCCGTTCATCGAGCAGATCGACCCCAATCTCGAGTCGGCGGCACGTGTGTTCGGCGCCGGCACCGCTCGGATGTTCTGGCACATCCTGGTGCCGCTGCTCGGCCCCGGCATTTTGGCGGCGTCGCTGCTGGTGCTGGTGCGGACGATCGCGCTGTTCGAGCTGACGTTCCTGACCGCCGGTCCCGATTCGCAGACGCTGGTCGTCGCCCTGTACTACGCGGTGTTCGCGGCCGGCGTGCGTGCTCCGCAGTCGGTCGATGCGATGGCGATGGTTTATATGCTCGTGACGCTCACCTGGCTGTTGATCGCGCTGCGCTTCGTCAATCCGACGCAGCTGGTCTCGCGCGTCAAAGAGCATCCGCAACCCGCCGCGTGAGCCACCCGGCGAGGGCCCCCACGCGAAGCGTGGGGATCGACGGGGAATTGCGAATCGCGGCGAGAGACCGACGCTCGACGGATCGGATGACTGGACCGAACAAGGAGGCCGAGCGCGTGAGCCACCCGGCGAGGGCCCCCACGCGAAGCGTGGGGATCGACGGGGAATTGCGAATCGCGGCGAGAGGCCGACACTCAATGAATGGCATGGTAAATCGGGAACATAGAGGCCGGGCATGAGCAGGCTTTCGCTGGACACGCTGGCGTCGGTCCCTGCGGCGGTCGCCAGGCCCGCCTACGACGTGCGCAACATTGGCATCGGCATCGTTCACCTCGGCATCGGCGCCTTTCACCGGGCGCAGACAGCGATGTTCAGCGACGACGCACTTGCGCTCGATCCAGGCGACTGGGGCATCTGCGGCGTGAGCATGCGTTCCGCGGATGTACGCGACAGGCTTTCGCCGCAAGGCGGCCTCTATACCGCGGTGGAAAAGAGCCCGACGGGCATCAACCGCCGCATTGTCGGCAGCGTTCGCGAAGTCTTGTTTCTCGGCGACCAGCACAAGCAGATCATGACGCGATTGGCCGCCGCGGAAACCAGAATCGTGTCGCTGACGGTCACTGAAAAAGGATATTGTCACGACCCGGCGAGCGGGGCGCTCAATTTGCTGCACCCGGATATCGTGCACGACCTCGCTCATCCTGAAGCACCGAAAAGCGCCGTCGGCGTGATTGCCGCGGCGCTCGACGCTCGCCGGGGATCGCATGACGGCTCGCTCACGGTGCTGTGCTGTGACAACCTTCCGCACAACGGTGTGCTGGTTCGCGGGCTCGTCATGGCTTTCGCAGAGGCGCGCGATCCCGCGCTCGCGCGCTGGATCGAAACACACGCAAGTTTCCCTTCGACCATGGTCGATCGCATTGTTCCGGCGACGACCGAGGCCGACATCGTCGACAACGATGCGGCGCTGGGATTGCACGATGCCGCGCCGGTCGTGCATGAGCCGTTCCGGCAATGGGCGATCGAGGAGCGCTTCGTCGCCGGGAGGCCGCGATGGGAGCAAGTGGGCGCCGAGCTGGTGGATGACGTCGCGCCTTACGAAGCGATGAAGCTGAGGCTTCTCAACGGCAGCCATTCGGCGTTCGCGTATCTCGGATTTCTCGCCGGACACGACTACATCTACCAGGTCGCCGCACAACCCGATTTCACGGCGTTCATGCGTCGAATGATGGCCGATGAGGTCGTTCCGACCCTGAACGTTCCGCCGAGTGTCGATGTCGCTGCCTACCAGCAAGCGCTGGTCACGCGGTTCGCCAATCCGGCGCTGCCGCATCGTACGCAGCAGATCGCGATGGACGGCTCACAGAAACTCCCGCAGCGGCTGCTCGCCACCGTTCGAGAAAACCTGAGCGCCGGCCGTGGCATCGACATGCTTGCGCTCGCCGTCGCGGGCTGGATGCGCTATGTCAGCGGCCGCGATGAAGCCGGCGGCGTGATCAAGGTTTCGGATCCGCTTGCCCAGGAATTCGAGCATATCGCTGGCGAAAGTGGAATTCACCGCGGCGGCACGGTGGATGCATTTGCCCGCGGACTGCTGGGCATACGCGCGATCTTCGGCGACGATCTTCCGGCAGACGAACGTTTCGCCGGCCGCGTGATCGCCCGGCTGACATCGCTGTTCAACGCCGGCGCTGCACGCACCGTCGCGCAAGCGATGCATTCCGCGGTTTGAAGCGAATGACCGCAGCAATCCCATTGCTCCTGGACCCGACATGATTCCACTGACGCTGCACCCCGACCGTTTGTTTTCATCCGACCCGGTGCTGCGCGACTTGAGTCGAGCGCTGTATGCGACGATCAGCAAACTGCCCATCATCAGCCCGCACGGTCACACCGATCCACAGTGGTACGCCGACAACGAGCCTTTTTCCAACGCGTCCGCGCTGTTCATCACGCCCGATCATTACGTCTTCAGGATGCTTTACAGCCGAGGCATCAGGCTGGAAGATCTCGCGATTCCGCGCCGCGACGGGGGCGCAGTCGAGCAGGATGCGCGCAAGATCTGGCGCACGTTCGCCGCCAACTACCATTTGTTTCGCGGCACGCCGACGCGCGTCTGGCTCGATCACGCGTTTCATGAAGTATTCGGGGTGCGCGAGCGCCTGACGCCCGAATCCGCGGATCGGGTGTTCGATCGCATCAACGACTGCCTCGCCCAGCCTGAATTTCGTCCGCGCGCATTGTTCGAGCGCTTCAATATCGAAGTGATCGCGACAACCGAATCACCGCTCGACCCTCTGGCGCACCACGCGAAGCTTCGTCGCAGCGGGTGGAAGGGGAGGGTCGTGACCGCGTACCGGCCGGATCCGACGGTGGATCCAGAGTTCGAAGGCTTCACGGCCAACGTGGAAAAACTCGGAGAGCTTGCCGGCGAGAACAGCCTGACGTGGCACGGCTATCTTGCGGCGCATCGCAACCGCCGCGCGTACTTCAAGAGCATGGGCGCGACGTCGACCGACCACGGCCACCTGACCGCACAAACGTCGGACCTGAATGAGGCGGAATGCGAAGCCCTGTTCGCCAAGGCGCTCCACGGCAAAGCCACGGCCGCGGAAGCGGAGGTATTTCGCGGGCAGGTCCTCACCGAGATGGCGAAGATGAGCCTCGACGACGGCCTGGTCATGCAGATCCACCCGGGCTCGTTCCGGAATCACAATCCGCAGGTGCATGAGCGTTTCGGCCGCGATAAAGGCGCCGATATCCCCACTCGCACCGACTATGTCCATGCGCTCAAGCCGCTGCTCGACCGGTTCGGGAACGAGCGCGATCTGACGGTGATTCTGTTCACGCTGGACGAGACCGCGTATTCGCGCGAGCTCGCGCCCCTGGCCGGCCACTACCCGATTCTCAGGCTCGGTCCGCCGTGGTGGTTCTACGACAGCCCTGAGGGCATGCAGCGTTTCAGGGAGCAGGTGACTGAGACGGCGGGCTTTTACAACACCGTCGGCTTCAACGACGACACGCGTGCGTTCCTATCGATCCCGGCGCGTCACGATGTGGCGCGGAGGATGGATTGCCGCTTCCTGGCGCAGCTCGTGGCCGAGCACAAGATCGAGGAGGACGAGGCATTCGAGCTCGCGCCCGAGCTGGCGTACGGACTGGCGAAGCGCGCCTACAAGCTCTAGGGTGTGTCCGCTGGCGCGGGCCTCGGGCACAATCACGCTGCACCGGGAATCACTTGACCAACGAACGGGAGAAGCGATGAAAGGCCAATCGGATGCATTGGCGCTGGTGGGACGAATTTTGCTCGGTTCGATTTTCGTGCTGTCGGGCTTTCAGAAGCTCACGGGCTTCTCGGGCGTGATCGGCTCCATTGCCGGGAAGGGCTTGCCGATGCCTGAACTGCTCGCCATCCTTACCGTCGCCATCGAGCTCGGCGCAGGGCTGCTGTTGGTCGTTGGACTGAAAGCGCGGTGGGCCGCATTTCTGCTATTCCTGTTCATCATCCCCGTGTCGCTGACCTTTCACAATTTCTGGACCATGGAAGGTGCGCAGGCCGCGATGAACAAGATCCAGTTCCTGAAGAACGTGTCGATCATGGGCGGAATGCTGATGGTGGCGGCGTTCGGACCCGGCCGTTACAGCGTCGACAAAGGCTGACGCTGCAGCATCGAGAGGGATATCGCGAAAGGATCTGATCGTGGAACGTGTCGTTCGAACGACCAAAGCGTCCGTCGGGACACTTGCCCAGCAGATCGAGATCGGGCCGCACGTCATGCTCACCGACGCCGCTCGAGACGTCGGTGGCGAGGATCTCGGGCCCCGCCCTCACGAGCTGCTCGATGCTGCGCTCGCCGCGTGTACCGCGCTGACTTTGACGCTCTACGCCCGGCACAAGGGCATCGCCTTGGGCGCGCTCGATGTCGAGGTGAGTCACGAGGAGCACCATGGCGTGTATCGGATGCGTCGCGATATCCACGTTGCCGGCGAGTTGTCCGCCGAGCAGCGGACTCGAATGCTGGAAATCGCGAACAACTGCCCGGTGCATCGGACGCTGTCGGGCAAGATCGATATTGTCTCGCAGCTCGACTGATCGCTCTGCGCGCCGGGCGCGCCGGGCCACGCGCTACTCGCGCGTCGCGGTATCGATCCAGATCGTCACGGGGCCGTCGTTGACCAAGGCGACTTGCATGTCAGCGCCAAAGACGCCCGTCGCAACAGTGCGCCCGAGCTCGCGCTCGAGCGCGGTGACAAACGCGTCGAACAGAGGCCTGGCGACTTCAGGCGCTGCGGCGGCACTGTAAGATGGGCGCGCGCCCTTCTTGGTCGACGCATGGAGGGTGAACTGACTGACCGCGAGAATCTCACCTCCGATGGCGTGCACCGATCGATTCATGATCCCGGCGCCGTCGTCGAAGATGCGCAAGGCGACGATCTTGTGCGCCAGCCAAGCGGCTTCCGCAATGGAATCCGACGGCGCGACGCCGCACAGGACGACTAGCCCGGGGCCGATCCCGGCAACGGCGTGATCGTCGACTGTGACCGTTGCTTCGCGAACGCGTTGGATCGCCGCGCGCATCGATCAACGAACGATCTTGCGCTCGACATCGGTAACCTGGCCGGCTACGATGGTTACGGTCGTAATCGTCTGAGGGTCTCCCTCCGTGGGAAGGTACGACCAGCGTTTGCCGTCCTTGCGCTTGTTGCGGCTGGTGCTGGCGTCCACCTCGGGTTTGCCGATCCGCCGGACGACCTCCGATTCCGACATCCCGGTGCGGATGAAACGGCGTTCCTCGGCTTTGCCCGAGCTCATCTTCGGCGTGGGTTGGCGACGGGCGCCCTGGGAGGCGCCTTCCCGCGTGGCGGGCGCCCTCGGCGCTGATGCGGGAGGAGGCCCGAAGGGAACCACACTGACCGTCGCGGGGTCCGTATCGAAGTTGCGCAGCTCCGTCCCCGGTTTGCAGGCCGCGTCCTGATAGACCACGCTTCCCTGGTCGCCGCGGCATTTGACCATCGTGGCGCCCGCCGGGCCATGATGGACGAACAAGGCAACGGTCAACAAGGACAGGGCCAGCAATGAAGGCATGGATGCTTTCTCCGGCTTTCGCCGGCTTTCTCCGGCGACACGCGTTTACTATATTACTTTTGCGACCACGCACACTCATCCGTTCGATGGATAGCCGCACAACCGCCGCACGGTCGCACATTCTCGCGCGAAGGCGGCTTCGCGCGGCGCTCGCCCTGCTGCTTCTCCCGCTTCTGAGCGGATGCGAAACTATCAGCTATTACTGGCAGGGGGTTCGAGGCCAGTTCGATTTGCTGGAGCGCGCCCGGCCGATTCCCACCGTCCTCGCCACCACCGAAGATCCGGCACTGAAGCGCAAGCTGGAACGGGTGCTTGCGATACGTGAATACGCGAGCCGTGAGCTGGCACTCCCAGACAACCCGAGTTATCGAAGCTACACCGATCTAGGGCGGCGCTTCGTGCTCTGGAACGTTTTCGCGACGCCGGAGTTCTCGCTGGAGGCGCGTCAATGGTGTTTCCCGGTGGCTGGATGCGTCAACTACCGTGGTTATTTCGACGAGGCCGCCGCACGTGCCGAAGCGTCGAATCTTGGCGCGACTGGAGACGACGTCTACGTTGGCGGAGTGCCCGCGTATTCCACGCTCGGTTATTTCAACGATCCCATGCTGTCGACGGTCATACGCTATCCGGATACCGAGGTCGCCCGGCTGATCTTTCACGAGCTCGCCCACCAGGTTGCGTACGCGAAGGACGACACGGTATTCAACGAGTCCTTTGCCGTATCGGTCGAAGAGGAGGGGATCGCACGCTGGCTCGGCGTGCAGAACGATCCGGCATTGACCGCGCAGTTCAACGCCAGCCAACGGTATCGCGAGGGCTTCCGCATTTTGATCGACCGTACCCGGGCGGAGCTCGTCGCGCTTTACGCGAGCCCAGCCAGCGTCGAAGAAAAGCGCGCCGGCAAGGCCGCGGCTTTTGCGTCCATGCGCGCTGCCTACAACGCAATGAAGAAAGAATGGGGCGGCTTTGCGGCGTACGACGGCTGGTTCGCGCAAGGACCCAACGATGCGAGCCTCGCCGCGGTGGGCCTTTACAGTCAAAAGGTGCCGGAATTCCATGCCTTGCTGGCAGCGGACGGCGGTGACCTGCCGCGGTTCTATGCGCAGGTGAAGATGTTGGCGCGACTGTCGAAGGGAGAGCGCGATTCCGCGCTGGCGGCTGCGACAGCGAATCCAATGGCTCTGGAGCGCCGCTCAGTACACGCCGCTTTCTGACACCCGGGTCAAGTACTGCGCCACCCGACAGCGCGGTGACCCTAAGCCATTGTCTTATCTGGCGATTCATATTATAATTTCAGGTTCCTTGCCTCACCCGCCGCAGACGGGGAGGCCGCCGGCAACCGCATTGTCACTCCAACGAGTGTCATAAGAGTTGAGTTGCCCAACCCACGTCCACAAGGAGCGATCTGCATGCGTCACTACGAAATCGTATTTATCGTTCATCCCGACCAGAGCGAGCAGGTGCCTGCGATGGTCGAGCGATACCGCTCGATGGTCACCACCCCTGGTGGGCGGATCCATCGCCTCGAAGATTGGGGACGGCGGCAGCTTACCTATCCGATCGCCAAGGTCCACAAGGCGCACTACGTGCTCATGAACATCGAGTGCGACGCGCCGACACTGACCGAGCTCGAGCACGCGTTCAAGTTCAATGACGCGGTGCTGCGTCACTTGATCGTGGCGATGCCCGAGGCGGTGATTGCTCCTTCGCCGATGATGAAGGAAGAAAAATCCCGGTCGCTTTCGCCCGGCGCAGGCGGAGGAACCGGCACGGCTGCGGCCCCCGCAGCCGCACCGGCAGCTCCGCCCGCGGCAGCGCCGGCTGCGGCCGAGCCGGCTGCGACACCGACC
>OCZU010002629.1_pt1 | contig 11428 bp, 5 predicted proteins | sample 1539001 | NCBI WGS metagenome assembly OCZU01 (sample SAMEA3539306, study PRJEB22396) | soil metagenome | biome: tundra; feature: field; material: soil | place: USA | collected 2010-05 | depth 0.15 m
AAAAGGCGTCGAGGCCGGACGCGGCTCCCGGCCCAGGCCGCGCATCATGATTCACATCGACCGCAGTGGCGACTATGACACAGCCGTCCACTTCTTTGATGAACTCGCCGGGCGCAACGTCTCTTTCGATGTGATAGGGCTGTCTTACTATCCCTTCTGGCACGGCGACATCGCCACAATGCGCGGCAATCTGCGCAATCTCGCGTTGCGCTACAAACATCCGATTATCGTCGTGGAAGCCGCATACAATTGGACTCCCGGAAACAAAGCTGGCAAGATAGCGGAATTTCCAGAGACCCCTGAGGGACAGAAGGCTTTTCTTCTTGCGGTCGATGCGGCGGTCCGCGCAATTCCCGATGGGCTTGGCCAGGGTGTTTTTTGGTGGGAGCCGGCTGCTGAAGGCGATCTGCGCGAACGGAGCTTCTTTGACAATCAGGGTAACGTGCTCCCGGTAGTTAACTCATTCGACAGATCACCCCCTCCTTAGCCTTGCGGAATGGCCGACAATGCAGGGAAAATGGAGGTAGCGGTGGTCGAACAGGCAGAAATGAAGGAAGCAATCAAAATTCGGGTTCTGGTTGTCGATGATCATCCCATCATGCGGATGGGCATTGCAGCCATCATCGAGGCTACACCGGACATGACCACCGTTGCCCAGGCGGGAAGCGGCGAAGAGGCCGTCGAACTCTTCGAAAAGCATCTTCCGGACATCACGCTCATGGATCTAAGACTCCCCGGCATGAGCGGCGTCGAAGCAATTCGTACCGTCATTGGCCGCCATCGCAATGCCAAGTTTGTAGTGCTTACTACATACGAAGGCGACGAGGACATTCATCAGGCGCTCGAGGCGGGAGCGCGCAGCTATATCGTGAAAGGTATGCCGCACGACACGCTCGTAAGTGCCCTACGCCGCGTTCAGAGTGGCGGGCGGTTTTTGCCTCCTCCCGTGTCGCGCACACTTTCCTCTCGAATGCCGAACTCGGATCTCAGTGCGCGGGAGCGTGAAGTGCTTAATCTCTTGGTTAGGGGCAGAAGCAACAAGGAGATTGCGGTCGAGTTGGGGATCGCAGAGTCCACCGTAAAGTGCCATGTCAGCGTCATCCTGATGAGACTGAACGTAACCGATCGAACCCAAGCGGTAGTTACTGCACTACAGCGCGGACTGGCCCATCTATAGCTTGTATTTGGACATGGGGTTCCCATCTGGCGCAGCATGATCGGGAATCCGTTGCGTCAGGCGCGCGGAAATACCTATGCCTCAGTTCACGAAAATCAGTTGCAGCGGTCAGAGTTGAACACAAAGTTATCCCGGCTTTCGAACGCGCCGATGTTGCTTGGCTACTCCGTCCGGCTTCGTTCCAATTCCTCTATGTAACCCAGAAGCGCACCCCAATGGTAAAAGCGATCGCTGCTCGACACATCGTCCCCGCTCCCTTTGATTGCATTGTAGTTTTCATGCACGTGCCCCTTATCAGTCCATTCCTTCAGGAACAAGTTGTAAGACTTGGCCGCAAACTCCCGGCTAACATTCAGGTTGTCGTAATTCCTGAGCCCGAGATAGACAAGATAGTTAGTCGGGCCCCAGATACGGCCACGCCAATATTCTTGATCGCCAAAGGCGGGATCGTCACGGGAGATCATGGGAATTACCCATTCACCCCAGAATTCCCTGGGGTTCATCAGGTGACGTTCTATCATTGTTTTGGCCTGTGCCGGAGTTGCCACTCGTGCCAGCATGGGGTAAAAGTTTGTCGGTGAGAGCCGCCTGTTGAATTGCCCCGTGTGCAGGTCCTTGTTGAGAAAGATGCCGGCGCCTTCGTCCCAGAGCGTCGCCAGCTTCACCCGATAGCGTGCGCTGCGTTCCTTCAGGTCAGCCGCATCCTTTGGTTTATCGAGTATCCCAGCAATCTCCGCCAATGCGTCGCAGTCGGCGATATACATGCTCATGAGTCCGACGTCGGCATACTCGAGCAGGTGCGACTTAGCGTCATAAGTTGCCGCATCGTACATGGGGCTGTTATCCAATCCCGACTCCAGGATTGCACCGCCGCGGGTGCCTCGTGAGCTGTCGTCCAAATTCTCAGGCCTGTTCTCCCCATCGCTTCCCCACGCCAGATAACCTTGAATGTCGCGATGTTCTGCCCACCACTGATTCCAGCGCAGGAGTGGAGCGAAAGCATCTTCAAGAAACCAGCGGTCATGATATCGCTGGTACAAACCAAGCACGGTAATCGATCCCACTGGCGGCTCGGAGCGGTCAGAGCTCTTCCAACCGCCAGTTCGCGCATAGTTAGGCACGAATCCTTGGGCCGTCGATTCTCGCAATGTCTCGATCGCATCGGCGTAGGCAAGGTCTCGATCGGCGAGGCCTGCCATTGTGGCTGCAAAAAAAGTATCCCAGTCGAAGATCACATAGCCGCCCCAATTCACGCTCCACACTCTGCTTACCGGTGAAACCACTCGCTGCTTGCTCGGTTCGTAGATCGTGTCCCATCCGAGTGTTGTTTCAATCGCATCTACAATTGGTGCGTTCTTGCCGCTCGCGGCGATGGAACTTTTGTACCTGCTCTCTTGCCGTGCGATGACCGCTTCGATCTCGGCAATCGTGCGGCGTTTGCCGGTGCTTACGCCGACGGGGTGAGTTAGATCTTCCGCAAAGTACGGGCCGCCGATCGGTATATCGATATATTCGCGCGTCGGATTTGTCTGCGGCTTGGCACTGGTGCAATACACAGGGACTATTCCGGTTGCCCCGCGCGTCTCGATAAAGCCCGATCGTTTCAGCGCGGTCCCGGGGCGGTTCCACAGAAAATCGACCGTAAAGACAACAGTTGGCGGAAGTACCGAAGAGGACTTGGACGGCAGCGGGCTAACCAGCAGAACCAGATCGCTTGCGTCACGTGCGCTCTGAATGCGCCAATTATGCCCCTTCCAGGCGATGCTAATGTCGGTGTAGTCTCCTGTCCATGAATGTGGACCGGGTTTTACCTGTTCGGCGCCGGGCTCTAGCCGTCCGATAAGTGCGTTCCCAAGAAACGCGTCGCCAAAAAGGGTATTGTTGTGCTTGAGTCCTACATGAATCGCCAAACCTTCAGGCAACAGGACCTGAGTAACAACGCTGTTCACATCCCACGTATTCCAACCCTGTGCCAGCCGATGCTGCACCTCTCGATAGTCGGCGGACATCGGTATTGTGTTGCCATCGTCATGGGCCCATCTTGATTGAATCGGCGATTCAGCGATCGTACCAGCCTGAGCATGTGCGTAAGGGCAGCCGCATTGAACCAGCGGAACCAAGACAAGTCTTAAAGTCGCACGAAAGATCGCATTCGAGGTCCACATAAGTTACGAGTATCTCCCTAAGCAACGAGTCGCTCGGATTGTACTGCATTTCAGTTGTAGGTGAGAGGCCCTGCGAGACTAGCCGCAGCGCTACCAGAAGTAACTTGCCACAGCGTGGGGTGGTCCCGCGACCGAATCGGTTACCGTGGTTTGCAAGACAATTTCCAGATTGCCCTTTTGCCAATTAGATGGAACACCCCGAAGACCTTCCTCCAGGTATTGCGCCGTAGAAACAAACTCGCCTGCCGCCTGCGTGCCCTTGGGGCCGATACCTGCCACGGTAATGGTGAATTGACCGGTCTTCGAGTCGACCAATCGACTGACGATCCCAAAGTCTTCGATCGTGTCCCCATTTTGGTCAGTACGGGTATGCCAAACCCGGCCACCTGGAAGGCGCTCTTGAATCATGTACTGCTCATGGTCTTCCACAAACGCAAAGTGCAGGTTTGATGTCAACTGCATCGTCCATTTGTTGTTGAAGCCGCCCACCACGACCGCCGGCGAGTTTCGGAGATCCTCATATGTATAGTTGGTCCCAATCCGCAGTTGGGTGGGCTTGTCGATTCCACCCATGAGCGCGGAGATTGCCACAGCCGCATATACATCTCCAGCAGCGACGCCGTAGTCCGTGTAGATGAACAGATCATCCCACGAGAGTTTTTCATTTGGATCCAATGGCAGCGGCAAATTCGCCCGCTCCGCTTCTGTTTGAAAGGTGCCCGGATGGCTGCGGGAGTATCTCCGATAGATATCTTCGGTGGGCCGGTAGGCCACCGGCTTTGCCAGGCAAATCAGGACGGGTTGTCGAGTAGTAAAGACGGGATTCCAAAACTGTTCCAAAACAGTTTTCAGTCGAATAGGGCGATGGGTAGCCAGGAACCCAACTCCTGCGGCCAGCGCGAGAGCTAAACCGACCGCCGTTATTAACAGCGGCTTTACTCGGTTCTTTTTCCGAGGAGGTTCCAGTTCTAGTGAAGCGAGGCGAAGAGGAGGACTTTGCATTGGCGCAGTGGCCGGCCTCGGCAGGAAAACGGGGGAGTACGAGCCGACAGGAAGTTCAATCCGGATTGGAGAGTTGGCCTGCGTTGCCTGGTAATATTGCTCGAGTCTGCGCCTGACTTCACCGGCCTGTACCCTAACCACTGGGTCATCTCCAGTTGCGTAGCCCGCTGGCCGCAGGAAGACCTCGGTCCCTATTGTGCGTTCCTTAAGCTGTTCTGCATTGCCCTCCAGCTTATGTTTGACGACATACTGCAGGAATTGCTTTGAACGCCCCGCACTGCGGAAGAACTGGCTCCCCAGGATCTTGTCGAGCTCGCGAACAACGTCATCTGGTCTCACTTCCTTACCATCTGCGGGAAAGCGAGGGACCTCATCATCCTGTGGCTGTTCGACAATTGATCTCATTCATTCCTCACTGGTGCTCCTGAGGCGTATTGCGAAATCGTATTCCCGCGATCGCCTTCAGCCTAAATATCCTGATTCGTCCTTGCTGCAAAATCGTGCGTCTTGGCATGGAGAAACTCCACTTCACAGCTTCTGAGCAAACGATTTCTGCGATCCAGACCGAAAGTGGCCGGCGCGTGCGCTGTATCAATCGCCACTTGCGACGACAATGATGAAGTAGAACCAACCCAAGACAGCTTTGTCAAGGCCGGCCTGAGGTTGAACGGTCATGGCAATCTAAGGGTCGGCAAGCAAAGATATGACAAGGGAATAACTACTAACGCGCTTATAATTAGACATATACGTAGAACAGTTCTCCGCGGCAACTTTCACCCGTTGGCGCGCCAAACACCGGGAAGCACATCCGTGGACGCCATAGCGGCCACGCTCTTTCAACTGAGTTTCTTACAGTAAAATCGGTGTTTGGAAGCAGGGGCGTTCCGAAATACTCACTTTACAGGCAAAAGCACACTGTATTTACACCGTGTTTTACTTGTACCCCTCGAGCGCCAAGCTTAACCTCAAAATCGATTTACTGGACTTGAGTACTTAAGAAGGTCTTCATGCAAAGATTTTCGCTTATCGCAGTTTTTTCGGGAATTGTTCTTGCCTGTGCCTCTGCGGTCGCACAAACTCCGAGTCCACACCTTGTACTTGACCGCGACGGTGCGACCGTTGTTCTGGAACCTTACGCACCGAATATTCTCCGCGTGACCCTGAGCCTCAAGAAGGAGTCAGCCCTGGGCGCTCCGGGTTACGGCTTTATAGCTTCACCCGCAACCACGGGCTGGACTGCCGATCAAACCGCGAAGGCTGATGTCTACAAGTCGGCGCGGATCGTGGCCACTGTCAGCAAAGATCCGGATGCGGATCCGCCCCTTTCGACGATGGTCGACATTGGAAAATACTTTGGCGGTTCCGCTCCAGGCACACAGATTACTTTCAGTACGCCGAGCGGAGAAAAGCTCCTCGAACTTACCGGCTGGTCCCAGGCAGTTCCAAACCACAAGGACGGTACGGCAGATCTCGCCCGCGACCGGCGGCCAACCGATCCCGAATTCTATGTCGTGGGTGCAACCTTTGCTTCGCCAGACGATGAGCACTATTACGGACTTGGTCAGAACCATGAGGGATTCCTTGACCATCGCGGACATCCGGTCCGTTGCTGGAATGATTATCTTGCCCCCGCTGGGCCAACGACCTGCGTGCCATTCCTTGTCACCAACAAAGGCTACGGCCTGGTCTGGGATAACTCGTCCAAGACCACGATCGAGCCGGGCTTCAACGAGCAGACGCGATGGACCTCCGAGGTTGGTGACCGGGTCTCGTTCTTTGTCATCGCGGGTGCTACGGCGGACGAAATCTATGCAGGCTACCGACAGTTAACTGGCCCAACGCCACTTTTGCCAAAGGCCGCATACGGCTACATCCAGTCCAAGCAGCGCTATGCCAGCCAAAAGGAGTTACTCGACGTAGCTCACGGCTATCGCGACCGTCATCTCCCAGCGGGTGTCCTGGTTGTTGATTGGTTCTATTACACCAAGATGGGTCAAATGGACATGGACCCCAAGTTCTGGCCAAATCCCGTGGAGATGAGCAAGCAACTCCACGACATGGGCTTCGAGACCATGATCAGCGTCTGGCCGCGGTTTGTCCCGGAAGCGCGCTATTACAATGAGCTGCGCCAAAAGGGCTGGCTAATACACACAGCCGACGGTACACCGATCGACGGTAAGCCTTATGACCGTGCCGGTTCAGACATCGATACCACCAATCCAAAAGCTGCCGCGTGGTATTGGAGTACCATCCGCGAGAATATTTTGAGCAAGGGATTTGACTCCTTGTGGGCCGATGAAACAGAGCCTGATTTACCGCCCAACGGCGCCTATTTCCATATCGGTCCCGGCACACAATTCTTCAACGTTTACCCGCTCTTTCACACCGCCGCTCTCTACGACGGATTCCGTAAAGACCAACCAGACAGGCGCGCATTGATTCTTTCGCGGGACGCTTACCTTGGCGCGCAGCGCAACGGAGCAATCTTCTGGTCTTCAGATATTTACCCCACTTGGGATACGCTCCAGCGCCAGATCCCCACCGGCTTGGATTTTGCCGCGTCTGGTTTGACTTACTGGTCGAACGACACAGGCGGCTGGCAGTATCTCCCATCGGAGCATCACCCGGTTCACCCCCCGCTGCTTGACCCGTCAGATGCGCGCGCAAACGTGGGTAACTATGATGACTACCCAGAGCTCTATACGCGCTGGTTTCAGTACGCCACGTTCCTGCCGATCTTCCGCAGTCATGGCAGTCGCGCCACGAACGAGGTTTGGTCCTATGGCAGCCAGGCCGAGCCGATTCTGGAGAAGTACTTGCGCCTGCGCTACGAACTTATGCCCTATATCTATTCGTTGGGTTACCGAACCTGGATTACCGGTGCGCCTTTCCTTCGCGCGCTGCCATTGGATTTTCCCAGCGACCCCAAGGTGGCCGATTTGCGCGACGAGTATATGTTCGGTCCCGCCTTCCTGGTTGCCCCAGTTACACAACAGGGAGCAACAAGCCGCGAGGTCTACTTGCCCGCCGGCGCAGATTGGTACAACTACTGGACTAACGAGCGACTGAAAGGCGGCCAGACTGTTACAGCGTCGGCCGCCATCGACACCATTCCACTTTTCGTTCGCGCTGGATCTATCATTCCTTTCGGAACGGCTATTGAGACCACTCATCAACAGCAGTCGGTCGCCAGTGTACGCGTATATCCGGGTGCAGATTGTGACTTCACTCTCTATAACGATGATGGAAAAACCTACGCGTATGAGAAAGGAGACAGCAGCATTACGAATATGCACTGGAACGATGCAGCAGGCCGGTTCACACACGATGGTGCGCAGGCGTGGACAAATCAGGACAGCACGTTGGTTAAAGTTGTTGGGCGTTAGTGCGGCATTGGACGGCGCACCTAAAGCCACCGCGAAACACAATCAGGCCAAGGTTCACATCGAGAAGAAATGGATTGCCAAAGGAGACCAGTATGAAGAGTATGAAGTATCTGACGCGAACTTCAACGCTTGTAGTGCTCCTGCTTGGCTTGGGTGGAATGCCGGCATTTGCTCAGTTCTCAAGCGGAATTGAGGGAACGGCGCACGATCCATCCGGAGCCGCAGTTTCAGGAGCTACAGTTACCGTCACGGATACCCGGCTCGGAGTAACCAAAGCCACCACAACAAGTGACGCCGGCTACTTCCGCATCGACAGCATCGCCGCCTCCACTTACTCCGTTCAAATTCAAATGAATGGTTTCGAGACCTGGAAGGAACCGCATCTCACCCTTCAGGTGGGAGAGGTTAGAACCATTGCACCCGTGCTGAAGGTAGGAGCAGTTTCCACCAATGTCGAGATTTCTGCTTCGGAAACATCGGTCGATCTGGTCACTCCAGCAACCGGCTCCGTTATAGCGGATACCACCCTCCAGGAGACGCCGCTTGTAGGCCAAAATGTCTACGGCCTCTCATCGCTGACACCGGGCATGACCGGAAGCGCAACCACCTCCGCGGACAATTTCACTACGGAATACGCGATCAACATCAATGCTGCCGGACTGCGTCAGGAACAGAACGGCTACACGATTGATGGCGCATACACCAACAGCCCGTCCCGCGGCGGCGGTACCTCCATTTCTCCCAACCCCGAAATCGTGCAATCGATGAACGTCATGACCAACGACTTCGATGCCCAGAAGGGACGTAATGGCGGCGCCACTGTCCAGGTCTTCACCAACTCAGGGTCCAATAGGATTCATGGCACCCTCGACTACTATTTTCTGAACGATACGCTGAGCGCGCGCACCCAATTTCAATCTACGGTGCCGGTCTTCAGCCGGAGTGAATACGGCGCAACCTTGGGCGGACCTGCGATCAAGAACAAACTGTTCTGGTACGGCGCCATCGATGTGCTACGCTCTAGTGCGGCAGGCGGCGGTCAGTTCACCGTCGAGACACAGGATTTTGACAACTGGGTCTCCGCCAATCTCCCCAACACCCTGGCAGCAGGAATCCTCAAGACGGCACCTCCCGGGTCTTTCCCTACAACCAATTTCAAGACAGTTGCCCAGGTTAAGGCTGCAAACCCGGGGTTCTACACGGCGCCTGCAGGTCTGCCGGACTCTTTGAACGCCATTGGGGACACGAATATCAACTGGTCCACGCCAAAGAACGGATACCAGTGGAGCTTCAGAGTCGACTACTATCTCGGCAAGAATGATCGCGTCTACGTGGATGCGATGCGCACCAGCCAAAACTCGGAAGGCATTCAACCGCGGCCTGCCACAAACATCCCATATACCGGTGCTGCCGATTTCATCAACGTCGACTGGACACACACATTCTCGGCGAAATTGCTGAATGAATTCGGCGCAAATGAAATTCGTCCGCAGGGCGCGAACGGAACCTCTCCCACAGAAGCAATCCCCTACATCAACGTAAGTGGATTGCAGGGATTTGGAACGTGGGGTGCCGGCAACTTCATCCAAACCACGGTCGGCTGGCGCGATGTCTTAACGGCCACCGTTAAATCGCACACGCTCAAGTTTGGATATGACGGATTCAACATCCGCGAAGTCGATCATCAAGACAGTGCTTTCACTCGTCCAACTTACAGCTTCGACAATCTGTTGGACTTCGTCCAGGATAAAGCAACATCGGAGACCGGTTCCAAGGTGGATCTCACCACCCATGGGCAGGCGCCCTATGCGCGCCGCTACCGCGATCTTTACACGGCGTTCTTTGTTCAGGACGACTGGAAGGTGGCCCCGAGACTTACGATTAACGTCGGTTTCCGCTATGACTCGCTCGGTCACCTGTTTGCCATCCAGACTCCAAAGCTGACCCTATTGACGCTGGGGTCAGGCTCGAGCCGGCAGCAGCAGATTGCAGGCGCTGTAACTTCTGCAGCTCCAAACGGACGGTCGGATGTGCTGGATCACACGATCTACTACTTTACCCCGCGCGTGGGGTTTGCCTGGGATGTTTTTGGCAACGGAAAAACAGCGCTGCGCGCCGGCGCGGGAATGTTCGCGGATCAACCGCCGTACCTCCACATCACCGACGCGACTTCGGGCAACCTGCCGTACATTTTCACGCCTTCGGTCAACACACGTCAGACCGGTATAACACCTGACTTCAAGCTCTGTAGTCCACCAACGGGCTTCACTGAAGTCTGTCCCGTCGAAGCTACGTCCGGTGTGACTTTTGACTCGCGCGGCGGCATCCTGATCAATGGCGTACCGCAACGATCCGGCCTCGGAGGATTCGACTTCAACTACAAAATGACCCAGGTCGAAGCTTGGACCGTCAGCGTGCAGCAGCAATTGCCCAGCAACCTGGTTGCGGAGATCAACTACTCTGGAACCGCGGCTCATCACCTGCCCATCTTCCAGAATGCCAATCGCTTCGCTGGCGATTTGATCGTCAACAAGAACAATCCACAATTCCTCAATCCAAGCTTTAACGCTATTGAGTATGGCACTTCCAACGGAAACTCCGTCGGCCACGTTGGCTCTGCAACGCTCACCCGCCGTATTTCTCATGGGCTAGCGCTAAGGGGAATCTACTCCATGGGCAAGGCGCTTGATGTCTACAGCACAGCGCAATCGATATCCGGTGGACAGATCACAACCAACACGAACATCATCCAGGCAGACAATTTCCAAGCTCAGCGAGGGCGCGCGGACTTTGACATTCACCAGCAGTTTTCAGCGGATGGAACCTGGATCATTCCGGGTACCTATAATTCACTGTTGGCGAGAAACGTTCTCGGTGGTTGGCAGTTGGGCGGCGTTTGGGTCTTGCAGTCCGGGTTGCCCTTCACGGTCTATACCACTGCGGCTTTCAAGCCCTGCGACAATCCGGAGAATCCGCAAGGCACATGCACCTATACAAGCGGAAACACTATTCTCCGCAATGTCGGCGGAGACTACAACGCGGACGGAAACAACTGGGATGTTCCAAGCGCCCCTTCTTTCGGCAGACACTTGACCGGAAAAAAGAAGAAGGATTACTTGAATGGGCTTTTTGCGGCGTCAGCCTTCCCGGCCCCCGCTCTTGGCGTCGAAGGGGATCTCGGTCGAAACACTTACGACCAGCCGGGATACAACAACCTTGATTTCACCTTTCAGAAGTTCTTCACCTTCCCATTCTTTATGGGAGAAAGAATGAAGTTCGAGGCAAAGGGTGAGGTCTTCGACTTATTCAATCGCACCAACCTGCATGGGATTAACTCGGATATGGCGGGCGGCGGATTTGGCCACTCAACCAGTCAGTTGCCTGCACGCAGTCTCCAACTCCACCTGCGTGCCAGCTTCTAACTTGTCAGCTCCTTGGGAGGAGTGATGGAAAGCGTGTCTTCCTTTTTGGACTTTCCGCTGACCCGTCACTCCTCCAGATCTTCACTTATCCTGAGATCAACCAATGATGCCGCTCTACTTCACAGAAGATGACTCCTCGATGAGCCTATATCGCTTCCTGTCAGTTTCCCTCTTTAGCGATTCTTGATGCATCTCTGAGAGACGCTTCACCAGCACCTTCATCTCGTCGCTTCCGCTTTGTTTGGTGTGGCGCAGAGCGATGACCAGATGATACGC
>OCZU010002631.1_pt1 | contig 11426 bp, 8 predicted proteins | sample 1539001 | NCBI WGS metagenome assembly OCZU01 (sample SAMEA3539306, study PRJEB22396) | soil metagenome | biome: tundra; feature: field; material: soil | place: USA | collected 2010-05 | depth 0.15 m
TGCTGTGATCCGCCAGCTGGCCAGGGCAACCTGGAGAAGTATGACCAGGCGGGAGCGAGCCTGATCACGCCTGGTCACGCCGCTGTCGCGGCTACGTCCGGTCGGCTAACCGGGGTTCGTCGGCGGATGATCCGGCGTCGAGCAGTTCGCCGCCGAGCTGGGTCAGCGTGTGCCGGACCGCGCTGCCGTGGCGGCTGGTGCTGATCAGGCCGGCTTCGCGGAGGACGGTGGCGTGCTGGCTGGCTGCGGCGAGCGAGACCCCGACCCGGTGGGCGAGCTCAGTAGTCGTGCATCCGTCCGCGATGCTGTTCAAGGTGGCGGCCCTGGTCCGGCCGACCAGCGCGGCGAGTGCTCCGCTGCCTGACCGCGGGCGACGCCACAGCGCGGTGTCGGTCGCTCGGTTACGTCCGGCCGGGAAAACCAGCCTGGGTACCGCGCGCTCGTCGTGCAGGTCACGCAGCAGAGCCGGGATCTCGCCGACGAACAGTGAAGGGACTAGGGTCAGACCGCGGCCGGCCAGTTGGACGTCGGTGCTGCCGGGGATGTCGATCTCCAGGACTGGCGGCCGCCACCGGAGCCTCGGCGTCTGCAGCGTGGTCAGCAACCGCTCGACGCCGCCGTGCATCAGGATCTGGCCGCGGGCGTACTGCTCGGCTCGCAGGTGGGCGCGAATCCGGCCCCAGTACGGCTCGACTAGTGCCCGGTAGGTCGCGTCGGTCGCGTCCGCGAGCCGCAGCCGGGCCTCGCTGCCCGCCTCGGCGGCTGCCCAGGCGGAGGCGGGCAGCCGGTGGTGCCGGTGCAGGTCGCCCATTTCGGCGAGCACCTGATCGCGCGGCATCGTCATCAGCGCCTGCGCGCCTTGCTCCATCGTCCGCGGGTCGCCGGTCAGCGTGCACAGGTCTACTCCGCGCGAACCAGCCGGGATCAGTATCAGCAGTGGCTTCATCTGCGCGGTGATCTGGGCAACGGCCCGGTGCCGCCAGTCACTGAACAGGCTGCTGGGCTGCAGCGGGCAGCGGAGTAAAGACAGCGCCATTGTCGTCTCGGCCAGCGGACCAAGCGGCGCGCTGATCGTGGTCCGAGCCAGATCCGCCGCCGTGAAATAGATCCGCCACACCATGGCGCCCAGCTTTACCTGCCCGGGCAGGTGCCGTCAACCGGTGTTTAAGTCAGGACTGAAAGGCTTGCGACGCGCTTCTGGCCACGACGATGCTGGCACCGGTAGCACATTCATTTCTCGCCAGCAGAAGTACTGGCGAGATTCCGAGTCAGCCGGGAAGGAGGGGAGACGTTGAAGAAGCTTCAGGTTCGTAAACTCGGACCGGTCCGGATGACCAGCGCGGTGATCGCCTGCTACAACATGTCCTGCGGGAGCAACTGCGGCCTGGCAATATAGCGACAATAGCTACGGTGCGCGGTCCGGTCACAGCTCTGCGGAAACAGCGGACCGACCGGATCGCTCACGGTGGCTTATCGCGGCAAGTGAGTATTCGTGATGACGGATATCGTATCGCCCGGGCACGCAGCGTTGGATAGTCGGCTTGCCCTGTATCCGCTGACCTATGTCAATGAGGGCGACCAGATAATAATAGGCCGCAGTGACGTCGACTCGTTCGCCGTCTTCTCTGCCGATGCCGCGGGGCTGGTCCGCCGGCTGGCGACTGGCGAGGACCTCGCCGCCGCAGGCGCCTGGTACCTGGCGGCGCACGGCGAGCCCGCCGACCTTGGCGACCTGGTGGCCGTGCTGCGTGAACTGGACTTCGTCATACCAGCGGGGCCGCCGGTGCCGCGGCCGGCCGGGGCGAGCCAGCCACCGCTGGCGGGTGGCCCTGTCCGGTGGCAGCGGCTGGGCCGGGCGGCCTTGTCACCCGTGGCGCTGTCTGGCTACGCGGCGGGCGTTGCCGTCGCCGTCTACCTGATGATGACGACTCCCGCCCTGCGCCCGGGACCGTCGACGGTATTCTTCTCCAGATCGCTCCTTGTCGTCCTGGGCGTCACGCTCGGCGCTCAGGCGGTCGGCGTCACCTGGCACGAGGCGTTCCATGTCCTGGCAGGCCGCCGGATCGGCCTGCCGAGCAGGCTCAGCGTCGGCCGGCGGCTGTACTTCGTTGTCATCCAGACCACGCTGACCGGCTTAATGGGTCTTCCCGCGCGCAGGCGTATCCTGCCGTTCTGCGCCGGCCTGATCGCTGATGCAGTGGCCGTCAGCGTGCTGATCGGCCTGGCTGACGCCGGCCGCCTGGCCGGCTGGCCCTCGTGGCTGGGCCGGACCGCCGTGGGTCTTGCCTACCTGACCATCCTGCGGATGCTGTGGCAGGCCATGTTCTTCATGGAGACAGACCTGTGCCATGTCCTGGCGAGCCTGCTGCGCTGCCCTGACCTGCACAAGATGACCAGGGAGTATCTGCGCAACCGGTACGCGCGGCTGCGGGAGCGGGCGCTCGGGCGGCCGCCGCTCGGGCCGGCGATCGATGAGTCCGGCTGGAGCGCCCGCGACACGAAGATCGCCCGCCGGTACGCTCCTTTTGTCCTGCTAGGAAGCGCGCTGCTGATCGGCAGCGCGGTCTTCACCTCGGTTCCTGTGCTCGCCGGACTGGCGATCCGGGTCTATCGCGGAGTCGTGTCAGGCGACCTGCTCACCGCGCGGTTCTGGGATTCCGCGGTGGCGGGCGGGGTGATGGTCGCCCAGTTCGCGGTCGTCGCGGTGATCAAGATCCACGATCGACGATTGCGCCAGCAGACAGCAGTCCGTTCCGCAATCCCCGGAGCCTGATATGTCGCACGAGCATGTATGGATCACCGGCGCCAGCCGCGAGTGCCGCGTCAGCGCTGCCGCGGAGTACCGGCCCGACCTGATAGTCGACTGCGATCGGCGGCTGCGTGGCCCCTACACGGCGACGGGGTCAGCCCTGCGCGCGCTCGTGCCGCGCATCCATGCCGTCAGCCCCGGGCTGACGGCGCGGCACGCGATCGAGATTCTCGCCGTCGCGCCAGAGCTTGGTCCGCTGATCGGTCCGGTCCCGGACACGCTCACATCGGTGGCGGGACCGCAGGAGCGCACTCGCTGGTACTCCCGTTACCGCACGAGGCGGATCGCCCATGGCATTGTCGACTTCCTCGCAGAGTGCGCCGCCGACCGCCCGCTGGCCGTTGCGTTCCGCGCGGTGGAACGTGCCGACCCTACCGATGCCGAATTCCTCGCGGTGGCCCTGCGCCGGCTCGATCCGGCGTCGTTCCAGCTCATCGTCTGCTCGCGGGGCGCTGATCTGAGCCCTGAACTGCACGATGCGCTGGCGGCGCACGGCCGGCACCAGGTCGCGCCAGAGAACGAGCCGGACGGAGCCGGGGCGGCGGGAGAGGCAGCCGGCCAGCTAGCCGCAGCAGCGTACGTGGCATCGGACGGCACGAGTGAGACTCCCGGTGAGCTTGAGGCCTACCTGCGCCTCGCCGAGCCGGACCGGGCCCGGCTGCACGATCAGCGGGCGGCCGAGCTTGAGCGGCGCGACGAGATGTCCCTGCGGCTCGGCGCCATCCCCTATCACGCCGAGCGTGGCAGCTCGCCCGGAGCGCAGGGCAAGGCTGCGCTGATCGCGGCGATTAGCTATTGCGTGCGGATGGCGTTCTACGATTCAGCGCTCGAACTGACGGACCGGCTCGCGTCGCTGGTCGACGCCGCTGGCGGTGATCCGGTCTGGCGAGCCAGGGCGGACTCGCAGCGGGCAGATTGCCTGGCCCTTCTCGGGCGGCCAGCGCAGGCCGAGCCGGTCTACTACGACCTGCTGGCCCGATCGGCGGATCCCCGGTCGCACGCGAACCTGTGGTACGCGCTCGCCATGCTCTATACCCGGCTGCATGGCACGCAGAGCAAGGATCATCGCCGGGCGCGCGCGTACCTGAACACCGCGCTGGTCATCGTGCGCCACCTGGAGGATCCGGTCGACCGTGCGTTCTGCCTGGCTTTCATGGGCAACGCCAGGGCGCTGGTCGAGATGCACTCCGGCGACCTGGCGGAGTCGTTGCGCCTGGTGACCGAGAGCATCGAGCAGTTCAACGCCGAGTTGCAGCCCGAGAGCCACGCATTGCATCGCAGCGTCCTGCACCATAACCGGGCGCAGGTGCTGGCCGCCCTCGGCCGGCCGGAGGAAGCCCTGGCCGAGTTCGACCACGTGATCGACGTCGATCCGTTCTACCCGGAGTACCGCTTTGACCGGGGCAACCTGCTGAACCGGATGGGGCGCCACGCCGAGGCCATGGCCGACTACGAAGCCGCCATGCGCCTCGGCCCGCCATTTCCCGAGCTGTATTACAACCGGGGCGACCTCCGTGCGGCCGCCGGTGACATCGCGGGGGCGATGGCGGACCTCAGCTACGTGCTCGACCTCGAACCTGATTTCCTCGACGCACGAGTGAGCCTGGCGTCCATGCTGCTTGACGCTGGTGACGCACGCGGCGCCGCCGCTCAGGCCCGGGCTGGCATCCGTATCAGCCCCGATCAGGCGCGGTTGCACTGCACCCTGGGCCTGGCGCTGCTGGACCTGGCGGAGCCCGAGGCGGCCTGGCAATCGTTCACGCGGGCGCTGACGCTCGATCCCGGACTGCCAGAAGCACTCGCTGACCGGGCCGTCGCCGCCTACGAACTCGGTCGGCATGCCGACGCGGTCGCTGACCTGACTGCAGCGCTCCGGGCCCGGCCCGGCGATCCTGACCTGCTGTACAACCGCGGCCTCGCGCACCAGGCGGCAGCCAGGTCGGCCGAGGCAATCGCCGACTATTCCCGCGCCCTGGCAGCCGAGGGTGCCGACCGTGCGGCGCTGCTGTACGAGCGTGGCCGCTGCTACGCCGAACTCGGCCAGACCGACGATGCCCGCGCCGACTTCAGCGCCCACCTCGCATTCGGCCCATCCGATCACGAGCAGGAGATACATCAGCTCGCGGGAGCCGCCGGAACCGCCGTCTAGCGGGTCCCTGCCGCGGCGCAGCCGGCCGTACCTGCCGACGGTGCAACCCCGTGCTGGAGGGCTTCGTCGAGGGCGAGCGGTCGTTCCCCTTCGACTGACCGCGCCGCCCGGTGTCGCGGGCGGCTGCCCTGGCTTATCATGCTCACGGACTTTCCGCCCGCAGCGAAGGGACGATCGAGCATGGCCGTAGCGCAACGGAGCCTGGTCGGCCAGGCCGTGGCAGGCGAGCAGGACTTCCCGAAGCTGTATGCCAGGACCCGGCGGTTCGCGCTGGGGATTCCGTCCGCGTTCACTATCGATCCGGACGGATCGCGGATTGCCTTTCTGCGGACCCGCGGCGGCACCGACCCGGCCTCGTGCCTGTGGCAGCTTGACGTCGACTCGGGCCAGGAGACGCTCCTCGCCGATCCGGCGGTGCTGCTGGGACTTGAGCCGGATGCTGCGCTTCCTGATGAGCTGATCCGGCAGCTCTCCAGGACGCCGTCGTGGGGGATCACGAGTTATTCGACGGACCGGGCGGTCCGGCGCGCGTGCTTCACGATCTCCGGCCGGCTGTGGGTCGCGGATCTGGAGGACGCTGCCCGGCTGGACGACGTGGCGCAGCCAGCCGGCTGGCGAGTCCGCGAGATCACCGTGCCGGGGTCGGCCAGCGCCCCCAGACTTGACCCGGCGGGCACCCGAGTGGCGTACCTATCTGCGGGCTCAGTCCGGATCCTCACCCTGGCGGACGGGCACGACTGCGAACTTATCGCCCCCGACGGCGCTAACGTGACATTCGGCCAGCCTGACCCCTTCACGATGCTGCAGAACCAGGGCTTGTGGTGGGATCCGGACGGGTCGCGGCTCCTGGTCAGCCGCGTCGATGTCAGCCAGGTACAGCAGTACTGGATCAGCGACCCAGCCAATCCCGGAGCTCGGCCGGTTCAGCTGCGGTATCCCAGAGTCGGAACGCCGAACGCCGAAGTGTCGCTGTGGCTGGTCGGTCTCGACGGCAGCCGGGTCGCCGTCCAGATCGATCGCGGCGAGTTTGAGTACCTGACCGCCGTGACCTGGGACAGCGACGGACCGCTGACCGTGCTGCAGAGCCGGGACCAGCGCCAGTTGCGGGTCCTCGGTGTGGACCCTGGCACCGGCCAGGTGTCCGTGCGGTTCCGTGACACGGACGAAATCTGGATCACGCTAGTCGCTGGGGTGCCCCGGAATACCGCATCGGGCGCGCTGATCTGGGCCTGCGATCGGGGCACAGCCCGCCGGCTGATCGTGGACGGCGAGCCGGTGACTCCCGATGATCTTCAGGTCCGCGAGATCTTCGACGTCGACGGGGACGTCGTGCTATTCGCTGCCTCCACCGACCAGCCCGAGATACACCTGTGGACGTTCACGGTCGGCGGCGGGCTTGACCGCGTCAGCGCCGAACCTGGTGTCCACACCGGTCGCCGGGCCGGGGGGATCACGATCATCAGCCGACAGTCCCTAGCCCAGCCCGGCACCGCGGTCATAGTCCGGCGTCCTGGCCTGCCAGACCGCTCCATCGCGAGCACCGCCGAACCTCCCCGCCTCGATCTGCGAATCGAGCTGATCCGGGCCGGCGACCGGCAGATCCGCAGCGCCTTGCTGCTGCCGTCCTGGTATCGGCCAGGCGCGCCGCCGCTGCCGGTACTCGTCGATTCCTACGGCGGCGCCGGGCAGCGAGTCTTCCTGGCCCAGACAGCGCCGTACCTGGTCTCCCAGTGGTTCGCCGAGCAGGGCTTCGCCGTCATCGTGGCCGACGGCCGCGGAACCCCCGGCCGCGATCCTTTCTGGGAACGGGCAACCCGCGGTGACATAGCCACTCCGGTGCTCGAGGATCAGGTCGCAGCTCTGCGGGCCATTGCCGCCAGCCATCCGGGCGTGCTTGACCTCGACCGGGTAGTGATCCGCGGCTGGTCCTTCGGCGGATTTCTCGCGGCCCTCGCCGTCTTGCGCCGCCCGGATATCTTCCGCGCGGCGGTCGCTGGCGCTCCCGTGACTGACCAGCGGCTCTACAACGCCCACTTCAAGGAGCGCTATCTCGGCCATCCAGACGCCGAGCCGGGGAACTACGATCACTGCTCGCTGCTGAGAGATGCCCCGAACCTGCGGCGCCCGCTCATGCTGATCCACGGCCTAGCCGACGACAACGTAGTGCCCGCTCACACGCTCAGGCTCTCCGACGCGCTTCTGCGGGCGGGAAGACCCCACCAGGTGCTCCTGCTGCCCGGCGTCACCCATGCTCCGCTTGATGAGACCATCGCCGAGAAGCTCCTGCTCTTCCAACTCGATTTCCTCACCAAAGCGCTTGCCATGCCGCTCCAGGCCGTCGCGGACTCCGGCCAGTCCCGCTAGTTCCAGCCGGCCCGAGGGTGGCCAGTTCGGGCCTCGTCTCCCCTTTCATGGTTGAACGCCCATCTGTGCATTCAGCCGCTCATTCGGGGTGATAGCTCGCCGTTATGGTCGCCGATACCGCCTGCCTCACGTCGGCTCAGGCAGCGGTTGCTGTGCCCGGTGGCGCACGGCCGGCGCGTCAATGGCAGCGATGATCTCGCGGAGCGCGGCGACCTCCGCATTCAGTGCGGCGCGGCCGGCCGGCGTGGCACTCAGCCAGGTGCGGGACCGGCGGCCTTCGGCGATCTTCTCGATCCGCACGTAGCCGGCGTCGACCAGCTTGCTGATGTTGCGCGACAGGTTGCCATCGGTGAGTTCGAGCGTGTCGCGCAGATAGCCGAAGTCAGTTCGGCCGCCCTCGCAGAGCACCGTCAGGATGCCCAGCCGGGTGCGCTGGTGGACCGCGTCGTCGAGACGCCGGGTCGGGTGGCTCACAACCGCTCCCCTGCCGCGCGCAGACTGGCGCCGGCCGCCACCATGGCGGCGCCGAAGGTCAGCTCGGCAATCCAGGGCGCCACGTTCGCCAGGATAAGAGCGATCGCGAGGACTGCTCCCGGAGTGACCGCTAGCGCCGCCGCGGAGTTGTGCTGCAGCAGGCCTGTGGTGACATAACCGGCTGCGACGACGGCGATGGACGCCAGCACGCCGGCTGCCTCGCCCCCGGCCATGCCGCCAGCGACGGCCGCAATCAGGCAGACCGGAAACAGGACAGCGGCGACGGTCCACGCTCGCCGCCCGCGTCCGGTCACGCCATGTCGCCGGGCACGCCGCCGGTAGTAGCGGCGGGTCAGGAGCATTCCGGCGACACCGGCCGCGAGCCAGAGTGGCACCAGCGTGGCCGGGTCCGCGCCAGCCAGCAGCGGCGCGCTCAGCATCGTGAGCACTCCGAAGCAGACCAGCGGGAACCATGGCACGCCCACCGACTGGCGCGTGCGCCCGCGCAGCCGCGCGACCTCATCGAGCGCCTCGGCGGCCTGTCGCGGCGACGCGTCCATCGGATTGCCCAGCATCGTCACTACTTTACAATAGAAAGTAACCTCGGCTAGGGTTCACGGCAGATCACGGTAAGGCCGACCATTCTGCTCCGGAGGCGCGCATGCATGTCGAGGACAAAGACCTGGTCACGACCCTGTCTCAGCAGGTCGGCGGCCCGCCGCTGACCGCCGCGGTCTATGCCCGGGTCAGTACCGCGGCGAGCTTCGCCCGCTGGCTCGGCCCGCTAGGGAACTACCTCGTAGCCCGGCCCGCTGCCCGCGCCGCCGCGCATCGTGACGAAGAGCGAACCGACATGCCGCTGGACGCCGCGGTTGTCCTGGGCCTTGATCCCGAAGTGCTGCACGTCTGGGCCGCCGACCCGATGCTCAGCCAGGTCCACGATCATCTGGGCACCGTGGAGGTCACTCGCATCTCATCGATCCGCACCGAGATCGCCAAGTCCTGGTGGCCGCTGACCATCGCCTTCACCGGCGGCGAGTCGCTAGAGCTGGAGGCTCGCGGCGATGTCCCTGGCTTCGTCGCAGCCTTCGAGCAGCACGGGAACGGCTAGAGGCCGGCGGCCGGCCTGCCGATGGCGGCCAGCGTGGCGCGCTCGTCGGCAGTCAGCTCGCTGGCGACCGCGAGGGCGGTCAGGTTCGACCAGACCTGCTCTGGCCGGGTGGCGCCGAACAGCACCGTGGTGACGGACGGGTTCAGCAGCGCGAACGCCATGGCCAGGTGCGCGGGGTCGCGCCCGAGCTGGCGACCAAACTCGGCCAGCTGGCGGCCAGCCGCGATCCCCGCTGCGTACCTGGGCTGGTCGAGCACGCCGGCGGCGCGTCCCGCATCCGGGTCCTGGTCGTACTTGCCGGTCAGCACACCGCCCGCCAGCGTGTAGGAAGCCACGATCGCGACCTGTCGGTCGGCCGCGATCTGCCGCATCGCCGGGTCTTCCACGGCCGCCCGGCTTACCAGGCTGTACGGCGGCTGTGTTGCCGCCAGGCCCTGCACGCCCAATCGCGTGGTGATCTCACATGCGCGGGCCATTAGCTCCGGCGACCAGTTCAGCGTCCCCCAGGCCCGCGCAGTTCCGGCACTGATCAGCCCGGTGATCATGCCGACCGCGTCTTCCAGCGGCAGATCTGGCGGTGGTACCTCGGAGTAGATCAGGTCGATGTGGTGCAGGCCCATCCGGCGAAGCGAGTCGCTCAGTTCCTGAGCGGGCGTCTGATCCGGCCAGAACTCCCACCACAGCTTGTTGGACACCACCACGTCGTCCCGGCGCCAGCCGGCCGCGCGGAACAGTTCACCGAACACGATCTCCGAGTATCCCGTCGGGATCGGGGCCTGCCCGGTCTCATCGTTGTACCGGGCGTCGTCCAGGAACGTGATGCCCGCCTCGCGGGCCGCCCGCATGACGCTGGCGCCCTGCTCCCGGCTGATCCGCTCGTAGGTCCGCCAGGACCCGAGCGCGAGACGGCTGACCGTCAGCCCGCTGCCGCCAAGCGGCACGACGGGCACTGCTGGATTGCTCATCCAGGCAGTATCCCTCGTCTGCCGTTCGCATTCCGGCCAGCCTGCTCACCCCGCTCGCAGCTTCCATAGTGCCAGGCGCCTGAAGTCAATACCCACACGAGAGCGCCCATCAGCGCCTGGCCGGGCCACGAGGCACCTGCCTGGTGACCTGGTCACGAGGTGGGTGCAGCTGCACCCCGAGGGCTATCTGGCTGAGAAGGTTTCCAGCAGCCCCTGGCCCTGGGGCCGCGTGCCGTTGTGCTTGGTGTAGCTGCCGAATGCCGCGCACATGCGTGCCGCCGGGCATGACACCGAGGTGCTCAGGAAGACCGCGTGGAATCCCGACCCGGGCAGCGGGGCAACGGTCACGGTCCAGCGACCGCGGGCGTAAGTCTCGAACATGCCGCTGGCGTTGGTGGAACCGTCGGCGACGCATCTGTAAGCCGAGGGGCACGATACCCCGGACAGGTACCTGCCTGACTCATCGCCGACTGGGGCGGGAGCGGACACGGCCCCCCAGGTTCCGTTCGAGAGCGTAAGGAGGGAAGCCCGGCTTGCGTTGTTGGCATCGCGGTAGGCGCCGGTCGCGGCGCAGAAGTAAACGGTCGGGCAGGATGCCTCCTTGATCGTCGCCGCGGGGTTCTCCGGGTCGGCGTCGGCTGGGACGGGCGCCGGCATGGCGCGCCATCTCCCCGCGATCTGCCGCTCGAACAAGCCCTCGGCCGCGCCGAGGGACGTGACGTAGTTGCCCACGGCGAGGCAGTTACCTGCCTTCCGGCAGGTCACGTAGCCGAGATAGGCGACAGGGTCGCTGGCCGCGTCGGCCGGGAGCGGCGCGGTGAAGGACGTCCAGGTCCGGCCGGCTGTGACGTCCAGGGATAGCTGCCTGCTGCCTTGGTTGTCGACATAAGCCCCGACGGCGGTGCATCTTCCTGCGGCCGGGCAGGTCACCCATTCCAGGCCGCCCACCGGATCAGGGCCGGCGTCCGCGGGCAGGGGAGCCCTCCGGGCTCGCCACCTGCTGCCAGACTGAATCTCGATCAGACCCTGAAAGTGGCCCTCGCCATCTTGGTACCTGCCAACCGCTACGCACCGGCCTGGCCGCGGGCACGAGATTGAGGACAGGCTGGTCGAGGACTCCGACTCGGTGCCGGGCACCAGCGGCGCTGCTTGCGCCGTCCACCTGCCGTCGCGGAGCGTGAGTACCTCGGGCCGCCTGCTGTCCGCCGTATCGAGGTATCCCGAGATGCCGCATGACCTGGTGGACGGGCAGGACACCGAGCTGAGTACCACCTGCGCGTCCGCGGGTGTCCCGGCCGGAACCGGGGCCGGGGTCGCCTTCCACCTGCCGTAACTGAGCTGCTCGATCACCCCGGACCGATTGCCTGACGTGTCGGTGAAGCTGGCCACTCCCACGCACGAGCCGACCGATGCACAGGTGAGCTGGCGAACGCCAGGCGAGGGACTTACCGCTGCCGTACCTGGCAGCGGCGCCTCGGTGGCTGTCCACCGGCCGCGCACTACGCCTACCAGGCCCGGGCCGGCCACCCTCGCGCCGGCCACCCTCGCGCCGGC
>OCZU010002632.1_pt1 | contig 11424 bp, 5 predicted proteins | sample 1539001 | NCBI WGS metagenome assembly OCZU01 (sample SAMEA3539306, study PRJEB22396) | soil metagenome | biome: tundra; feature: field; material: soil | place: USA | collected 2010-05 | depth 0.15 m
CCGGTTCTATTACGTGTGCGGAAGCCAGCCCTATCGGAGTGGGATGGGCTGCGGCCCGGGGGTGTACGTACCTCAGGCTCAGGTCGAATCTGAAGTGCTTAGCGGCTTGCGGGGTGTACTCGATTTGTGCGCCGACCCGCAGAAATTCACGCGCGAGGTCAACAATGAACTACGACAGATTTGGGAGGCATCCACAGGCTTCAGGCCGGACGTGGGCGAGCAGATCGCGGCCATCGACCGGAAGGTCGAGAACATCCGCCGCGCCGTCGAGGAGGGGCTAAACGACGCGAACTGGGCGAACACCCGGCTACGGGAGCTACATACCGAGAGGGAGGCGCTGGTCACGGCCTCCCGAAAAGCAAGTGGTCCGCCCCAGCTCGACGCCGCTGCTGCAATGGATTATCGGCGTCAGGTGAACAAGCTGCTTCGGCAGGGTGGCCAAGCTGAGCGGAAGCAACTCCTGCGAACGCTGGTTGGGGAGGTAAAGCTAATGCCCCAGGATTTGGAGGTGAGCATCAGCTACCGGCTGCCGGAAACCATTATGAATGGATTGGTTGCGGGGGGTGGATTTGAACCACCGACCTTTGGGTTATGAGCCCTTTCCAAGCGTTAGCGAAGGAGATTGGGCGTGGCTAACCCCCTATTTCCCGGCAGACGTCGCCCCCCCCAGTTACCCCGAGTCGCACGGTGACAGGCACACTTTTGGGCACACTCACGCGCAGCCCCTCCATTTGTTACAGCCTGGACGGAGTCCACCGGCCGCGACTCCCTGATCGCCAGACTGAACCGCGTACGGGCATCAGCCACAACTTCGGCTACGGCGTTGGAGATGATATGGATCTACTACTTGAGAAGTACGCCAAAGGGTCGTGCTAACCGTCTGACCATCGCTCTTCGGAACCTCGATCACGCTCTCCTCCGGCGCACTCTTCAGCCCCATATAGTCAAGCCGCAACGGATGCGATGGGATATATGCCGTGTTGCCGGGCCAGTTCGACCGCAGTCTGCCACAAGACTCCGGCGGTTTCGTCCGTCGCAGACTGGGGTGCTGCGAAACTGGTCCAACTGGCGTTGCAAGTGCGAGATTGACTCAGGGATCGGTGGTGGGCCTTTCCGATTCGCTACCAGACGCGCCTCAGCGCTCGACTGAACTTAACAGGGCGGCCTATCTGGAGTCACGCACGCTTCCCGAAACCTCACGATACATCGCTGTGGTAGCATCAAGACCGAGGTCGCCGGCTATTGCAGATCCGTCGCACCTCGGTCCGTCCCATGCTGGCCTGATCTATTTCCGAGGAGGAACGCCATCGGACGGGTGACGCCTGACACAAAGTTTACATCGAGGCTCGCGCCGGTTAGGGAACGACCTCTTGCCCGAGCGTGAAGTTATAAGTCTTCGCTTGTGAATCTTGCATGGTCCCGCTCTCTGTGATTGCGAGATTTGTCACCGTCTTGGCAACGTTCAGAACGAGATTCACCGTTGCAGACGCTCCGGGCGCAAGAGTCCCGACAGTGATGGGCAGCGTCGGGCTGATGAAGCTGACCTTACCCGTACCGCTCAACACTTTCGGCGCGACCTTGTTGAGGACGACGTTGTTTGCCGGCATGGTGCCGTTGTTGGTGACCTGAAGCGCGATCGTCAAGGTCGTTCCTGAGAGCGACTGGACCGTTGCCCTTCCGATCAGACTGGGCGGGCCACCGCAGGACACATTTGTGCCCACCGTAGTTGTTGCTTCGGCGACCGTTTTGCCTGGTTCCATGTTGCCGGTTCGGTCGCGAGCAATGCTGTAGAAACCATACGTGTGTCCCGCCTGGCCTTGATACGTCGCAGAGGTCGCCGGATTGTTCGTCAACCAAGCCGTAAACGGTGCACCTGTGTCGGACACGTAGACGGCGTAGTCTTGGATGCCGGAACCGACGTCAGCGCCGGACCATCTCACCTTCAAATCAACGCACGAATGGGCTGGGAGCGCCGTCACTTGGGAGGTGGGGGGGGCATTGTCGAGGGTGTTGGTCCATGTTTTCGTGTTCGTGGGGGGAGGGGCGTCAAACACGACGGAGCCTTGACTAGACACCTGCGTTCCCGTAATCAATCCTTGCTTAGGCATCACCATAAAGGAGACGCTGCCACCAGTTCCTGGGGGCAGAAAACCGACGCGTGGGTCTGTTGGAGGTAGTCCGGTGGTTGGATCGATTGAGGTGAATGTCCAAGTAACTAAGCGAGTACTTGGATTGAGGCTTACACTGATGTTTACGAACATGCTTTGGGCAGGACGTAGATCCACGTTCGTCATCACCGAGTATATTCCGGCTTGAGGGCTAAATGTTGGTGGTATAGGAACCTGAATGCCAGGTATGCTGATGTTTGTTAGGACGAGGCTAGATATATCCACGTTCGGGTCGAGCGGATCGGTCACAATCACAGTTTGAGCGGGTGCGGACGCTGTGGGTTCATTGGCAAAGAATATGCTATAGGCGAGGGGCTGAGTACCAGAAAGCCACGAAGCCGGTGCAACACCTCTCGGTCCTCCTATCGCGTTGGGGTCGCCAGCGGCTATATATTCAGAGTCGATACTTGCCAGGGCTTGATTCAAACCGTTGTTATATTGAGTTATCCAATAGGCGGCTCGGCCGAATAGAATAAACGCTTGGTTGAAAGTCGTAATCGCTTCTCCAATGTCATAGCCATTCGCCGCCGCCTCCCCTCTCATACCCCCCCACCACGCACCCACGGCCGCGCCGATAGCCCTCGCACTGAAATCTAGCGTAATGGGTATAGTTTCATTTGCGTCAGCCCACTTAGCATACCTGATCCCGAGATCTGTGATCCACTGAAGAGCCTGCTGGTTTGTCAGAGATGGACGTTGCTCAGAACCGGCAAGCTGCCTAGCGCCGCTAGGTCCAACTGCTTCCACAAACGCGCTGGCAATCGCTTGTGCCGTCGGCGACGCTGGTAGCTGATTAATATCGCCAGTTGTGGAGAAAACGGAGGTCGGCGCACTCCACAAGCGGGCGCTCAGCACGTTGACAAAACTGTGTGGGACTAGCCCCTGTGCTGCGGCGATGGACACGGGAAGCACCATGTTTGAGCCTGCGCCGAGAGTAAGGAGCCATATCGGTATCTCGGTGTTGCCGGTCGCGTCTGTGAAGCCCATAGGAAGTTGGCACCAGTCAGGCGGCGTGCTCCAAGGCAGGCCGATGTCCGAGGCACTAGGCATTGGGCAGGCGAGAGTGTATTGCACTGTCGGTGGCAGAGTCAAGGCGAGGAGGACGTCGTGCGCATCAACGGTGCCGCTGTTACGAATGATGACCTGAAACGGTGATTCGTCGTTCTGTCGAAACGCAGGACTGCCAGTTAGCTGCACGGAGAGCTGAGTCGTTCCTCCTTGCACAATGGTGTATGCCTGCGAGATAGTCGTGCTCGTTCCGTCGGGATTTGTTACTACTACATTATAGGCACCAGGCAGTGCTTTCGTTAGGTCGAAGGTCGTGTTGATGGTCTGGCCTTCGAGTCCCACCAAAGACGACGTCCCGGTAATTTGCGTGGGGCCGGTCAACGTTACGGTGGCGCCTAGATGGAAACCCGCGCCGACCACCTGCGGGCGGATCGTACCGGCGTTTCCGCCGGAATCGGGATCGATTCCGGTAATTGATAATCCACCTGGTGCTCCGAGTGGAAACTTTGTAATGAAAGCATCCTCCCCAATCATTGTTGGCTGAAACGCATTGAAGGTAATCGGAAAATCGACAGAGTCAGTATAGCCGGTAACATAGGCATCGCCCGCCAGGTCCACCGCAACACCGGAAGCCGAGTCGTCGCTTGAGCCGCCAAGGTAACTTGAATACACAAGCTGGGACCCGGTTGGATCGAAACGCGTCAGGAAAACGTCATTTCGGCCACGCAGGGCCGGCTGGAACGCATTAGGCGTCGTCGGGAAATGCAAATTGTTGGTTAAGCCCACAACAGTTGCGTCGTTTGCTGAATCAAGGGCGATGGCATTTCCATAGGCCAGGCAGTAGCCATCAACGTTCGGGCCGTTTAGAAAAGTGGAGTAGACCAGATTGTTTCCAGCGGCGTTTAGTTTCGTGACGAAGGCTGCCTCACATCCCAAGGACGCTTGGTATGCGCCCGGAGTGATTGGGAAATCAGAAGAACTTGTTGAGCCCGTCAAATAGGTGTTCCCGAGGGAGTCAACGGCTATACCGTTGCCGAAATCTTGTCCCGAGGAGCCCCCGATGTATGTCGAGTAGATGAGGGAGGACGCTCCGGATGCGTTTGGGTTGAATTTCGCGACGAATGCACTGTCACACGAATGATAAGAAATATCATCGCAATTCTGGGCGTGAGAAAGCGTTTGAAAGGCGCCAGACGTTGTTGGAAGCGTATCGCCGGCATAGCCAGTTATGTACGCCATTCCAAAAGCGTCCACTGCGACGCCATATGCCACGGAAACACTGGAAACATTTGTAACGCCCAGTGTAGTGGAATACAACAACGACGCTGTTCCCGACGACGAAGGATCAATGACGGAGAGAAAGGCCGCTAGGCCTCCGTTTGGAATGACCGTCTGAAAGGCATTTGGTGTTGAGGGGAATCCAGGCACTGTGCTACCAGCGATATACGCGCGGCCGGAAGAGTCGACAGCTATTCCGTGGCCGTAAAGTTGAAAACCAGGACCCAAAAAGGTGGAATAAATCAAGGCGTCCCCGGAAGCCGTCAGTTTAGTGAAGAACTCGCTGTCTGTTTGCGTCGTCGGTTGGAAGGCATTAGGCGTCGTAGGAAACCCAGGTCCGGCCTCGCCCATAATATACGCTTCGCCAGCGCTGTCAATCGCTAAGGCCTTTCCCTGAGAATATTGAGAGGTGCCGCTCAAGAAGGTGGAATAAATCAAATGATCGCCAAGAGGGGCCAATTTCGTCACAAACGCGCTGTAGTATAAACTGTTGACTGATGTTTGGAACGCACCTGAGGTCACCGGAAAATCAGGTGACGGCGTGCTGCCTGTAATGTATGCGTTGCCAGAGGAATCGACAGCTATGCCCTGGCCAGATTCTCCATGATCCCCTCCCCCGTTAGATCCTTTTTGGCCGCTGCTTCCCCCCAAGTACGTGGAATATAAAAGTGTCGGATCAACTACAAGGGTGAGGTCACCGTCAAAGTTCGCAATTTCGAATCCGTAGGTATTCGCGCCTAGAATCCTGAAACTGGCCTTCACTGGCACCCGTCGCCCTCCCTCTTCCTGGTAGAGAAGTGGAGGCGACTCTCGCATCTCTACGTTGGTCGCACCCACTATCAAAGCGCCATCGGCATCTATTTGAAGCTCATTGATTCCGCGATACGAAACTCTGATCCGCCGCGGATCGGCATGGGGGTGAACGATAAAGTCTTGCTCCAAACCACTTTCCTTTGGATAGAGCTTCAGGTCAATTCCGGGCCACAAATTCCTGTAGAGTAGATACTCGAAAGTGCGGACGTGCGTTCTCCATTTTTCAGGATTATTGCCAACAAAATAGTTGTATATCCCGGCTTGCGCTGGTCCGGGTTCAATGACCGGATCCGGGTTTCCAGTTGGGAAATCTTCGCTTAAAACCTCTCGCTGAATCTGAACTGGAGGTTTCGCATCTGGACCAAACGACGGGGCGTTTTGGCGAGAGAGTATACGATGCACAGGCGCAACGGTACCGGCGACAGCAAGTTTGCGAGCGCTGGTCTCTTCCGCGTTCTCCACGTGCCAGGAGTCGAATACAAGGCTGGTTCCGGTCAGCCACAACGTCCTGCTTCCGGTCCGCAGTTGATACTTGACGCGAGCGTCGAACTGGCCGCGGTTTTCGATAAAGCCGACAGCGGAATCAGCCAGACTCTTGGGCATCGTTCGAAGATCGGGGTTGCGAGCATCTGAATCTGCAGGTTGAGATGGGACGGCAACTGTGCTCCGATTTGGCGGCTTTGAGGCGGCGGTCAGAAACCCCGTTGATCCTCCCTTAGGGTCCGGGGAAACTCCTCGCGGTTGCACAAGTCGAGGCAGTGGCGGGGCCGAGGAAACACTTTGTGCAGACAAATGGTCAGCAGAGAGCGCACCGAAGAACAACATGCCTTGTAAAGCCAGTGTGACCATGGCGTCTCTAAACCTAAACATTCAGCCCCCTCTTCTTACCGTCAATTAATCACTTTGGAAACTGAAGACCTTGCAACAACCCACAAGTTTTGTTGTCGGGATCACTGCGCAATGGCGTTATCCATCTATAAAGGACGGACGATGACGTTTACTCAAATTCCACGACGAGCGACGGAATAATTTGACCGGAGGTCCAGCGCCGGCGCTACTCTTCCGAGGAAATGCTAACGTGGCCCTACGAGTACGAAGGGTGCCCAGAAATAAGGGTGCCGGTAGGCGGGGACATTTGAGCGCAGCAGCGTCAACTTGGCAGCACGAAGGGAGGCAGCAAAGTTTCCTTCGTGGCTCATCTGGGAATAGAAGGCTTGCATTAAGTCGGCCGTGGCTATGTCATTGACTTCCCAGAGGCTTACCACCACCCTGGAGGTTCCGGCATACATGAAGGCTCGGGTCAGCCCGATCATTCCCTCGCCGCGCACCAGCTCGCCCAACCCGGTTTGACAGGCCGATAAAACGACGACATCCGCATCTAAGGTCAGATTGAAGATCTCGCTCGTTCGCAGAATGCCGTCTTCGTCTCCGGTGTTTACCAGGGAGAGAACGATGCCTGATCGTGACGGTACGCGCTCGTCAATTAACGCGTGTGTGGCAAAGTGTAACTTTTTGTACCTGTTGAGCGTTTCCTGTTTCAACGACGCCTCGGTCGCCTCGGCTCCCAAGCGAATCCGGCTCTGACCTGTGGGATAGAGCGCTGCAATATGCGTGATCTCCAGCTTCGTGTGTGGTAGCGGTGCGAAATGGAACCCGCCAGCTTCATACACACTTCGCACCAGACTTGGCAAGGCTGCTTGGCCTGCGACGCTTCGTCCATTTGCGCGAAACACCGGATTTCCGTATGCCAAGAGTTCACGACGCTCGTCGGCGCTTCGGATTCTTAGTCCCTCAAGCAAGCTGACGAAGACCGAGGCAGACGGCGCGTAGCTAATAGGCTGGTCCTCAAGCTGATAGTGGGGCGTGCCGGAGTGGTTCGTGATCAGGGCCTCAAACGGCAGGTAATGCAGAACGCCGTCCGGAATGATCACCAGATCATCCCCGGTTGCGAGGTCGCCTGCCGCTGGACTGACCAGTGCCGTATAGAGAGATCGTCCCAGTCGCTCCATGTCTACGAATCCGCCACTACCCTCTGGCCTGGCCGCAATCAACTTTCGGAAAGCCCACACTTTACGCTCAATGACCGCGCGGCTCGGTAGTTTCAGCATCCGCACTCCACGTTGGCTGATCACCCACAAATAGGACTGCCGCTTCCCCAGCGAATACTCCAACAGCACGGCACCACGATTTACAAGGCCGGATTGGATCTCCAATAGGCTCTTTGGCTGGGGATACGTTAGTTCGGCATAACGCGGGTTTCGTCGGCGCAGGTCGAGCGCCCAATCGTTGAGAACATGCTCAGCATCTTCCACGACGCGCCGGTTTTTCTCGGATCTCTCCTTGAGCAGAGCCGCGAGGGTTTTGGACAAGCCGGCATTGAGCTTTTGTTGCCGGTCGCGGTCGGATTCCGAGAGACCGCTGGTAATGTTCGCCCTGGACTCGGAAAGCAAATCAAGAAAGGAACGGGCGCGGCCTTCTTCAGCGTACCGGAAAGCCTCGCGGTCATAGCCCTTCCCCGGATCGCGGACGTGGAGGCGTGCGAGAACCTCGATTAGGTCTTCGTAAAGATGCCAGTTATCATTCAAGAAAGCTGAACGAAGCTCGGGGGTCGGAACGCGACTCCGCAAAGCCTCGAGCGAATGCGCGGCTTCCTTAAGGTGGTCAAGGGCCGCTTCGTCATCGCCCCTCCGCCGTGCAACCTCGGCCAGACCACGCCTGGCAGCCAATTCCAGTTGCACCAGAGCCGCGCCACTTGCGACCACTAACGCCTCGCGAAAGCGCTCGTCTGCAGTTCGTAGATCGCCGAGACGCAGTGCGCAATCACCTAATTCGTTCAGAGATTGTGCTTGTAAGTCCGGCAGCCGGAGGCCCCTACTAAGGCGTAGAGCCTCTTCCAAGGTCGAGGCCGCAACGCTCACATTGCTGAGCTGCTTATAGGCGGTGGCCATGGTCACAAGCGTCTTCACTTGATGGGCGGGGTAGCGGACCTGCTGCCCGAATTCACGTGATCTTTGAAGATACGGTAATGCTTCGCGCGGCCTGCCAAGTCGCAGGCAGATATCAGCAAGGCTCGTCAGGTTGCTCTGCTGCTCCCCCTTATCGCCGTGAGCTATAGCGCTGTGCAAGGATTCCTCAAGCAGACGTCGGGCCATATCGTAGTCACCGACATCTAAGTACAGCGAGCCAAGGTTCCCCACTCCGGCGCCGGCCTGCCATTCCATGTGGCTGTCTCGGAATAGGCGGACGGATTCGGATTGATACTTCAGCGATTGGAAAAATTCTCCCGTGTCCAAATAGATGTTTCCCAAGCTTCGAAGAGCATAAGCAAGTGCCGGCGGATTGGCCTTCTCGCCTTCAACACGTGCGTCTTGGCAAAAGCGCAAAGCACTAGGGATGTCCCCCATTTTTTGAAATTCGCGGCCCGCTGTGGTGGCCATGACTGAGGCTGCATCATGATTGCCCAGTTGCTGCCAGATCCGCTCGGCCTCAGTAGCGCTCTCGGCCGCTAGTTCCAGCGCGCCGGCCATATCATAGTGGCTGCTAAATCCCTGCAATGCACTCGCCTCGCTACGCGGGTGCCCCACAGAGCGTGCCAAAAGGAGCGCCCGCTGATGATAATCCTCGCCCTCCGACCGGTCACCTAATTGATCCAGAATGCTCCCCACCGTCGTCAAGAATGCTATTTCATTCTCCCAATCATGCAACATTCCGTAGATCTCCAGGGCAGCCCGGGCATGCTTTAAGGCCTCTTCGTACTGGCTGCCCCCGGCTGCGGCAGCCATCAGCACCGCCTCAAAAGAAGCGAGCGCTTCCGGATCTCCCTGGGATTGCGCTAGCTCAAGCCCGCTCTTAGCCGTTCTCTGTGCCAGGGCCAGGTTCGTTCGGCCTAGATAGAAATACGCGAGAGCCATTCGGGCCCAAACTGCGCAGGCATCATGGGGAATGCGCCGTTTCACTTCATCAAGCGAAAGGGATTCACGCCGATCTAATTGTAGGACGTGCACAAGAGATAAGTAACAGACACCAGCTTTTGGGTCCAGGTGGATGCACTGCGAACTCTCATCTGCGGCGGACCCAAAGCGTCCCGTTAGCCGATACACTTCGGCCAAACCGAAGTGCGCCAACCCGCTCCAAGGATTCCTCTCAATCAACTCTTGAAAATAGTGTCTGCCGTCCTCTATCCTGCCTGATTCCTGGTAGATCGCGGCAAGTGCGCCATAAGCGCGATGGAAGCCAGGATCACGGGCGATTAGATCTCGCAGCATTGAAATCGCTTCGCCTGCACTTTTCTGATCGGCGAGATGCCACGCGCGGTCGTACTCCGACATTAACGGGTGTGGCGTGAAGGGCTGCCCAACGACACAGACCGCGGTTCCAAAAACAAGAGCCCCCAGGCACGTACTTCTCATAGGGAAAATTCGAAACGATAGCTCTGGACGGGATTTCGTGCTTTAGGATCCACGCCCGAAACGAGAAGAGTGTACTTCTTGCCCCGAGGAAGCCTCCCATCACAGAGCAAGTAAACATTACCTTGCGGCGTGGGCGTCGCATTTGTTGCGGGCAACACTTCGTGGTTCTCGCTGTCAGTTATAGCGACCGAATAACTCAATCCTGTACGTGCTGGGATCCAAAACCTCAAAACGAAGACCTTGTTGTCCGGAGAGATCGCCGTTTTCTCAGTGGCGCTTCGACTGGCCCCGTTCAGGTCTTCAATCTGTACCGGACGGATGGCTGGCTGAGGCGGTACCAGTCGCACCGGTACGGCCGAACGGGCAGGGGCTGGCTCGCTAGGTGGCGCCCGGCGAGGCAGCAGTCCCCGGATGGCAGGAACAATTAGTAGGGCGCATAGACCGTAGGAGAAAGCAGGGTGCAGGAAAATGCAGAACCAACGACGTGTCTGCGGTTGCTTCGGGCCATGCAGGCCTCGTAGAATCGTGCCCTGCAGCTTGAGCGACGCCTCCATATCCAGATCTGGTCCGGAATCGGTTGAGGGGTCCAACCGGGACAGCAGAGCATCACACTCTCCGCACAATAGCAGATGGTGCTCCACAATGGCAGCTCTTTCGGCATCGAGGCCACCTGAAAGAAAAGCCCGCAAGACCTCGGACGGAGGGCACGCGTCTCTACGACCTCGCAGAACCGCAAATGCGCGCTCGAGGTCGCGCTCAAAGGCTTCGTCGTTCAATCAGCCTCCTCGTCGCCCTTTTTCTTTACCATTTTGAGTTGGTTCCAACGTCGTCGCAACCGGAGTATCCCATTCTGAATATTCGATTTGACGGTCATCAGTGTACATCCAGTCTCGGCCGCAATTTCCTCATAAGTGTACCCCTGGATCCAGAGCTTGAGGACCCCGGCTTGCAATTTGCTTAGTTCCTTGAGTTCAGCCTCAATTTGATCTGCGAAGCAGATACTCTGCTCCAAATCATGGCCGGAAAACCGATCGAGGAAGTCCTTCGGTGCCAATCCATTTTCCGGAACGACCACGTTGCACTCTCTTTTCCGCTTGCGCCAAAGGTTCACTGCGCAATTTGTCCCTATTGCCTTGAGCCAAGAAAAGAAGTCACCTCCCTCATACGCTTCGATGCCGCGATAGGCCCTAAGAAAGGCTTCCTGGACCACATCCTCCGAATCCTGCCGGTTCCGCAGAATGTGCCAGCAGACTCCAAAAAGGCGAGCGGTATAGCGCCGAACGAACTCCTCGAAGAAGCGATCTTCGCCTCTCGCCCGAAATCGGTCCACCAGTACGCGGTCCGGTAGGTTACGCACATCCTCGGGCTTCATAGGAAAAGACAATCTGCACCGCTCTCATTCCTCGATTGTGAGGATCAGAATATCACTTCGCTATCGTCTTATGGTGCGAACTGCAGCTTGACGCCCGGAAACCTCTCATTTTTGTCAGGCTCCAATGCCGATTTGGCGATGTACAGCCGGGTCGGGCCATCGTGACCACGCTCCTGGGACGGGCACACTATTTGATCGTGGGCGCGTGGAAGCATCCGCCTTTGGGCACACCGGGCAATTTTTACGAGGCTCGGCGTGGACGGAAAGGAACAGCAAGCTTATCTGTAACCCATTGAATTTATTATGGGAAATACGAGAGGATTGGTTGCGGGGGGTGGATTTGAACCACCGACCTTTGGGTTATGAGCCCAACGAG
>OCZU010002633.1_pt1 | contig 11419 bp, 7 predicted proteins | sample 1539001 | NCBI WGS metagenome assembly OCZU01 (sample SAMEA3539306, study PRJEB22396) | soil metagenome | biome: tundra; feature: field; material: soil | place: USA | collected 2010-05 | depth 0.15 m
CATGGCGGAGTTGTGGCCTGGCATCAGGATTATTCTTACTGGACGCGCACGTTGCCCATGGCTCACTTGACGTGCTGGATCGGGCTGGACGACAGCACGCTTGAAAACGGCTGCCTTTACTATGTCCCCGGCAGCCACCGCTGGAACCTTTTGCCGCAGACCGGTTTGGCAGGCGATATGGACGAGATCATGACCGTGTTGACACCGGAGCAGAAGGCCGCGTTCCACCCGATTCCGATCGAGTTGAAACGCGGAGAGTGCTCCTTTCACCATCCATTGATGGTTCACGGTTCCTATGCGAATTACTCGGACAGGCCTCGGCGCGCCACCATCGTAAATGCCTTCCGCGACGGCGTGAAGTCCGCCACAGATGAAGAGTTACTGGTAGGCGTTCCGATCATTCCTAAGGATGCTCCCATGCTTGGGCAGTTTTTCCCCATGCTGTTCGATCCCCAGGCGGCTGGGGTGCAGATAAGCTAGCGGTCCTCTGCCGACCAAGGCGGAATGAATGCATCCTCGGACGGCAGTGGTCGGTTATCCAATGAATTACAGCGCCATCTCCTTGGTCACTGCTCGTTGCGTGTAATACGACTGATTTGTCATATGACAGGCAGCGGCTGCATGGTGGCCGAAGACCACGTCCTCCTCTACCGGAGTGCGGTTTTGCACCGCGGTGAAGAAGTTCTTCAGGTGACTGCTCCTACCGTCCATGGATGGGGCGGACTCGAATATCTCGACGTTATCCACCGCCGGCAACTTTCGAATCACCGCATCATTCTCGGCATGCCATTGCTTTTCATAGGCACCCCGCATTGCCGAGGGGAAACCTCCGTCGTAGTAGCTTGGCTTGAGATCGATGCCGAGCTGCGGCGTCCACGTAAGCTTTGAACCAATCTCGATCATTCCATGGGAGCCCATAAAGCGGGAGACCGAGGGAGTCTCAGTATTAAGCGTGACGCGCACGGAAACTATCATGTCGCCGTATTCAAGGAGGACCAGGTGCTGGTCGGGGACCTCGCGGCCATCCTTATAGCGGATCAGACGGCCAGAGGCCACGGCACGATCCGGAATCGCAGAGAGACTGAGCGCGCATTGCATTCCGCTGAGGAGATGAACCATTAGATCGCCGGCAATGCCTGAGCCATACGCGCGCCACGAGCGCCAGCGCGCGAACACCACCGGATCGAGCGGCCTTTTGGGAGTGTCGCCAAGCCAGGTAGCCCAGTCGACGTTGTCCTCGGAGAGTCCTGGCGGAAGAGGATAGGTCCATGCTCCATTCGGGTCGTTGCGGCCCATGGCGAGTTCGACAAGCGATACTTTTCCGATTTTGCCGGCCGCAATCATTTCTTTTGCCTTGATGAATAGCGGAGAAGAGACAACTTGCGAACCGACCTGGAGGACACGCCCTGACGCCTGCACGGCTTTCACCATTTCGGCTCCGTCCGCAATCGAATGCGACATGGGTTTTTCGCAGTACACATCCTTTCCTGCGCGCACTGCGTCGATCACGATTTTTTTGTGCCAATGGTCGGGTGTGGCGACTATGATGCAGTCGATGTCTTTGCTGTCCAGCAAATCCTGATAACGGCGTGTGGTGCGAATCCCGGCGCCGGCAATCTCCTTGGAGAGCGTATGCCGCTCGTCATAGAGATCGCACGCGGCCACGCATTTCATGCCGGGAATGGTGACGGCTTCCCGCAGCAATCCGGAGCCTTGCATGCCGACGCCCACAATCCCAAAGGAAAGGTGGAGAGGCGTTGAGTCTTTTGTTGCCGGATCCGGAATTTGCTGGGCGCGAGCTGAAGATGCGGGCATGCCAATGAGCCCCGCGGCGGCGACACCCATCGTAGTGTGCAGAAAGTTTCTGCGGGAGAGAGTGCTTTTCATTTGGTGCTCCTTATGCGTTGGGGCTACAAGCAATGAATTACTCGGTTGCCGGAGTGATCACGATGTTTCTGTAGGAAGTGGCGCCTGCATCTTCGGATCCCTGCAGATAGATCGGCCCTGGCTCTCCCTCGTTGCTGTCGAGTGCGCCACCGGTGACACCTGGAATTTCTTGCTGGTCGATGACCGTCTTCCCGTTGCTGGCTACTGTCACAGTTCTGCCAACGAGAGTGACGTCATAGGTCTGCCATGTGCCGGGCGTGATGACTACTTCCGGCGAGGGTGCCAGGTATCCATAGATTGCAGCGGCCCGGCGGTTGGATGGGGTGCCAGTCCCGCTTGTTTCCGCAACTTGGACCTCATAACGGCCGCGGAGATAGACACCGCTGTTGCACCTTGTTGCGCAGTTGAACTCGACGTGTAATTTGAAGTCACGGAACTTGCGGGTGGTGACGAGGTCACTACCGCGCCGCGCCGTTGTGAGCACATGATCCTTCACGCTCCAATTGGAGGCATCCGCGGGCTGAAGGAACGTCCAGCCCTGAGTGTCTACACCATTGAAGAGAGGGATGGGCTTGCCCCAGTGCGGCATAGCGGTACGCTTTAGACTCGGTGCCCGCTCGCCTGTCCAAGTCCAGGGGGCGTTATTCGGGCCTGTTGTTTCGCCGGAAAGCTTGCCGTTGACAAGCTTTGCGTGAAAAACCATGTCCTGAGGCATTGCTTCTTCGTCCTTTGGCGACGAGAACGTAATTACTCCGTCTTCCACGCGAAGATTGAGCACAGGGTGTGCGTGGCCCCAACGGCTCACGATGAGGCCCTGTAACTGGCCCGCATCGCTGGTGATCTCAAGCCAACTGCCATAGTCGTGGCCCGGAGTATGGATCGCGACATCCCACCTGCCGAGAAATGGTGCGGCCTGCGAGGCCTCGGCGGAAGAGCCGGTCGGACTTGAGGGAGTTGCGGGTGGAAGTGCCGCAGAGGAGGAGAACAGTGATGAGATCAGAAGAGCAGCCGCAATGCCGATGGAGCGCATGGAGTTCCTTTCCTTTGGTTAAGGGGCGCCTGATTTGTTGCCGAAGGAGGCGAAACAAGAAACGTGAGATCGCTACTCTTCAGCGCCATTAGACCGTTTTAATAAAGTGCATCCTTTTTACTCGCTATGCAAGATACTGTCAAGGCGGCTTATGGCTGCAAGCGCGAGAAGGGAAGGCGAGGAATCGTCTTTGTTAAGGCCTACGTGATTTGAGCCAAGGCCGGGATTCCCGGTCACTTACAATTGTCCGTCCGTGTAAACCAGTGAGTGATTTTTCCTTGACGGCGATCCCATCGCGATATTAAATCGGTTCGCAACAAGGATCCGGGAACCATTTGTTCTATCATTCAAGACAGAATGCGAGAGTGCTTAAGAATGAATCGACGTGAGATGTTGATAGGCGCTGGGATGCTGACAGGAGCATCGATATTGGCGGAAGGCCGTGATTCCAAACCAGCAGCGGAGGCGCCGCGCAAGCTGAAGTTCGTGGTGACGGGTGGCCATCCAGGCGATCCCGAGTACGGATGTGGCGGGACAATTGCGCGGCTGACTGCACTGGGGCATGAAGTGGTGTTGCTCTATATGAACGATGGCGCATGGGAGACCTCCGCGCCTGTGAGGATTGCGGAAGCTAAGAAGGCGTGCGAGATTCTGAAGGCGCGGCCCGCTTATGCGAACCAGATCAACGGCCATGCGATTGTGGATAATGCTCATTACGAAGCGTTTCAGAAGATTATCGAAACGGAGAATCCGGATGCTGTATTCACTCACTGGCTCATCGATAATCATCCCGACCATCGCGGGATTGCCAACTTGACTCTCGAATCATGGAAGCAATTGAAGCATAAATTCGCAATGTACTACTACGAGGTTTCGGACGGCGAAGATACGATGCAGTTCCCGGCACCTACCCACTATGTAGACATTACTGAGGTTGCAGATGCAAAGAAGGCGGCCTGCTATGCTCACGCGAGCCAGGATCCGAACCGCTTTTATGGCGTACAGGATACTGTTGCTAGTTTCCGCGGTCTGGAAAGCGGTTATAAAAGAGCGGAGGCGTATATTTGGCAGATCGGAAGCCCTTACGACATCTTCCCGATGGCGGGCCTGCCTGCACGTTGATGCGTCTGCGAGGCTGTTGCTTATCGCATAATTCGAAGCTATTCTGGCGATAGCTTAGCCGACTTCCAAGAGGGCACATTGTGCCGGGGTATTCGGAACTCATTTTTAGCAAGGGGCTTCCGTGACTGACCCCGCGTTGACCTCCGCCCCACCTTCCATGAGCAAGCGACTCGTGCTGCTGCTGATGGTTGTGGCCTCGGCCGGGTACGTGTGCCGGGTTGCCATTACAGTGGTCGCTCCCGGCATGATGAGAGAATTCGGCCTGACACAGGTGGAAATGGGTACCGTATTCAGCGCCTTCCTGGTTGGGTACACACTATTTCAAGTGCCCTCAGGAGAACTCGCCGACCGTGTCAGCGCCCGCCGCATCTTCCTGGTGCTTTGTTTGGGGTGGGCTTTGCTCACCGCACTAACCGCGTTGGTTGGCTGGCATGGATTCGGGCTGGCCATCGTGATTCCGCAGCTATGGCTGATACGTTTCTTGTTTGGCGTAATAGCTGCACCCACTTATCCTACCTCGGGCAGAACGATTGCCGTCACGACAGCGCCGCGCTTGCAAGCCAGGGCGAACAGCCTGGTGCTGGCGAGCGTTGGCGTGGGGTCGGCAGTTACACCTTTGTTGCTGGCGCCCATTACCAGCCACTATGGTTGGCGCGCGGCGTTGCTCGTGGCAGGCTCGATTGGCGCGGCTGCCGGGTTGTTATGGTGGCGATTCGCGCCCCAGCATTTTCATTCGTCAGGGAGTTCAAATCCACAAGATTCAGGCGACCCTTCCGCCGGGTCAGGATTGAGGGAAGCAGGCCCTCGGCCGCTTCGCTCAGCTAGTTTCTGGTTCCTATCCGCCAGTTATCTTCTGCAGAGTTATCTGGGTTACATTTTCATCTTCTGGTTTTATCTCTATTTGGTGCAGGTGCGACACTTCGAGGTGTTGCAGGCTGCCAGCCTTACAGCACTGCCATGGGTGGCAACTATATTCGGTATTCCGCTGGGAGGCGTACTCTCAGACGCGGCCGTTATGCGCTTGGGTGCGAACTGGGGACGCCGCAGTGTACCCCTCGCCGCGCTTTGCGCCGCCGCTGTTTTTCTTGTCATTGGCGCCCGCACCCCGAGCGCGCTGGTGGCCGTGGCTGCATTGACCGCATGCACGGTGCTGGTACAGTGCACTGAAGGTCCATTCTGGGCGACCATGACCCAACTCTCCGGAGAGCGAAGCGGAATCGCGGGCGGCACAATGAACTTTGGCAGTAATCTCGGAGGCATGGTTTCACCCGCGCTCACCCCTTGGCTGGCAGAACGTATTGGATGGGAAACTACGCTGTCGCTGACGGCGGGACTCGCAGTAGTGGCCGCCTTACTTTGGCTGCGAGTTCGCGTTGAGCCTCAAGCCGAGTTACTTTGATTGGGCTAAGTACCTGACTGCGCAGCATTGCTTGAATTTGCGGCCGCTTCCACACGGGCAAGGATCGTTCCTTCCAGCCTTGGACATTTCGGAACGGATCCGCGCGTTTTCGATCCAGCGCATGACATTGGCCGGTGACTGCCTCTTTCTGAGCTGATCGGCCATGAAGCGCATGTAGGGATCAATGTGCCGAAAGAACTTCATATATCCTGCGCAAAGATAATTAAGACCCGGTTCTCCGTCCTCGGTATAAGCGAAGCGATGTTTGGGGCATTCTCCGTTGCAGGCGAAGCGTACATCGCATCGCATGCATTGTTGAGGCAATGAATCGAATTTGGCATTCCCGAATTCCTGCTGCCGCTGCGATCCGGCGAGTTCCGCCAAGGGCCGTTCCAGGATGTTGCCGAGATGATACTCGGGATATACGAAGTGATCACATGAATAGAGGTCGCCCGTATGTTCGATGGCCAAGGCCGAGCCGCAGGTCTTCTTGAATATGCAAATGTTGGATGGCATCCCACTCCACATTTGCAGTGACTCTTCGAAGATCTGAACAAACTGGAGGCCGACATCCGAACGCACCCACTCGTCGAAGATCGCACAGAGGAAGTTCCCATAATCGACAGGTTTTACTGACCAACTTGTTACACGCGCGTCATCTCCGAACGAGGGCGCGATGAGAATAAGTCCGTTCGTAGTGCTTTGCTGAGCCATGCGCTCGACAATTGGAATAAATTGCATGACCCCGCTGCCTATCTCTTTAAGAAAGCGATAGACTTGCAGCGGATGGGAGGAGTTGCCGTGGTGGACCGTCGTCAGTGTGTTGAATTCGACGCGGTTGTTTCGGAGAATCTCTATGCCGCGGATCACACGCCGGAAAGTGGGCTGCCCGCCCTTGTCAACGCGATAGGTGTCGTGCAATTCCTCCGGCCCATCGATCGAAATGCCTACAAGAAACTTGTTCTTTGCGAGGAAATTTCCCCATCGATCGTCCAGCAGCACGCCATTGGTTTGAAACGCATTATGAATGCGTTTTCCATTTGCGTATTTGTTCTCCAAAGCAATAATCTGCTCGAAGTAAGCTACTCCCAATAGCGTCGGTTCGCCACCCTGCCAAGCGAAATAGATCTCATCGGTATTCTGCTGCTCGATGTATTGCCGGATGAAGCCTTCAAGCACCTCGGGGGACATCTCCCACTTCGAGGTGTTGGGGAAGAGGACTTCCTTTTCGAGATAGAAGCAGTACTTACAATCCAGGTTGCAGATGGGGCCCACTGGTTTGGCCAACACGTGAATGGGGGGAAGGCCCATTACAATTCCTCGACTTCAATGGTAGTGGAAGCCCGCTGGCAAATGCGAAGAAGAAGGCCCACGGGCCCAGGTGATTTTAGCGGAGTAATTCCGGCACTCCTCCTGGTCCGATCCAATGGAAGCCTTCTGGCTGAATGCCGGCGACTTGGGTGCCGGCAAACAGTGCTTTGACAGGACAGCTCTTTCGAAGGTTCAAATGCACGCGGCTAACAATGCTCTCAACGGGCTCAACGAGGATCGGGCCGACGCCGTTGCGAGTAGCTTTGCAGTTCCAACTCACCAACTCTCCATTGGCGCGCTCAATCACGTAGGCTGACGTCAGTGCGACTTCTTCAAGGGCAATGAAGACTTCGTGTACATCGTTGCAGGAGGTCCATCCTGAATCCAACCCGTCTCCGGGGATCGGCTCGTGGTCCGGATAGTGGAACGACGCGATCATTGGCACATACTGTTCGCCGATGGTTCGCTCTACCCGGAGGCCGCGCTTGGGATTGTTCTTATTCGGTTCAAGCATTGTTACTTCGCGATATGGATCTGGCACAAACGCCCACCTTAGTTCGCCGGTGTGGCCGTCAATCAACTGTGCACAACTGCCCATGGCGTTCATAGCCTTTTGTAGCCATAGCTCTTCGCCGGTGAGAAGATATTGGTACCACAGAGCCGGAATAAGCCAGGCGCTCCAACCATGGGGTGAGTCCATCATGTTGAGGGACTTGCCAATCAAGGTGTCGTATTGCGCTTCCCAGAAGCGCAGAGTAGCACCGTTCATCCGACTATCCGGAATCAGCAGCTGTTCAAGACAATGATGAGCGGTAAGCATCTTGCGGGCCGCCTCAGCATAGTGGCGGCGCGCGGCTTCGTCGGTTTGGAGCAGTGCAAATAGTCCGAGTTGCAGACCGGAACAACTGATCATGCCATCTTCAAATGTATTTTCGCCCTCTGTGGTTAGGTTGTCTTGCGAACGAACCAGAAAGTCCATGGCTTTTCGCGCGGAGTTGTAGTGGCGGTCATAGGCGGCTTTGAAGCGGCCATCCTTCGCAGATTCCACCTTCTCGACGGCCATGACGGTCATTACCGATTTCACCGGATAGGCGACCGTGGTGTAGTTATCGTAGTTACCGTCATCGTGTTGCCTGGTGACAACGTAATCAGCGAAGCCGCTGGCCAGATCGAGCCAATAGGGATCGTGGTCGGCGCGAAAACGGTGAGCGAGGACCCCAGCCATCTGCGCGGTGTTCACGAGGAACCGGACCTCAATTGGCCATTCCATCGGATCAGTGACACCGAACTTGACTTTCGGTTTCTTCGCGTTGAGATCCCACTGCAGATTCAAGATTTCCTTCAGACGTTGATCGGTCTGGGCGTCCAAGGCCGGGTCGGGGATATGGCGGTGGGCCAATACATCGGTTTCCAATCCAAGCCACTGTTCCAGATGGCTGGATGCATACTGCTTTTCGGTTAGAGTGGCTTTGCGCGCCTGACGGAGATACCACGACCATGGTTGGCGCACATAGAAACAAGCCTGGCTCTGGCGGCCGTTTGCTGCTGTGACCGTGAGTTGATAGAGGCCAACGCCGCCCTGAGGCGTGAAGCCGGCGATGAACCTTCCCTTCGAGCTGGAATGCACGGCAAGCTGAGATATCTTTCCATCGGGAGCCATTACACTCACGCTGACTGGCGTTGGCGTATCGATTGTGAGCTTGCTACTTTCGCCATCGCCGAGTGTATAGCGGTCCGCATCAATCATGGGTGCTGCCAGAGAAGATGCCAAGAGCGGCTTGATGCTTTCCAGCGATGCGGCGGGCTCAAGATAAATGGTCCAGGTGCGTTCTTGGCCGGGAGGAATTGAAGTGAGATTTTGTGGGTGGCGAGACGGCAGCGGCAAGGCATGCAACAGATCGAGGCTGCACGTGCGGATCAAGTGTCCACCATCGCCCGCGCCCCAAATCGTCTCGTCATAATTGATGTTGTGCGATGCTACAGGAGACGCCGAGCCAATGGTGAGTATTTGGCCCTTGGGGGTCATCAGGTAGCCCCAGAAGTGGGTCTTTTCGCAACGCAACAGGGTGGGAAAGTAGCGATCGTTCCATGAGGGGAAGGTCTTCATCTCGCAGTCGATGCCAATGACAAGCCGGGCGGCTTTAGGCACATAATCGGTGGCACTTTCATTTTTCAATCCGGCGACGATTGCCAATCGATTGTTTTGAAGGCGATAGAGGAGCGAGTAGCGAATACCGTTAGCAGTGCCGCCGAAATTGGGTTCCGATCCTTCCTGCTTTTGCAGATGCACGTCTGCCCATGCTGGTCCGGCGAGAGGCCCACTGCGAAACTTGACTTCGTTCCATTGTGCACCGGTCTTGATCTCGAGAACTCGAATCGTCCCGTTCTCATTGAGGCTCAATCGGAGCTGATCGCCGATCAATGTCCACTTTGAAGCAGCATGGTCAACGCTGGGTGCAGGAGATTGAGTTGCGGCCATGTTATTTCTTGTTGCAAGAGAAACCGCGACAGCGGCACCCAGACCTTTTGATACGAAATCGCGGCGATTCATGGTGTCTCCTTTGCGGACGAAACTGGACCGTCGCGCATCCCCGAGAGGAGATATCAACCGTGGAGTTCCGTCTTCAGCTCTGATTCGATCAAATTGTACGCCCTTCAGCGGTAATGCAAGACCAACACTGAATCTACTGACGAAATCGACGACTTCCTGACGTTTAAAATGACGAGCGTTCCGGCGAAGGTTCTTTCATTCCAGCATTGCACTTCCCGCGTGAGCGCTTTACTTTTGTTTCTAGAGACAAACATCGTGAATGCAGAGGTGCAGTTTAGAATTGGGTCGCTAACCTTCTGCTTGCGAGGGAATTGACGGATGCTCTTGAGTAGCGCGAAAGTTCGAATCGGTGCTCTCGTGCTCAATACGATTGGCACCCTGGTGGTGTTGGTCGCGGGCGGCTCATGTTTGTACGCCGCTCAGTCGATCGCTCCTGCTGCAACCGCCAAGTTGGTTTGTCCGCAAAGTTCTGCAGAATTCGCTCGGAACCACGAGGAGGCGAATCGCTTATTCAAGAAGGGAAATGTCTCCGGGGCTCTTGAACTCTATCGGAGGGCTTATTCCCTGTGCCCATCGGACTACCAGAATGCTCACGACCTGGCGTTGGCGGAGTTTTTGGCAGGAGACTCAGATAAAGCCAAAACCCTGATAGCCGTTCTCCTTCAAACCCAGGATCGAGCTGAGTTGCACAGTCTACTGGGCAGAATCGAATCCGGTGCGAGGAATTACAAGGTTGCGGCCGTTCAGTATCAAGCCGCAGCTCAGGCGGACGCCAGCGAGGAAAACGTCTTTGATTATGGGACGACTCTTGTCAGGCTCGACTACGGCGCCGCAATCAAAATTCTTCGCTACGGAGTCGACAAATATCCGGATTCAGTGAGATTACGCGTCGCATTGGGGACAGCTCTTTACGCCCAGGGCCAGTCTGAGGAAGGCGCTGCCATGCTGTGTCGAGCAGAGGAATTGAATCCGTCTGACCCGCATCCTATGGAAATCCTGGCATCCACGGAGATTGTCCCACCTTCACTGCTGGAGAGAGCCACAAGTCTCCTGGCGGATTTGCAGCGCAGATACCCGAAAGACGGCCTGATTCTATTCGACTATACGCTGGTGAAATCAGGGCGCTGGTCTGGAGACCAGGATGCAATGCCAGTAAATTTTGCCGATTCGATGAGAGCAGTGCTGGCGCTGGACCCAAAACTGCCACAGGCATATTTCCAATTAGCTCTTGCGTATGCACAACAAGGGAATTACAACGACGAGATCATTCTTCTGAAGAAGGCGATAGCGCTAAGCCCCGAGAAAGAGGAGTACCACTTCCGCCTTGCTTCTGCTTACCGGAAAACCGGAAATAAGCCCGGATTTGAAGAAGAGATCGCCAAATTTCAGGAGATTCACAAAAGGCAGTCGGCTAACGGGAATTAGGTTCCCGCCCTTCGCTGCTGTTAAATGGCATGGATTCGTCTGTCCTTCCTCGGGCTCCCGTTAGAAGAGCCCGGGGAAGGAGAATGTGTCGAGAATCCGTTATTGAATCGATTTGAACATAGTTATTGAATCGATTTGACAACAATAGAAACCTGGGATACCATGCGGGTTATATACAACGTTTTCCAGGTCTCAGGAATGAGCATAGTCAAAATGCCACTTCACCGGGTCCGTGCGCATGCAGCAGGTCTTCCATCCTTCGTGGCTGTTCGGAGGAGAGGACCTCGTATCGCCGGGATTCTGCTGCATGTGATGACTTGTTTTGGATTTGACGGCTTGGCTCATTTTTCTGAAGTTCCTTTGGCTCAACATGCAAATCGTTTCTGCCGCCCCAACCTGTCTTCTGGCAGAAGTTCTACAGTCAACCTGCTTCATGCGAAGTTCCTGCGCTTGAGGCCGAACCCGCTTATGCAACTGATCCCGGGAGACATAGGCACCCAAGAGGTTACCAAACGCGAGGGTGTTCCTATCCGTTCAATTCGCTTAAAAAGGAAGTGCCGCAAATGAGAATGACCAAACAGGCAAGTCGAATAGTCCTGATCGTCTGCACCTTGATGCTGGCGACGTTGGTTCCGCATCTATTCGCTCAAGTTGAGAGTGGGCGTATATCCGGAACCGTGAAAGACTCAACCGG
>OCZU010002634.1_pt1 | contig 11419 bp, 10 predicted proteins | sample 1539001 | NCBI WGS metagenome assembly OCZU01 (sample SAMEA3539306, study PRJEB22396) | soil metagenome | biome: tundra; feature: field; material: soil | place: USA | collected 2010-05 | depth 0.15 m
GGTCGCCGTTGCAGCGGATCCCGATCATCGTCTGCCTGCGGAAGCCGAGCGACATGGGGTCCGTTACCGCGACGATCTGCATCACGCCGAGGTCGATCAGCCGCTGGACACGCTGGCGGACCGCCGCCTCGCTCAGCCCGACGGCCTTGCCGATCGCCGCGTACGACCGCCTGCCGTCCTGCTGCAGCTGCTCGATGATGTGCCGGGATACCGCGTCCAGGGCGACCCTGGCCTGGTGCTTGTCCCGCCCGCCTGGCCGCTCGGCAGCAGGCCCTGCGGCCTGCGCGTGTGCCATAGGTTGTGCCTCCTCGCACCACCCATGCTGTCATGCAGGCGCTGTATGTCAACTGATTCCGTTGCGATTAGGCTCAATGAGTGCTGAATCACTTGTCTGACGACACAAGACGTGTCAAAGTCGTAGCCCCCTGACCTGAGGAGGGCGCACCGTGACTGCCCTGCGGAATTTCGTCAACGGCCAGTTCGCCGATGCCGCGAGCGGCGCGGTCAGCGACGTGGTGGACCCGAGTACCGGCGAGGCGTACGCCACGGCGCCGCTGTCCGGCGCCGCCGACGTCGACGCGGCACTGCAGGCGGCCGCCGCGGCCTTCGAGACCTGGCGCGACAGCACTCCGGCTGAGCGAAGCCTGGCGCTGCTGAGGTTCGCCGACGCCATCGAGGCCAGGGCGGACGACCTGGTCGCGGCCGAGAGCCGCAACACCGGCAAGCCGGTCGCCATGGCGCAGGCCGACGAGGTGCCGCCGCTCGCTGACGAGCTCCGGTTCTTCGCCGGGGCCGCCCGCGTGCTCGAGGGCCGGTCGGCTGGCGAGTACCTGGCCGACCACACCTCCATGATCAGGCGCGAGCCGGTCGGCGTCTGCGCCCAGGTGACACCGTGGAACTACCCGATGATGATGGCGGTCTGGAAGTTCGCCCCGGCCCTCGCGGCGGGCAACACCGTCGTCCTGAAGCCATCGGACACCACGCCCGTCTCCACGCTGCTGCTCGCCGAGATCGCCGCCGACTTCTTCCCGCCCGGCGTCTTCAACGTGATCTGCGGTGACCGCGACACCGGCCGGGCGCTGGTGTCGCACGACATTCCGCAGATGGTCTCGATCACCGGCTCGGTGCGGGCCGGGATCGAGGTCGCGCAGGCCGCGGCGGCGAAGCTCAAGCGGGTGCATCTCGAGCTCGGCGGGAAGGCGCCGGTCGTGGTGTTCGACGACGCGGACGTCGGCCGGGTGGCCAAGCAGATCATCGAGGCGGGCTACTACAACGCGGGCCAGGACTGCACCGCCGCGACCAGGGTCCTGGCCGGGCCGGGCATCGCGGCCGATCTCACTGACGCCGTCGCCGCCCTGGCCGCGACCGTGAAGACCGCCGGACCGCAGCAGACTGACGCGTACTACGGCCCGCTGAACAACCCAGCCCAGCTCGCCCGGGTGTCCGGCTTCGTGGACCGTGCTCCCGATCACGCGCAGATCAGGGCGGGCGGCGGCCGGGTCGGCGAGCGGGGCTACTTCTACGCGCCGACCGTGGTCGCCGGGCTGCGCCAGGACGACGAGATGATCCAGGAGGAGATCTTCGGCCCCGTGGTCACCGTGCAGCGGTTCGGCTCGGAGGACGAGGCGGTCCGCTGGGCCAACGGGGTGAAGTACGGTCTCGCCGCCAGTGTGTGGACCCGTGACCACGGCCGGGCGATGCGGGTCAGCCGCGCGCTGGACTTCGGCGCGGTGTGGATCAACACCCACATCCCGTTCGTGTCGGAGATGCCGCACGGTGGCTTCAAGCACTCCGGCTACGGCAAGGACCTGTCGATGTATGGGTTCGAGGACTATACGCGCATTAAGCACGTGATGAGCTATATCGGCATCTAAGCGGTCACGGGTTGGGGGGATGAATGCCCGCAACCCGTGCTTTCGCGCACCTGGCCGACGCGGATTCAGCTGCTTTGCGTCGGGATTGTTACTGACTCAGTTGATCTTGTGACACTCCCGTGCAAACATCACAGGCACGTCCGGCCGGGCAGCAAACCGAGGGGACACCTCATGACGGATACGCAAGCGGGGGCGCTGGCCGGCGCCGGCCAGCGCGCGGCGGACGCGCAGGACGCCGTCGGCATCCTGTGCGCGATCGCCAGCGTCGTCATCTCCAGGAAGCGGTCCTGACGCCGTTGCCGCGGGCGCTCGACGGCACCCGCCCCAAGCCGTTCTGGCTGGACCGCGCGGACGCTCCCGGGCCGGCCCCGCCGCTGGCTGGCCAGGAGCACGCCGACCTGGCCGTGATCGGCGGCGGGTTCAGCGGGCTGTGGACCGCGCTGCTGGCTAAGGAACGCGACCCCGGCCGGAACGTCGTGCTGGTCGAAGGGCGCAGGATTGCCTGGGGCGGCACCGGGCGCAACGGCGGCTTCTGCGCGGCCAGCATCACGCACGGGCTGGCCAACGGGATCGAGCGCTTTCCCGGCGAGATCGAGACGCTTGAGCGGATGGGCCGGGAGAACCTCGACCAGATCGAGCACGCCGTGGCCAGGTACGGCATCGACTGCGACTTCGCCCGCACCGGCGAGCTCGCGGTGGCTACCCAGCCCTGGCAGCTCGACCACCTGGCCGCGTCCGCCCAGATCGCGGGCCGGCTCGGCCTGCGGCCGCGGCTGCTGGACGCCGGGCAGGTCAGGTCGGAACTGAACTCGCCGACGTTCCTGGGCGGGCTGTGGGATCCCGATGGCTGCGCGACCGTGGACCCGGCCCGGCTGGCCTGGGGCCTGCGGCAGGCCTGCCTGGCCGCCGGGGGGCGGATCTACGAGCACACACCGGTCACCGGGATCGGCACCGCCGCCGGCGGGCAGCCGGAGCTGAGCACCCCGGAAGGGTCGGTGCGGGCGGGCCGGGTCGCGCTCGCGGCCGGCGCTTTCGCCCCGCTGCTGCGCCGGCTCCGCTACTACGTCGTGCCGGTCTACGACTACGTGCTGATGACCAGGCCGCTGTCGGCCCGCCAGCTGGCCAGCATCGGCTGGCGGAACCGGCAGGGCGTCGGCGATGCCGGCAACCAGTTTCACTACTACCGGCTCACCGCGGACAACCGGATCCTGTGGGGCGGCTACGACGCCGTGTACTACTACGGCAGCAAGATCGCGGCCAGCCTGGACCAGCGCCCCGCCACGTTCGCCGCGCTCGCCGAGCACTTCAACGCGACGTTTCCGCAGCTGGACGGGATCGAGTTCACGCACTGCTGGGGCGGCGTGATCGACACGTGCTCCCGGTTCTGCGCGTTCTACGGGACCGCGCGAGGCGGCCGCCTGGCCTACGTCGCCGGCTATACCGGCCTGGGTGTCGGCGCGTCGCGGTTCGGCGCGAACGTGGTTCTGGACCTGCTGGCCGGCCAGCCGACCGAGCGCACCGAACTGCAGATGGTGCGCACCAGGCCGCTGCCGTTCCCGCCCGAGCCGGTCCGTGCCGCGGGCATCGGCCTGACCCGCTGGTCACTGGCCAGGGCCGACCGCAACGACGGCCGCAGGAACGCCTGGCTGCGGGCCCTGGACAGCATGGGCCTCGGCTTCGACTCCTGACTGCCGGCACCGCCCCGCCCGGCCGCGGCCGCTCGATCCGGCGGCCCAGGGCCGGCCGGCGATTGTTCAGATGGCCTTTCGCGACTGGTCAGGTTGCGGTCACGAAACCGGCACGTCGCAGATCTAGGTTCCTTTGGTCGCCGCAATGGCGTCGGTACGGCCACTAACAGCACAAAGGAGCATGGATGCAAGGCTTGCGCAGATTCCAGGCCATCGCCGGCGCGATGGCCCTGGCCGCCTTCGGCGCCGCGGGTGCTGGCACGGCGGTGGCTGCCAGTGGCAGCCACGTAGCTGCTGCCGCACACGGCGATCAGACCGCCACGGCGACGCCGATCAAGCACCTGGTCGTGATCTTCGACGAGAACGTGTCGTTCGACCACTACTTCGGCACCTACCCGTTCGCCGCCAACCTGCCTGGCGAGCAGCCGTTCCGCGCCGCGCCAGGCACGCCGACGGTCAACGGCCTGTACGACAACGTGACCCCGGCCGGTCCGACCGGCCCGCTGCTCACCTCCAGCCCGAACGGGGCCAACCCGCTGCGGATCCCGCCGACCGACCCGATGACCTGCGACCAGGACCACGGCTACACCGACGAGCAGTCCGCCGCCGACCATGGCGCCGAGGACTCCTACCCGGCGAGCGTGGGGCACAGCCTCTCGCTGGCCCAGTGCCTGTCCGGCTTCAGCTTCAACGGCTCCCCGGAGAGCGTGCCATCCGGCGGCGCGTCGAGCCCCGCCGTCCTGGACTACTACGACGGCAACACCGTCACGGCGCTGTGGAACTACGCGCAGCACTTCTCGATGGGCGACAACGCGTACGGCACGACCTACGGGCCGTCGACTCCCGGCGCGCTGAACGTGACCGCCGCGCAGACGTACGGCGCCATCTGCGGACCGTCGTCGGCCACCATCAACGCCTCGCCGTGCGCCGCCCCGCCGGGTCTGAACGTCAGCGACCCGCTGTCCTCCACCATCACAACCGGCCCGTCCGGGCCGACGTCGGTGGCCGACCAGCCCGCTGCCGGACCCGGCACCACCTTCAGCGACGCGGACCCGATCTACGACATCTGCACCTACGCTCCTTCAGCCGATGGCGGCGACGGGCGCGCGCCGGCCAGCACCATCGCGATGGGCGGCAACAACATTGGCGAGGAACTGACCACCGCGGGGATCACCTGGGGCTGGTTCCAGGGCGGCTTCGACGACGGGTACGTCCCCGGCCAGGGAACCCCGCCGACGACGGCTCAGATCTGCTCGCAGAACCACCAGAACGTGGGCGGCAGCCCGGTCACCGATTACAACCCGCACCACGAGCCGTTCCAGTACTACGCGTCCACTGCCAACCCGATGCACCTGCCGCCGACCTCGGTGCACATGATCGGCCGGACCGACCAGGCGAACCACCAGTACGACATCGCGGACTTCTGGGCCGCCGCGGACAACGACAGCCTGCCGAGTGTCTCCTACCTGAAGGCCCCCGACTACCAGGACGGTCACGCCGGCTACTCCGACCCGACCGACGAGCAGAACTGGCTGGTCAGCACCCTGAATCAGCTCCAGTCCCTGCGGACCTGGCGGTCCACGGCGGTCGTGATCGCCTACGACGACTCCGACGGCTGGTACGACCACGTGCTCGCGCCGGTACTGACCGAGTCGCAGACCTCGCTCGACACGCTCACCGGAACCGGCCAGTGCGGCGCGTCGGCGGCCCTTGTCCCGCACAACAGCGCCAGCCAGCCCGAGCAGGGCCGGTGCGGCCTCGGACCGAGGCTGCCGTTCCTGCTCATCTCCCCATGGGCGCGGGCGAACTACGTGGATAACTCGCTGCTCGACCAGAGTTCGGTGGTCAAGTTCATCGAGGACAACTGGAACGTTCCCGCGATGGGCAACGGTGCCACGGACACCGCGGCCGGCTCGATCGGCCTGATGTTCGACTTCCACGCTCACCCGCAGCGTCCGCTGTTCCTCAGCCCGGCGAACGGCAAGGTGAGAAGGCGGTAGGGCCCGCCAGCCCGTCAGCACAGCGCCATTTGGCCGGCCACGCGACGGCGCGCATGAACGGCCACTGTCTGCTGGTCAAGCGTGGGCGACGGCTCGGGTTGTCCTGTCGAAGGAGCCGGCCGGCTCCTTCGACAGGACGCAGAACTCGACACCCGGTTCTTGACCTGCTTGCCATCTACAAAGTGCGGTAAGTAACTCCGCTCCGCCGCCGTTGCACAAGCGCCATGCGTGATGCTGCTTAGCCTCCAGCGAACGCGGGCGGATCCATCCGCAACTGCGCAGACCGTGCCTGATTACCTCCAAGTGGCGCCGTTCCAGCGCTCGATCAGGTTCTCGCCGACGGCCCATGCGTTCCGGGAGGAGGTCGCCGTCACGCCATAGAGGCCGCTGCCGGGCCTTGGACTGGGGCTCGTCACCTGCGTCCAGGTGGTGCCGTTCCAGCCCAAGATGAGGGTTTTGCCGCTGCCTGTGTTCCCGACCGCCCATGCACTCCTGGCGGAGATCTCGGCCACGGCATCGAGGGCACTCTGCCCGCCGGGAGTCGGGCTGGCAACCCGCGTCCAGGTGGCGCCTGTCCAGTGCAGGATCAGGGTCTTGCCCTTGTTGGTCTGGCCGACAGCCCACGCGTCGCTGGCGGAGGCTGCGGCGACGCCCAAGAGCATGCTGCCGCCTTGGTAGGCCGGGCTGGGCTGCACTCTCCAGGCGCTGCCGTTCCAGTGCATGATCAGGGTATTGCCGGTGGAGATGCTGTACCCGACGGCCCACGCATTATTGGCGGCGGTCGCGGCGACGCCTTCGAGCACGCCTCCAAGTCCGGGGACTGGGCTGGGCACCCGCTTCCAGGCCGTCCCGCTCCAGTGCAGGATCAGCGGCTTCGGGGCACGGAGGGCGTATGCGTCGCCGACTGCCCAGGCATCCCTGGCCGAGGTCGCGGCCACGCCGTGAAGGACACCGTCGCGTGCTGGCCGCGGGATTGCCGCCCGCCTCCAGGCAACACCATTCCAGGAAAGGACCAGAACTCGGGAACCGGCGGTGAAGTCGGCGTACCCGACCGCCCAGGCCCTGCGGACTGAAACAGCCGCGACGCCGCAGAGGTCGCTGCGGATTCCCGGAGCCGGGCTTGGTACCCGCTTCCAGGTCCGGCCGGTCCGGCGCACGATAAGGGTCTTGCTGTCGATACCAGGGCCGCTGTAGCCGACCGCCCAGGCATTCCCGGCAGAGCTAGCAGCCACGCCGGAAAGAATGCCGCTCACGGTCGAGAATACCGAAGCTTGCGGCGAGGTGATGCGGGCGCCGGCCGGCACGGTGGCTGCGATCCCGCCGATCGCCCCCGCCACCAGCAGCGGGACAGCGACAGACCTCGCGGACCCTGCGACGAGCTTCCGCATGCGCACCGAACTGCCACCTCCCTCAGAGAGCGACCGTCGTACTCGAGCCCGGCCATAACCAGGACAGCCAGGCCCGCTGGCCTCGAGGTAACAGCGGCCAGGCGCTGCGGACTGCGCTACGCCTTGAGCATGGCAGGCCGCACACCGGAAGGCCAGAAGCGAAAATATGGGTGGTTCTTACCTTTCAACCGCTTCTCATCCGGCACGGTGATGAAGAGCAGGATCTGGCTCCGGTCTGGTGAGGTGATCATGCACTCTTCGTGTCCCGGCTCGTTGGGATCGTCAGGATCTTCGGAGAAGCCCAGAACCTGACTGGGCGTACGCGTTGAGAGCGTCGAAGGACGTGTGCGAAATGCGGCTGGTCATGGCGACAGCCTAGATTTAGCTGCTGGCTTTCCCCGGCTATCGGACAACAATAGTGACGCTGAAATGCCGCTGGCTTGCCGTGCAGCGCAGCGCTTCGCCGCATGTGGTGCGGCTCGCGGTGATCACGGCGGTTCCCGGGGCGAGCGCCAGGAATGACGTGCGCACCGGCGTGCAGCCCAGGCCGGGGATCTTCGGGCAGTTGCCCGGCCTCGGCAGAGGGGTAGCCGCCCCGTCCTGCCGCAGCACCGCTGGTGCCGAGCTGCCGCGCACCTGCCAGTAGGTGCTCGACAGGACCAGGTTGAGGCGTTCACCCACCGTGACGTGGAGCGTACGGCCATTGGCGTGGTCGCTCGAAACGGTCACCGCCCCGGGCGTCCCGGTGCCGCCGGACGGGGCGGGCCGGCTGCCAGCCGACGGCACGCCGCTGCCGCAGCCGGCCATCAGCAGCGCGACGACTGCGCCGGCCAGCGGCCAGGCGGGGAACGCAGGCCTGCCCGCGCGCTTACCGCCGCGAGAGCGGACAGATTCCGTGGGCATCGATCCTCCAGGGCCACGCATCACGTCCCTTGGACGGCGGCGGCGGCGATGCGGTTCCAGCCTCACGGCAATGGCCGCCAGATGTGCAGCGTGATGTGCATGAATTCCTCGCAGAACCGGCCGTCCGGCGCGGTCCGCCTGAGCAGCGCGCGCAGGTCCTGCTCGAACCGCGCCCTGTCCGCTCCGAACAGGTGCGGCGCGGCGTAGGACAGCGAGAAGACCGACGCGACGACCTCGTCCTCGTCACGCTCGGCAACCGATCCGCCGCGGATCTCCAGGGGGCCGGGCCCGGTGAAGCCCGCGTCAGCGAAGACGTCGTCAGCGTACGCCGCGCCGGAGGATGCGGCGCCGCTGTCCAGGGCCGTGGCTCTGGGCGGCGACGCAGGCCTGGCTCCTCGGCCCGCCCGCCGGACCGAGCCGAGGTAATCGCGGATCAGCAGGTCGATCCCGGCTCTCGGCGGGCGGGGGAGCGGCAGCGGATGCTCGCCCGGCGCGCCCTGATGAGTTGTCGCGTGGACGATCACGCACGCGCCGGCCGGATCGAGCACGGTCCGCACGAGCCGCGCGACCTTCGGCCGGTCGACCCAGTGGAAGGACTGCGCGAACGTCACGACGCGGAACTCGCCGAGCTCGGCCGTAATCTCCTCGGCGCGCATGCGGCGCCATTCGATGCTGCCGATTCCAGCGCGCTCCGCTTGTGCTCGCGCCGACGCGATCATTCCCCTGCTGGCATCGATGCCGACGGCCGAGGCGAAGAATGGCGCGAGCAGCAGCGTGAGCGGGCCTGGCCCGCATCCGACGTCCAGCAGCCGACCGGAACCGTCCAGACCTACGGCCTCAGCCAGGACGTCACCGAGCTCAGCCGGGTACGGCATCCGGCCGGCCAGGTAGTACTGCGCGGCCCCGGCGTACAGGGTCTGGTCCCACTCCCAGCCATCAGGTCCGTCAGCCATCGAGCAATGATCTACGAGGACTGGCGGCGGAGCCGCCAGAGCGCCTGGCGGGCCCGCTGCAGCGCGCTGTCGGCCTGGCGGGTCGCGATCCTGGCGTGTGAGAGAAGCCGGCGCTCGTCGGTCAGGTGCTGCTCGATCGCCTGCACGGAGCCGGCGCGCTCCTGCTCCGCCGCCTTGGCCGTGTCCGCGGTACCGCTAGCCCGCGCCACGGCCTCCTCCGCCGCGGCGACGGCCTGCTGGCGCTGGCGCACGCGCTCGGCCTGCGCGCGGGCCTCATCCTGGGCCTCGTCATCCTGGGCCTCGTCTTGGGCGGGCGCGCTGGCCTTGGTGCTTTCCGCCTTGCTGCTGGCCGCCTTGCTGCTGGCCGCCTTACGCGGTCGTGGCGGGGCGGGACCTGACGGCGCCGCGGTGCCGATTCCCGGGCCGAAGCCTGCCCAGTGCGCGGCGCGGACCAGCGTCCCGGCGGCGACCTGCCCGGCGATGCCGGGGTCGGCGAGCGCCGCGCTGAACGTTTCGGTGACCTCGTCGCGCATGGCCGCTGACGCGGACCGCTGACCGGACTCCGCCAGTGCCTGCCTGACCAGGCTGTCGATCAGGTGACGGCGGGCCAGGGAGAGCTCGCGGATGCTCGTGCCGTCAAGCGCCGCCTCGCCGACCCTGAGCCGGTCGCCCAGCTCGGCCAGCCTGGCCGGCACGCTCGGGTCGGCGCGGACCAGCTTGTTGACGACCCATGCCGACCGGGTCGGCTTGCCGAAAGCCGCGATCGTCTTCGCTGCCGCCCGATCGCCAGCCGCGCGCGCCTGCGCGGCCAGCTCACGGCGTCGCCCGGTGAAGACGTCGGGGTCCGCTGAGTACAGCTCGCCGGCCGCCGCGCTCACCCGGTCACTGTCGTTCACACGTCCATCGTGCCCTGCCGCGCCGCGGTTGACATCAGCGCACGCCAAGACGCCGGTCGCGGACCCGCGGGGGAACGATGCCAGGGCATTAGGGTTGGCAAGGTGAGCAAGCAGTTCCACGGCGCCCGGTGTCAGGCCGATGCGTATCAGACGCGGACTCGGGCACCTGCCCGTCAGGCGGCTGGGCTCCAGGCGTGATCAACCTCGATCTGAACTGGCAGCAGGCCGCGGCCTGCGCTGGCGTCCTCGCGGTCGCGGCAGCCGCGATGCTGCGCCAGAGCCGCGTGCTGGCGCCGGTCGGCCAGCCTTCGAAGACGCAGCCTTCGGAATCCGGCCCGATCTCCGGCACGACGGCGCGGGAGGGCGCCATCGCCGGGCGCGCCGTCGCCGCCAGGCGGCTCTCCGCGGCAGGCGGCTTCGTTCGGGAGGCCGCTCTGGTCGTCGGCCTGTTCGCGCTCTGGCAGTTCGCCGGATCGTTCTCCGTGCTCGGCCCTGCCGGCGCCGTCGGCCGCGCTCGCTGGCTCTGGCAAGCGGAACGCGTGCTGCGCCTGCCGAGCGAGGCCAGCGTGCAGCGGCTGGTCCTGCCTCATCCAGCGCTTGTACAGGTCTTCGACCTCTACTATGACGTGCTCCACTTCCCCGTGCTGCTCAGCTGCATGATCTGGCTGTTCATCCGGCATCGTGACCGGTACGGCCAGTTCAGGACGACGCTGGTCGCGTTCACCGGGCTCTGCCTGCTGATCCAGCTCATTCCGGTCGCGCCGCCGCGGCTGCTGCCCGGGATCGGGATGGTGGACACGGCCGCCGTCTACGGGCAGTCGGTCTACTCGACCACGGGCGGCTTCGAGGCCGACCAGCTTTCCGCCATGCCGTCCGTGCACGTCGGCTGGGCCATCCTGGTGGCTGTCGCCGTCATCTTGGTGACGCGGTCACGCTGGCGCTGGCTCGCCGTGGTCTATCCCGCGCTCACGACGCTCGCGGTCGTCGTCACAGCCAACCACTTCTGGCTGGACGGGATCGTGGCCGCGGCAGTGCTGGGCCTCGTGCTCGCCGCTCAGGCTGCCTGGCGGCGAAGGCTGGCGGCTCGGGGCGCCGCCGACCATCGCGATCTGGCCGTAGCCCATTCGTCCTGCTAACCGCGAGCGCCGGCGAGCGGCATCACTGGCTGGTGGGCGGACCACGCGGTCCAGATGACCAGGGACGGAACGCCAGCCGCGCGGACCGAACTCCGCCCCAGCCAGCTATCGGACGACGGTTACCGATTGACCGTCTACCTCATTCCCTAGAGAACCACGCCACCGCACTCACGGAAGACGATGAGCGCGGCGTGCAGCGCCAGGCCCGACTCCGCGCTGTCAACCGAGACTCCGAGCAGCTGCTCGATCTGGCGCAGGCGCTCGTACAGCGTGGGCCGTGCCAGCCCGGCTCGCCTGGCTGCTTCGGCCTTGTTGCCGCCCGCCGCCAGATAACTTGCCAGTACCCGGACTAGGTCAGTTCCGGCTCGGTCGTCGTGCGCCAGCAGCGCACCGAGCTCCCGCTCGGCGAAGGCGAGCACGCGCGGATCGTCGCGCAGCTGGTAGAGCAGACCGGCCAGGCGCAGGTCGGCCAGGCGGGCGAACGGCTGACCCGGCCCGCGCTGACCCTCGCGCTGACCCGGCCCGCGCTGACCGTGCCGACCCTGACCGGGGCCGCTGACACCCGCGCCGACGTGCGCGGC
>OCZU010002635.1_pt1 | contig 11410 bp, 11 predicted proteins | sample 1539001 | NCBI WGS metagenome assembly OCZU01 (sample SAMEA3539306, study PRJEB22396) | soil metagenome | biome: tundra; feature: field; material: soil | place: USA | collected 2010-05 | depth 0.15 m
GGCGAACATCACGCCGATGGTGGTGCTGCATCATTTTTCCAACCCGCCGTGGATTTCGGCGGCGGGCGGCTGGCTGAATCCGGCGGCGATTCCCGCATTCGTGGATTATGTCACGAAGCTGGTGTCGGCCTTGAAGGAGCGGGTTTATCTGTGGAACACGTTCAACGAGCCGGACACCTACGCCTCGCTGACCTATTTGATCGGCGGGTTTCCGCCGTTTCATAAATGTCGTTTTCGTTCCTATCGGAAAGTCATCAAGCACATGGCCGAGGCGCACGTTCAGGCGAGCCGCGTCATCCGGCGCGATGGCAACACGGGCAAATCCCCGGAAGTCGGTATCGCAAAGAACTGGACTTATTTCGAAGCGTTCCAAAAATATTCTTTCTGGGACCATGCGTTGGCGACGGCCTGTCATCACGCCTTCAACCGTTTCGTGCTGGATGCGTTTTTGGGCGGCCGACGGCGCGAGGCGTCTACTTACCTTGGAGTCAATTATTATGGCCGCGCGCGGCTGAATCATTTTCAGGCGCTGGTGCCGACCAACGGTGTTTCCAAAGCAAGATTGAAGCAACTTGGCATCGTCTGCGATGACATGTTTGAACGGCATCCGTCCGGTTTTGGCCTGCTCCTGAAAAAATTTCACCGCCGGTACGGCCTGCCAATCTACATCACCGAACACGGCGCTGCGTCCACGGACCACGACTTCCGTATCCGCGACCTCACGCAGCATCTGCACGAGTTGAACCGCGCGATGAACGACGGCGTGGCAGTGCGGGGATTTTTCTACTGGTCGCTGCTGGACAATTTCGAGTGGCAGTTCGGCTATTCGAAAAAGTTCGGGCTGCTGTCCGTGGACTTCAACGACGAAAAACTTCCGCGCCGGATGACGAAGGTGGGTGAATTTTATCGTGGCATCTGCACCACGCGTGGAACGGCGGGCATGCGAGAGAATTCGCACGCGCCGGTTTGATTGGCTGCCACGACAACTGCAGGCTTCGAGACGTCCGGCCGACATTTGCTTTGCATGCACCGTGCCTGTTATCTAGCATCGTTTCACTTATGGAAATTAACCCTTTCTTCGCCGGTTCCAAGGCAGCCCGGCTCCTGATCGCGATGCTTTTCGCGGCCGGTTTCAGCCTGTCCGCCGCCGATCCCGCTCCGCCCGTCACGACCAATGCCGTCACGGGCTCCAGTTCGAACACCGTTGAAAATTCGGTGGTGAAAATTTTTTCCACGGTGCGCTACCCCGATCCCTACAAGCCGTGGACCAAACAGTCGCCGGAGGAACAGACCGGCAGCGGGGTGGTGATCGAAGGCAAACGCATCCTGACCAACGCGCATGTCGTCAATTACGCCAGCCAGGTGCAGATCCAGGCGAACCAGGCCGGCGATAAAATATCCGCCACCGTGGAGGCCATCGCCCCGGGCATTGACCTGGCGGTGTTGAAACTGGACGATGAAAAATTCTTCGACACCCACCCGCCGCTGGCGCGGGCCAAGGCGTTGCCGGGCATCAAGGATGCGGTCCTGGCCTACGGCTTTCCGGAAGGGGGCAGCGGCCTTTCAATCACCAAGGGAATCGTTTCGCGCGTGGAATTCACACCCTATAATTTTCCGATTTTCGGCCTGCGCATCCAGATTGATGCCGCCATCAATCCCGGCAACAGCGGCGGGCCGGCGGTGGTGGGCGACAAGATGATCGGGCTGACGTTCAGCCGGCTGAATGAAGCCGACAACATCGGCTACATCATTCCCAGCGAAGAGATTGACCTTTTTCTAACCGACATCGCCGACGGTCATTACGACGGTAAGGCCGCCATGTTCGATGTTCTTCAGACACTGGAGAATCCGGCCCTGCGCACGTTCCTCAAGCTGCCCCCGGACGCCGAGGGTATGGTCGTTCATAAGCCATTCAAAAGAGATCCGGCTTATCCGCTCAAGGAATGGGATGTCATCACCAAAATCGGCGACACCCCGGTGGATGACCAGGGCATGGTCAAGCTGGGGGACGACCTTCGCGTGCATTTTGACTATGAAATCCAGCATATCGCCACCAATGGCACCGTACCGCTGACCATTGTCCGGGCCGGCAAGGAGCTGAAAATCAACCTGCCCATTTCCGCGGATTATCCGCGGTTGATTCCCGGATTGAACGGCGCTTACCCCTCTTATTTCATCTGTGGACCGCTGGTTTTTTCCGCCGCCACGGAGGAGTACCTGGGCGGTTATCTGCGGACAAAGTATGCCGGAACCATCATGTCGCGCTACAGTGCATTGGGCAATCCCCTAGTCACGCGGATGGCTGACCAGCCCGCTTTTCCGGGGGAAGGCCTGGCCGTCATCGCCTCCCCCTTTTTCCCCCACAAGCTGGCGCAGGGTTACGGCAATCCCCGGTCGGAAGTGGTGCAGGCCGTCAATGGCATCCCGGTAAAAAATCTCGGTCATCTCGTCGAGATTTTACGGGACTCGAAGGACGAGTTCATCACGATTGAATGCAACAACCGCTTCGGTGAAACCATGATTTTCCCGCGCGCCCAATTGCTGGCCGCCACCGATGAAATCCTGACCGACAATGGCGTCCGCTCACAAGGTTCACCGGACACGCTGGCGGTTTGGAATGCCAAATCCGCCAAGTAAACGGCAATGGTGTTTGTCCGGTGCGTTTGCTAATTCCCTTGATTTCTATTGATTTGCAATCTGGTGATGGCGTGTGATATTGCCGCCATGCTGGCGACCCCGGAAATCATCCGCGAAACGAGTCAACTCGCGCAATTGGAGCAACTGCTTCCACGCTGGCGCGCCGTACCGCTCTACCGCGATGCCTTTGTGCGGGCGGATTGCCGGCATGCGGACTTCGACTGCTTCCAACGCCTGCCGCTGATGACCAAGCCGGAAATGCGAAATGATTTCCCGCGAAATTTTCTAGGCACCGGATCGACGCTGGAAACCTTGCTGGAGAAAAATCTGGTGGAATTGGAACACACGTCCGGCACGTCGTCAGAACGGTTGCCGGTGATTTTCGGGCAGGGCTGGTGGAACGCGCAGGAGGAACGCGCGCTGCGGCTGAATGGTTTCATCGGGAAAATCCTTGATGAATTCCCCAACGCCCGCCGCGCCACCATCACGTCGCCGTCGTGCAACGGCCTGACCTGCCCGACCGTCTGGATGTCGCGCGAACAGCGCACCATCGGCAACGCGCTGTTCGTCAATCTTGCGCGCATCCCGTTTCTGCTGGCCGAGGCGGAACTGTTGCACATGGCGGCGGAAATTGCCGACTGGGCCCCGCAGTTTTTGGATGTTGACCCGGTTCACGGCGCACGCTTCGCGCTTTATTGCGAGCAGCACGGCCTGAAATTTCCCTCGCTGAAATTTATTTTGGGCAGCTACGAATTCGTCAGCGTCGTGCATCGCCGGATTCTGGAACGCGTCTTTGGCGTGCCGGTGTTCAATCTTTATGGCTCGACGGAGACGGGCCACCTGCTCATGGAAAACGAAGCGGGCGAAATGAAACCCAGCTACGACACGGCGTTTCTCGAACTCGTGGACGCGGACGCGCGCGGCATCGGCGATCTCGTCGTGACGACGCTCACCAATGATTACATGCCATTGCTGCGTTACCGCATTGGCGATCTGGCGGAGCGGCACCGCCAGCCTTACGGGAACCGCTACACCGTTCACGGTCGCGTCCGCGACGCCCTCACGGCCAATGACGGCCAGCGCGTAACGACGTGGCATGTGGACCAATGTTTCGCTGCAGCCAGCGGCATCGCGCATTATGAATTGCGCCAGAATGAAAGCGGCGATTGTGTTTTGCGCTTCGTGCCCGACAGTGCCGGGCCGGCGGAAAAGGTCATGAACGCCGTGACCTCGCGGCTCGAAGCTTTATTGCAGTTTTCCGCAACCATCAAAACCGAGGCGATGCCGGTTTTAGTGCCGGCGGCTTCGGGAAAATTCCGGCTGACCTGCCGGACTAGCCCGAACCTTCAGACGTAGAGATAAACGTAGGCGGCAAAGGCGATTGCCGCCACGCCGGCCGCCGCCGCGATGGACCAGAGGAAACTCCGTTGCCGCGCCGCGATCGCAAACGTCGAGATGATCACCGCCAGTTGCGCGGCGAGCATGCCATAGAAAAACTTCCCACTGCGCCTTTGATGCTTCTCGGCGGAGTAATTGTTCTGGCGCACCTGCAATTCATAGATGCCCGCAATGGCCTGGTTCAACCGCGCCTCGGTGTCGTAACGCGACGCCGTGTAGCGCAGGCGCGCGGCGGAGAAATCACGGAACGCCCGCTGGTCGCCGCCCGTCAGCAACGCCTCGTCGAGTTTGTCCGACGCCTTGTTGATGGACTTGGTCGCATTGTCGAACGCCGTGGCCGCCGCCTGCGCCGCCACCAGCGATGCCGCAAGCTGTGCCGGTTTCACCTTTACCAGCACGGCGGCGATTTCCGCTTCCGGTTTGGAATTTTCCATGGCCCCCAGCGCCGCCTGCACGCCATCGTCAAATTTTGCCGGCACGGCCTCCGGCAGTTGGTTTTTCGTCAGCGCGGCAACCGTGGCGGCCTCAGCATCCCGCAAGGCTGTCACGTTGAGCGGCTGCACATCGCCCGTGGCCGTGAGCAACTCGAGCGTGTTGTGCGCGACGGCGCTGCGCAGTTTCTTGGCCTGATAATAACCCCACTGGTCGCCAGCCTTGGACTGGAGCTGTGCCGCGAACGAGCGGTCATATTGCGCGCGGGTCATCTCGCTGGAGGCGAGGCCGGCGAGCATCGTGGCGACCACGGCCATGACCACGGGCGTCGCGCCGAGGACTTTGCCGAATTTATTTTGCGGCAGGTCTGCCTTCAGATTTTCCGGTATTTCAATTTTCGCAGCCATGATTAGTTTGCCAGTTTGCCGCGCAGCCTACCAAAATTAAATTTCTCCGCCAGCCTGTAAATTGCCGGTTGCCGCGCCCGGCCGAAAAATTCACCATCGTGCGCGGCAAATGAATTCTCCCTGGCAATCCGATCTTGTCACTGCGCAAACGCGGCTGATTGCATGCAGCCTGAATCATTGGACGGGGTGCGATTTGCTGCCGGGAGATTTTTCACCGGCGGAACTCGCGGAGAAAATATTCCACGCGCCCTTCGCGCTCGTCTCGCACGGCACGGAAGCCGACCCGGTTTTGAACTATGGCAACGCCGCCGCGCTCGCGCTCTGGGAAATGTCGTGGGCGGAACTGACGCGCACGCCGTCGCGGCTCACCGCCGAGGCACCAAATCGTGAGGAGCGGGCGCGCCTGCTGGCGGTGGTGACGGCGCGCGGCTTCATTGATGATTATTCGGGCGTGCGGATTTCAAAATCCGGACGGCGCTTCAAAATTTCCCGCGCTACCGTTTGGAATTTACTGAAGGAAGACGGCCAGCCGTGTGGACAGGCGGCGATGTTTGACAGGTGGGAATTCCTTTGATGTGGCACGTCTGCTATTTTCGAACGGATGAATCGAGAACGCATCGTGATTGTCGGCGGCGGGGCAGCGGGCTTTTTCGCCGCGCTCACCTGTGCCGAACTACGGCGCAACGCGGAAATTCTCATCCTCGAAAAGACCGCGCATTTTCTCGCCAAGGTAAAAATCTCCGGCGGCGGACGTTGCAATGTCACCCACGCCTGCTTCGACGCGCGCGAACTTACGTCGCGTTATCCGCGCGGCGAACGCGCCTTGATCGCGCCGTTCCAACAATTTCAGGCCGCCGACACCGTCGCGTGGTTCGAGCAGCGCGGCGTAAAACTGAAAACCGAAGCCGATGGCCGGATTTTTCCGACAACCGATTCTTCGCAGACTATCATTGATTGTTTGATGAATGCGGCGAATCAAGCGGGAATCAAACTGAAAACAAACTGCGGGGCCGAAGGTGTCATCAAGAGGCCAGACGGACAATTTGAAATTACACTTGCGACAAAAAAATCTTCTCCCTCTCCTCCCCAAAAGGAGGAGAGGGCCGGGGTGAGGAGGACGTTTGAGAATGGACAAACCCCTCACCCCAACCCTCTCCCCATTGAGCGGGGAGAGGGAGAAGACTCTGCGGGCGAGAAAATTCTGTGCAATAAATTGCTGCTCGCCACCGGCGGCTGCCGCACGCCGGCGCTTGGCCAACTGGCCGTCTCGCTCGGCCACACGCTCGAAGCCCCCGTGCCATCGCTGTTCACCTTCCACATCGAAACGCCTTGGCTCCGTGAACTGGCGGGCGTTTCAGTCGAATCCGTTGAAGCATCCGTGCCCGAAACCAAGCTCCGCGAACGCGGCGCGCTGCTGATAACACATTGGGGTTTGAGCGGGCCGACGATCCTGCGGTTGTCGGCTTGGGGCGCGAGAGAGCTGCACGCGAAAAACTACCGTTTCACAATTCAGATAAACTGGCTGCCGCACTTGAACGCGGAAAAACTCGCGGCGGCTTTTCAAACCTGCCGCCAATCGCAGCCGGCCAAATTCATCGTCAATACGCCGCTGGCGAAGTTGCCGTCGCGGCTCTGGGAACAGCTTGTGATCGCGTCCGGCCTCGCGCGCGATACGCGTTGGGCGGCGCTTTCGGGTGCGGGACAGCACCAGTTCATCCAGCAATTGCTGCACACAGAATTCCCGGTCACGGGTAAAAGCCTGAATAAGGACGAGTTCGTGACGTGTGGCGGCGTCAAGTTGAACGAAGTGAATTTCAAGACGATGGAGAGTAAAATTTGTCCGGGACTTTTTTTCGCCGGCGAAGTGCTGGACATTGATGGCATCACGGGTGGATTTAATTTCCAAGCCGCCTGGACGACTGGCTGGCTGGCGGGTCGCGCAATGGCAGAAAGCTGATTAGTGTTGTAAGGTTTCGGTGATTTGCGCGACTCATGTTTGAACATGAGTGGCCATGAAATCATCAAACCAGTATGCAACCGATAAAAATTGCGGGCATGGCGGCCGCGGCGTTGCTGGCGGCGGGCATTTTTGCCGTGGTTCACACCGCGGGCCGCGCTCAACAAACAGATCTTTCGAACAACCAAATCAAGAAACCAACGAACATGAGCGATTTCAAGAAACCCAGCGCAATGGAACTGAAGCAGAAACTGACGGCCGAACAATTTGCCGTCACCCAGCAGAGCGCCACCGAACCGGCGTTCCACAACGAGTTTTGGAACAACCACCAGCCCGGCATCTATGTGGACATCGTGTCGGGCATGCCGCTGTTCAGTTCGCTGGACAAGTTTGATTCCGGCTGCGGCTGGCCGAGCTTCACCGCGCCACTGAACGGCACGGACGTGGTCGAGCACACCGACAATTCCTACGGCATGGCGCGCACCGAAGTCCGTTCGGCGGTCGCCGATTCACATCTTGGCCATGTGTTCGACGACGGCCCGAGCGACAAGGGCGGTTTGCGTTATTGCATCAATTCGGCGTCGCTGAAATTCATTCCGGTGGCAGAAATGGAAAAGGCGGGCTACGGCCAGTATCTCGCCCCGTTCGTGAAAGCGGGCTTGATCAAGGCCAGCACGACTTCAACAAATGCGCCCTCGAAGGATTAATTTAGTCCAACGGGCAAAGCTGGGTTAAAATTAGTCGAATATGGTTCCAAAAATGCTGCTTCCATTTCCAGAAAATTCGATGAAGTTGAATATGGGTTTTGATTATGGGGCCATTGTTCCAGATTGTTTATGCCAGCACCGCCAGCAAATCTTTCGATCGGTCCGCGTTGAAGGAAATGCTCAAGGGCGGTGTCCGGCGAAATACGCAGGCGGGCATCACGGGATTGCTGCTCTACAAGGACGGATGTTTCATGCAGGCGCTGGAAGGTGAGGAGCCGGTGGTGAAGGCGCTCTTCGCAAAGATAAGCCGCGACCAGCGCCATCATAGCGTCACTCCGTTGATACAGGAGCCGGTCACGCAGCGATATTTTCCTAATTCGGCCATGGCGTTCCGGGATTTGGAGATGGCAGAAAACCAGAATCTACCCGGCTACAGCGAATTTTTGAACACGCCTTGGAATGGGGAATTGCCTGCGACGGATATTCCAAAGTGTCAAAAGCTGCTGTTGCTTTTCAAGCAAAACATCCGCTGAATCCCAAAAAATTGCCGAGGCTGTGGTCATTGGTTTGGCAAGGAGAGCCAGAGCCGGTTTAAGCTGCTCACTTCACCGCCGCATAGACGTGATGCACGTCGTCGTGGTCGTCGAGCGCGTTCAGAAAATCCATGACTTCCTTGTGGTGCGCTGCTGACACTTCCGGGAAATTTTTTGCGACATAGCGCATCTCCGAGGCGGTCACGTTCCAGCCCGCCGCCTTCAACGCCTTGGAAACGTGGTCCAGTTCTTTGATTCCGGTGAAAAAACGCGCGCCTCTTTGTCCGGCGGGAACTTCCTCGGCTTCGAGCGGCTCGAATTCGTTCGCGCCGGCTTCAATCGCATCGCCCTCGGCATCGCGGTTCGCGTCCGCGTGCGTGGCCTCAACGACGCCGAGGTGGTTGAAGAAAAACGCCACGCTGCCCGGCTGGCCCATCGAACCGGCCTTGAATAGATTGCGGATCTCCGGCGCGGTGCGGTTGCGGTTGTCCGTCAGGCATTCCACCACGACCGGAATCTTGTGCGGCGCATAGCCTTCATAGACGATGGTTTCGTAACTAACCTTTTCCTCGCCGATGCCCGCGCCCTTTTTGATGGCGCGCTCGATGGTGTCCTTGGTGACCGAAGATTTCTTGGCCTTCTCGACGGCGACAAACAGGCGCGCGTTGAGGTCGGGGTCGGCCCCGCCCATTTTGGCCGCGACCATGATTTCGCGGACCAGTTTGACGACCATCTGGCCTTTTTTGTGCGCGCTCGCTTCGCGCCCGGCTTGTTTCCATTGTGCGCCCATAAGATTTTTGTGAACGGGGAAAAGATAATAAATTTCTGAATCCTGCGCAACGAATAGCAAACAACGGTAGTGGCATAGTTTGAAAAGCGGGCATTGGGCAGCAGCCTTACGTCCGATGCTTTTCTGATCCAAGGCGACGACCCTTGGCCCACGAAAGCGGCGGTGAACCGCACGCAGTCCAGACGCTCCGCGCGATTCGGAGGCGCTCGATGAGCGCGAAGCGTCTGGACTGCGGTTGCTTCAGCATCGCTTTGCGACCGTCCCAACCGCCCTTCCAGCCAAATTATGCCACTACCCAATCAACTCAATACAGTCAGCCCGTATTTTTCAAAGTTTTCATCCGTCGTCACCACGGCCAGGTCATTCAATTTTGCAGTGGCAATAATAAAACGGTCGCACGGCTCATTGTGAATCGGCGACAGTTCGGCGGCGGCAATGCAGATGTTCAATTCCAACGGCAGAACCGTAAGACCATGATGCTCGATGACTTTTTCAAACCATTCCTGCGGCGCGTGTGGCAGTTTGAGTTTTCCGCGACTTGCCTTGATGGCAATCTCAAAGCCGCTGATGGCGGAAACATAAACCGCCGATGCTTCATTGATTTGTTTGAGCGTCGCGCGGCTGATTTTTTTGTCGCCGCTCGCCAGCCAGAGCAGCGCGCAGGTGTCGAGAATCATCGGAACCTCTTTGGCCATTCGTCTTCGGATGCCGGTTCGGCAGGATCATATTTGATTTTGATCTTGCTTAAGACGGGATGCGGTTGGATCCGGTTTATGAATTTGTGCGGCACCAGGTCGGCGATGGGTTCGCCGTTGCGGCAAATGACGATGGACGCACTGTCCTTTTCAACCCGCGCCAGCAGGCTGGAAAAGTTCGTTTTCGCTTCATGAACATTGACCGTCTTCATGGCGATTATGTTAGTCCAGTTAGTCCATTGTGTCAAGGGCGAAGTTCGAAAATGGAAACCCAAATTTCGCGACCAGAACAACTAAATTGTTTGGAATGTCGTATCACAATCCATTTAAAGCTGCGGAGCAGCGACCGCTAATAGCCCACGGTGAAACCGTGGGAAAAGCGTTCAACCAACCCGAACCCCGGATGGGGCGCAAGAAATAAACGCAGGTTCATTTCACGGTAGTGAATTTCACGCAACTGCGCGTGGAGCTCACGCGTTTGGGCGAATTCATTTCAGTAAAACCGCAGTAAAAACCGCTTGGCATTGACGATGCTAAATGAAAAATGGAAATATGAAAACTCACCACACGGCCGACAGAAACCGAGCATTTACTTTGCTTGAATTGTTGTTGGTTATACTTGTGCTAATAATTCTGGCTGCGATGTTTCTCCCCGCAAATTCAGGGGCGCATAGCCGTGACAAAGCCAGACGCATCAATTGCGTTAATAATCTGAAAGAGATTGGCCTCGCGTTCCGAGTTTGGGCAGGAGACAACGGCGACAAATTTCCAATGGAAGTTTCTGCGACCAACACTGATGCAATGAAACTGATTGCCACCGGCAAGGCTTATGTTTTCTGGCAAATCATTTCGAACGAATTAAGCACGCCGAAGATTTTATATTGCACGGCAGATACCGAACGGGTCGCCGCGACTAATTTTGCAACCGTCCTCAGCGACGCAAACATCAGCTATTTTTTCAACTTGGACGGCAATGAAGCGTCACCGCAGTTGATTCTCACCGGTGATGACAACCTTGCGGTCAATGACGTTCCTGCACGAACCGGAATCCTGACTCTTTCGAAAAATTCTACGGTCGCATGGACGTCTGCACGTCATAAATTTGTCGGCAACATCGGCATCGCCGATGGTTCGGTGCAACAAGTCACCACGCATGGTTTGTTTTCAGCGATTTCAAATGCCGCCGCTCCTAGCCGCTTCGTAATTCCTTGATTTCACAATTTCCGAATTTTTCTTGAGCTTGTTTGCATTGTGTTCGTGCCCGAATTTAGGTTAGACTGCCGTTTCGAATGTTGACGCTTTCAGAAATCAGCAAGGCGTATGGCGGACGGGTGTTGTTCGCCGACGTCACGTTGCAGTTGAACCGCGCGGACCGCATTGGGCTGGTCGGCCCGAACGGCGCGGGGAAGTCCACGCTCTTTTCCATCATCCTCGGCGAGGAAGAGGCGGACTCCGGCCAGGTCATGAAGGAGCGCAACGTCGTGTTCGGCTATCTGCCGCAGGAAAGCGCGCCGGTTGGCAATGAAACGGTCCTCGAACTGGCCACGGCCATCTCGCCGGAATTTGTGAAGTTGCGCCGGCTCATCCTGTCCTGGGATTCCGACCATCATATCGCGCCGGATCACGTCGAGGAAATCCACGACGATGCGCACAATCGTTTTCACGAACTCGGCGGCTATCAGCTCGACGCGAAGGCGAAACAAATCCTGAGTGGCCTCGGCTTTCGCGAAAAAGATTTCGACCGCAAGGCGCGCGAATTAAGCGGCGGGTGGGTGATGCGCGCGCATCTGGCGCGACTGCTCGTGCAGCAGCCAGATCTGCTGCTGCTCGACGAACCGACGAACCATCTCGACC
>OCZU010002636.1_pt1 | contig 11410 bp, 8 predicted proteins | sample 1539001 | NCBI WGS metagenome assembly OCZU01 (sample SAMEA3539306, study PRJEB22396) | soil metagenome | biome: tundra; feature: field; material: soil | place: USA | collected 2010-05 | depth 0.15 m
AATTGCCCACGCGAGCACTTCGCGGCGATGCTCACGGAGCCGGGTCCAAGCCGCGTGCGACCAGGAAACTGCCGCAGGAACGACCAACAAGATGCCCCAAGTGCCGGCGACCCACCAGCCGAGACTGCCTTGGAGAAGAACGCGCGCCACCTCATACGGACCGCCGCTTGCCGCAGCGTTGATCTCGGGCAGCGCAAGCGGCGTCGCGACCAAGATCAGCAGCGTGCCGATCAGATAAATTGCTTTCTCCAGCAATTGGCCAAGCCCGGCGGCGGCGGCGAGCAGCAGGATGTCGCGGAATCGATCGCAGGAATATCGAAAACCCCAGTGCGACAGCGCTCGCACTGTCGTGACCACAGACATCGCCACTGCAAACCCGTTAAGCACGGCCAATGACCAGCGGTCGGCCCCTGCCGCGAGCGTCAGCACGAGCGTCGCGACGAACAGCACGCCTGCCAACCATTCACCGCCCAGCATCAGCGCGGCAACCGCAAATCCGAACGGTAAATACGGCAGGGGCAGTATGTTGCCGTACCAAAAATGCGCTGGGTCTACGGCCAGCAGGAACCGGTCTAATAGCCATGACAATGCACCGCCCAGCACGATCAATGCGATACCGATACCCCAGCGGTGGCGCGCCGGGGATGCAAGGTCGATGGCCGCGTTGGCCTCACGCAGCACGTCGCCCGGCGGCCGCACATCAGCCGTGCCCATGAGCCCCGGGTCGGCGGGCGTATCGTCTTGCGCCTGCTCGCACTCGAAGCTGATGATTCTGCCGCCGGCCCAGCTTCGGCCGACTTGCAGCTGGCCTTCGGCCGCGACCGCGCGCGCCGCGATCGAGCGCAGCGCAACGTCGCCGGCCGCGTCGTTGGCCGCCTGGGCATCGCCGTCGTCTTCGATCACGACGCGTACGCTCGTCGGCGCTACATCGAGCGTAACCCAGACGCTATGCGCGCTGGCGCGCGCCACGGCGCTTTGCACGGCTTCTTCAGCGATTCGGTAGAGATGGTCGCGGCGTTCTACCGATAGAGCGAGGCCGCCGCTCGTTCTAATCGATACCTGCAGCGATGGCCCGCGCTCGGGAAGCGTCGTGGGAAGACGCCGCAGCGCTTCGGAGAGGTCGCCGTTCGCCGATTGCAGCGCCGAAGCTCCGCGCGTCAGGTGCTTGCAGACTTGCGCGGCGGCGTGGGCGTCCTCACTGATGGACTGCAAGAGCGCTCGCGGTGCGGGCTCGCCATGCTGTAGCAATTCTGCGAGCAGTTCCGCCGCGCGGGCGATCTTTGCGAGCGGCCGTACGAGCTGCTTATTGATGACCTCGCCGAGCCGGTAGCGTTCGATGTCGCCAGCGGTCAGCGCCGCGAGGCGCAGTTGGTTGCGCTCGCTCAGCAATTCCACGCAGCAGACCAGCACGGCACCGCTGCCGAGGGACGTGGCCAGCCGCGTGACCTCGACTTCGATTTCGGTGCCGGCGCGCGTGCGATGGCGCTCCAGCGCGGTGCCCGTCGCTTCCGCCGAGTCGGTGGCCTGCGTTTGAGGGTCGGTCGCAGCCGCCAAATCCCGCGCATCGAGTCCCAGGAAATCGCGTTCCGCATATCCGTAGGTGCGAAGTGCGGCGGGATTGGTCAGCAGTATCCGCCGCGACGCCGCATCCTGTACCCACATCGGTTGTGGGTTACCAACGAACAGCCGCTGATAGCGCTCCGCCGAGGCAGCGATGGCTCGCAGCGCGCGCTCGCGCTGCGCGATCAGCGCGGTGAGGAACAGCGCAGTCCCGACCAGCAGCGCCTCGAAGCCCCAGGCGGCCTCGAGCCGCTGCGCGTAGCCGATTTCGGCGAAAGCGCCGATGCGGGAACCGAAGCCCGCGGATGCGGCGAGCGCAAGCACGAGAGTCGCTGCCATGGAGATGCCGACACCAAACCGCACGGCAGCCCAGGTGACGAGCGCAAACGCGACGAGCAACAGAGCTGGCCATACGCCGGCGAAGGGCAGTAACAGGCCGATCGCGATCCAGATCGCTATGCCCACGATCAGCAGCGCGAGCTCGCCGTGGTAGCCCCGACGACGCGCCGCTGTATGAAAGCGCAGCGCAAGCAGCGGTACGACCAGCAGCGAACCGGAGACGGTATTGGCCCACCAGCGCGCCGCAAAGCCCACGAGGTCGGGGCTGATCGCGAGTGCGTCGCCGTGACGCACGGCGCCCGCAGCAGCCAAACCCGCCGCCACGCGCGGGCTCGTCGTGACCCAGGCGGCGCCGATAACCGACAGCATATCGATCGCGGACGAGACCGTACGGCCGATCGCAAGCGCGGCGATCAGCAGCAGCGAGTCCTTATACCGATCCAGCGTCGGCCTGAACCCCCAGCTGCGCAGCAGCGTTACGATCAGCACGATGCTGAGCGCTTCGCCGGCCGATTCGACGACGATCAGCGGAAGGTAGGCATGCCGAATGAATCCCCAGAGGACGATTGAGCCCGCCGCGATCGCGGGCCATGCGCGGCGGCCGTAGCGCAGCAAGCAGGCAACGCCGAAGCCTGGCGCGAGCCAGAGCACAGTCAACGACGCGGACGTGTTGCCCTGATCGCGTCCGGCCATGGCATCGAGCCAGAGTATGCCCAGGGTTCCGGCGGCCACGTAGGTTGCGAAAGTGACCAGCAATCTGATGATCCGATCTCGCAGCCCGGATGTCCCAGCAGCGACCTCGACCAAACCGGCCACGGCGTCCACAGCGTGGTGTATCTGCGTGTCGAGCGCCTCGCGAGGCTCGCTCGGTTCCTGTATGACGGTCATCGATGGGTTATCGGTTCGCAACTCAAGAGTTTGAGCGATTTCAATAGATTCCCTCTATATGGAAGTGCGAACGAGCGCCGCCGTGCAGCAAACTTGAGTGGATTGTACGGCGCGAGCGGCGCCGATTGCGACGATTCAGTGCCGATTCGGATACGCGTCGATTTCGTCGAGCATTTCCGGGCCGCCGAGCGCCTGCATTTGATCGAGAATCCAGGCACGACGACGCTGCACATAGGCCGAGGGTGCGGTAATCAAAAAGCGTTGCGGACTCGGCAATACCGCGGCCATCAAGGCCGCATCGCTGCGCGTCAAGCGGGCCGCCGATTTATGCAGGTAGCGTTGGGCGGCGGCCTCCGCACCATAAGTACCGTAGCCGAATTCGGCGATGTTCAAATACACCTCGAGGATACGCCGCTTCGGCCAGCAGCCTTCGATTAGCAGCGTGAAATACGCCTCGATTCCCTTGCGAACATAACTGCGCCCCGACCACAGAAACAGGTTCTTCGCGACTTGCTGGCTGATCGTGCTGGCGCCGCGCACGCGATGGCTATGCTGATTGAGCGAATAAGCCTTTTCGATCGCTTCGACGTCGAATCCCCAGTGATCGGGAAATTTCTGATCTTCGGATGCAACCACCGCCAAGGCGAGATTCGGCGAGATCTGCGTCAGATCAACCCAGTGGTGCCGAATCTCGTAAGTACGGTCGCGTTCGATCCAGGCGCCAATCGTCGTTTCGGCCATGAACGCGCTGACCGGCGGATTGACAAAGCGCAGCAGCACGACCAAGCCGATCGAGGCGACCAGCAAGCCGAGCACGGACCACAGCAGAATTCTGACTAGGCGCCCTGCCCAGGCCTTCTTCTTCGCCGCCACCGGAAAATTCCGCGATCTGCCCGAAAGTCGCTACGCGGGGATTCGGCGTACGCTGGTCATGATGACCGGCTCGACCGGCACGTCGTCAAAGCCGCGTCGGCGTCCGGTCTCCACCGCGGCAATCTTGTCGATGACGTCCATGCCCTCGGTCACGCGCGCAAATACGGCATAGCCGAAGTTGCCGCGCTGGTGGTCGAGGAACGCATTGTCCTTCAGATTGACGAAGAACTGCGAGGTCGCGCTGTTGACGTCGCTGGTGCGTGCCATCGAGAGCGTGCCGCGCTCGTTCTTGAGGCCGTTGTCGGCTTCGTTCTTGATCGGCGGCTGCGTCTTCTTTTGGCTCATATCCTCGGTGAAGCCGCCGCCCTGGATCACGAAACCCGGGACGACGCGGTGGAAGATCGTGCCGTCGAAAAATCCGTCGTCGACATATTTCAGAAAATTGTCGATCGTTCCCGGCGCCTCCTTGTCGAACAACTCAATCGTGAAGTTTCCTAGCGTCGTTTCAAATCGGATCATGTTGGCACCTTCCGCTGTGAATGAATGCTTGCGAGCGTCACGCGCAACCGGCCGGAGCGATCCGCGCGCGAACGAATATGTTTGAAATCATGCCGCTCGAGCAACGCCGCCAGTTGTGGCGCCTGCTCGTTGCCGTGCTCCAAGGCCAACAGGCCTTGATCGGTGAGATGATCGCCGGCCCCGGCGACGATCGATTCGAAGGCCTCGAATCCGGTCGCGCCCGGCGTCAGTGCGAGCAGCGGTTCGGCCTGGAGCGCCGCGAGCGCCGCATCGCCCGCCGCGATATAGGGCGGATTGGCGACGATGACGTCGAAGCGTTCGCCGGGTACCGCATCGAACCATGAGCCCTGTCGCCATGCAATCTCGGACAGGCCGAGATTCTTCGAGTTACCCATAGCGACCTGAAGTGCGCTCATCGATAGATCGGTGCCCGTGACGCGGGCCTTGGGCCGCTCGCTGGCGATCGCGATCGCGATCGCGCCGCTGCCCGTGCCGAGGTCGAGAACTGCGCAGTCACGGCCCGGCGGCAGGTGATCGAGCACGAGTTCGACGAGCGTCTCGGTTTCCGGCCTGGGTACGAGTACCGCCGATGTCACCGCGAGCGGCAGCGACCAGAACTCGCGTGTTCCCGTCAAATAGGCGACCGGCGCGCCGGCCAGACGCTCGGCCAGTAGGCCGGCATAGGCGCGTTCGCATGCGTCGTCCAAGCGCAGCTCGCCGTCGACGATGAGTCCCGAGCGAGTCCGTGCCAACAGCTTGCCGAGAAGAAGCTCCGCATCGAGACGCGGCGAATCGCTGCACCGGGAAAGCTCCCGGGTCGCGCTGGCCAAACTCTCGGCAATCGTGCTCATCGAACTCACTCGACCTGTTGCGCCAGTTCTTCGGCCTGGTGCTCTTGATTGAGCGCCTGCACCAATTCATCGACGTGGCCGTTCATGACGTCGTCGAGTTTATAGAGCGTCAGATTGATGCGGTGATCGGTGACCCGGCCCTGCGGGAAATTATAGGTGCGGATGCGTTCGGAACGATCGCCCGAGCCGACCTGAAGCTTGCGCGATTGGGCTTGTTGACTCTGCTGCTTTTCGCGCTCGCTGGCGAGAAGGCGCGCCTTCAATAAGGACATGGCGCGCGAACGATTCTTGTGCTGCGAGCGCTCGTCCTGGCATTCGACGACGAGCCCAGACGGTATGTGGGTGATGCGGATCGCCGAGTCGGTCTTGTTGACGTGCTGGCCGCCGGCTCCCGATGCACGGAAGGTATCGATGCGCAGATCCGCCGGATTCAGCTCGACGGCCTCGACTTCCTCGAGCTCGGGCAATATGGCAACCGTACATGCCGATGTATGGATGCGTCCTTGCGCTTCGGTCGCCGGTACTCGCTGCACGCGATGGGTTCCCGATTCGAATTTGAGCGCGGAGTATGCGCCGCGACCGATGATCCGGCTGATGATCTCCTTGTAGCCGCCGTGTTCGCCCGGGCTTTCGCTCAAAATCTCGACTTCCCAGCCCTTGGATTCTGCGAAGCGCGCATACATGCGGAACAGATCGCCGGCGAAAATGGCGGCTTCGTCTCCGCCGGTGCCGGCGCGCACCTCGAGGAAAATATTGCTGTCGTCCTGCGGATCCTTCGGGACCAACAAGCGCTGCAGTTCCAACTCTTCGGCGGCCACGCGCGGCGTCAGGCTTTCGAGCTCTTCTTGCCCCATCGCCTGGGTCGACGGATCCTTATCGAGCTTCAGCTCGTTGGCGATCTCGAGATCCGCTTCGAGCGCCACAAAGCGTCGGTAGCGCTCGACGAGCGGCGATAATCTCGAGTATTCCATCGACAATTCTCGAAACTGATTTTGGCGCCCAATGACGCCCGGGTCCGACAGCAGGCGGCTGATTTCCTCGAATCGCTCGTCGAGTTTCTCGAGCTTGCGCCGAATGGAGTCTTTCAACTCACTGCCGCTCGCGTTCTTCGACGAGCAGGCGGGTAATGGTCTGCGCCAGTGACGAATCGGCCAATTCGGCCGCGTGGCGCAAGGCCTGCGTGGGTGCGTGTAGCAGCCGGTTAGTGAGGGTGTTGGCCAGATACTCGATGACCTCATCCGGCGAACGGCCCGTTGCGAGCATGCGCCGCGCCTGTTCGACGGTCTGTTGGCGGACGGAGTCGGCTTGGGCGCGCAAGCTGCGAATCGCCGGGCCTGCATCATGGGCCCGAGATTCGAGCAGGAAGCGCGCCACTTCCTCGTCGATGACGAGCCGCGCGCCGTCTGCGGCCAATTCCCGCTGCTGGCGGTTTTCGTCGACGACCTCCTGCAGATCATCGATCGAGTAGAGATAGACGTCCTCGAGGTCGCTGACCTGCGGCTCGATGTCGCGCGGCACCGCCAGGTCGACCATGAAAATTGGACGATGCCGCCGTGTACGCACGGCCGCCGCGGCCATCGCCTTGGTGATGATCGGCACCGGGCTCGCCGTACAGCAGATTACGACATCCGCAGCCGCCAATTCGGACGCGAGATCGTTGAGTCCGACGGCATAGGCATTGAGTTCAGCGGCCAGCGTTTGGGCGCGCCCCAGGCTGCGATTGGCGATGACCATGCGCTTGACACCCTGGGCCGCCAGGTGCCGCGCGGTCAGCGCAATCATCTCGCCGGCGCCCACCAAGAGGGCGTTGCGCTCGCTCAAATCCGAATAGACCCGCCGTGCGACGCTGACCGCGGCGGATGCGAGCGAGACGGCGTTGGCGCCTATTCTGGTCTCGGTACGCACCCGCTTGGCGGCCGAGAAAGCGGCTTGGAACAGCTTGTTGAGAGCCGGGCCGGTGGCGCCCGCTTCCTGGGCGACCCGATACGCATCTTTCAATTGACCGAGAATCTGTGCCTCGCCGAGCACCATGGAGTCCAGCCCCGAGGCTACGTTGAAGGCGTGAGTGACGGCTTGGCGTTCTTGATGCACGTAGAGACTGGGCGCGAGTTCGAGGCTGACGCCGTGATGGCGCTCCAGCCACTGTGTCAATTCCGAACCGCTGGCCGAACCAGCCCAATACAATTCGGTACGATTGCAGGTGGAGAGAATCACTATCTCGGCGACCCCGACCTCCTGACGCAGCGTCCGCAATGCGGCGAGCAAACGGTCCTCGCTGAATGCAACCTTTTCGCGCAGCGCGACCGGTGCAGTCTTATGATTGATGCCGAGGATATTGAATGCCATAGTGCGGTCGTGTTCTCGAATTCACATCTTGCGCGCTTCAGTTTGACGGTCGGCATCATAGCCTCCTCCGGGTGTGTCAGTACGAATCGCATGACCGCCCGCGGTGCCGCGCCCGAAACATTTTATACTGTCACCGCGGAATTAGCCCTGGCACGGCATGAACCGCGCGTCGCAGCGCTGCAATACGCCGCGGCGGCCCAAGCAAATCCCAATCTCTGGCCGCGCGCGGTCGAGGTCGCAACCGAGGGCCTGCAACCGTCCTTAGGGCTCAGCGCTGCGGAGCGTTGGATCCGCGCCGATCCGGCGTCGCTCGAAGCCCGACACGCCGCCGGGAGCGCGGCGCTGGCTCTACATAAGATAGCGATGGCCGCCACGCACTACCGATTTGTCATCGCGAACGCGCCGGATGGCGCGGCTGCGGCGTTTGCGCAGCTCGAGAAAGAGCTGCGCGCTGCCGACAATGCCTATGGGGCGCGCGAACTCGCGGACCATTTGGCGAAGGTTTTTCCCGCTTCGGCGGCCCTGCTGCGCCTGCAGGGATTCACGGCATTGCGCGCCGACGATCCGGCGGCAGCGGCACGTGATTTTGCGGCGGTGCTGGCACAGGGTGAGACGGCCGGATCGAAAGGCACGGAGGCCAACGCCGCGGCCACGAATGCGGAGCTTACGCAGGCCTGGCGCCGCGCCCGGGTGCTCGCCGGCGACGTCGATGCGCCGCTCGCCGAATCCCTGGCGCAAGCGCAGCGCGATGCTACGCCGGCGAATCGATTTGACTATAGTTTGCTGCTATGGACCGCCAAGCGCGATGCACTCGCGCGCGAGCAGTTGGAGGCTCTCGCGGACGAGCCGCAGGCGCGACCGGACGCCTTGCGGATCTTGGGGCTGCTCGAGTTTCAAGCGGGCGATGACGCGGCGGCGGCGGCGCGCTTCACCGAACTATTGGCGACCGGCGACTATCTCGATGAGGCGTTCTATTATCTGGGGTTGATCGCCGACCGGCGCGGCGATTTGGAGCGCGCGCTGCGCGCCTACGCTCGCGTGCAAAGCGGCGAAGTCTTGGTGCCGGCGCTACTGCGGGCCGCGACCATTCTGCATTCGCACGGCGCCGAACAGCAGGCCGACGAGTTGCTCGATCGGCTCGGCGGCGATGAGCCCGGCCGCACGCCCGAAATCCTGGCGGCGAGCGCGGAAATTTACGCCAAATCGGGGCAAGAGGACCGCGCGCTCGCACTGCTCGAGCGCGCCCGATTGGAATATCCGGACAGCGTCGAATTGCGCTACGCGCTCGCGACGCGATACGAACAGCAAGGACAAGTGGATGCGGCGTTGAAGGAACTGCAGGCACTCCTAAACGACCGGCCGGATGATCCCGCCGCGCAAAATGCCTTGGGATACACGCTCGCGGATCACTCGCGCCAGTTGAGTCGGGCCCGCTCGCTGATCGAGCGGGCGTATGCGGCCGCACCGAAAAGCGCGGCGATTCGCGACAGCCTCGGCTGGGTGCTCTATCGCCAAGGCCGTACAGCGCAGGCATTGCCGTTGTTGTCGGAGGCATTTGCGGATGAACCGGGCGGCGACATCGGCGCGCATCTGGGCGAGGTGTTGTGGCAACTCGATCAGCGCGCCGAGGCGGAGCGCATTTGGACCGAAGCGCGACGCATCGATGCGGACAACCGGCTGGTGCAGTCCACGCGCGCGCGTCTGCATGAGCAGAAGCGTGCCAACCGTTGAACGGGCGAGCCGACGGTTGAGCAAGCGTGCCGATCATTGAGTACGCGCTCGAGCATGCGCGCAGGCCCTTGAGCAGGCGCGCGGCCGCTGCGATCTCGGCGGCGATGTTGGCCGCCTGCGTCACGACGCCGCCTGCGCCCAAGGCTCCGCAAGTCTGGGAACTGCGTCTACCCGCCTTGCAACAGGCAAGTGCCTGGGATCTCGCGGGGCGCGCCGCGGTTGCGATCGGCACGCAGGGATGGCAGGCCAGCTTGAATTGGCAGCAACGCGGTCAAAGCAGCGAGGTGCATATATCGGGACCGCTCGGCGTCGGTGCCAGCGCGCTGCGCTTGACGCCCGCGGGGCTCTCGCTCGACGGAGCGCCACCGGGCAGCGACGCGCTGGCACAACTGCAGGATCGGCTCGGATTCGATCTGCCGCTTCGCGACATGCGTTATTGGTTGCTCGGCGTGCCTGCACCCGAGGAGGCTTTTGAGTTGGTACGCAACGCCGAGGATCGCGTGCAGCACCTGGAGCAAGCCGGCTGGCGCATCGATATTGATCGATATCTGCCGAACACGGGCGATTGGCTGCCAGGGCATCTGACTCTCAATCACGGCGACGTGCGTGTGCGCATCGTCGTCGATCGGTGGGATTTATTGCGATGATCGACCGACCCTGGCCCGCCCCGGCAAAGCTCAATCTGTTCTTACATATCCTCGGGAAGAGGCCCGACGGCTATCACGATTTACAGACGTGTTTTCAATTCATCGATCTGTGCGACGAGCTGCGCATAGCGGTGCGCGCCGACGGCAAGATCCAACGCCGGTCGGGAGCCGCAGGCGTTGCCGCGGATGCAGACCTCAGCGTGCGCGCCGCCCTCGCTCTGCGACGGGCGGCGGGCTCTACGCTCGGCGCCGATATCGATGTGCTCAAGCGAATTCCGATGGGCGCGGGCCTCGGCGGCGGCAGTTCCGACGCCGCAACCACGCTAGTGGCGCTCAATCGTCTGTGGGGGCTCGATTGGGCGGTCGAGCGCTTGGCCGAATTGGGCTTGAGTCTGGGTGCCGATGTGCCGGTGTTCGTGCGCGGCCGCGCCGCTTGGGGCGAAGGTAGCGGGGAGCGCCTCACACCACTCTACCCACCGCTCGCGCCGATAGAGCATAACTATTTGATAATTAAGCCAAATGTGTCTATCAGCACCGCGGCCGTGTTTGCCGACCCCGAATTGACAAGGAATACCCCGCCGATCACAATTGCGGGCTTCTTCGCGGCCGGCGGACGAAACGATTGCGAGCCGGTCGTGCGGCGCCGCTATCCGGCGGTGGGAATGGCCCTCGATTGGTTATCCCGATATGGGGCGGCACGCCTGACCGGTACCGGTGCCTGCGTGTTCGTCGCTTGCGAAACGAGTGCTCGCGGCCGTGAAATATTGAGCGAGATGCCGCCGGCGTTTGATGGTTTTTTGGCTCGCGGACTGAACGACTCGCCTTTGCTTGAAAGATTAGCGACTGGCTGAGCCGCAGCCGGGCTGGTTCGCTGACGGTTGATTCAAGTTGGGGTGTCGCCAAGTGGTAAGGCAGCGGGTTTTGATCCCGCCATTCGGAGGTTCGAATCCTTCCACCCCAGCCATTTTTTTCTTGAGCGGTAGCGTATGTCGCGACGTGACGAATTCAATTCACTGAGCATTGCGGTGTTCGCGGGCAACGCGCATCCGCTGCTTGCGCAGGAGATTACGCGTCATTTGCATGTGCCTTTGGGCCGCGCGCACGTCGGACGGTTCGCCGATGGCGAGGTGAATGTCGAGTTGATGGAGAACGTGCGCGGCCGCGATGTATTCATCGTCCAGCCGACCTCTCCGCCGGCAAACGACCATTTGATGGAATTGCTGATGATGACCGATGCCTGCCGGCGGGCATCGGCGAGAAGGATCACGGCGGTGGTCCCGTACTTCGGCTACGCGCGACAGGATCGGCGGCCGCGGGCGACACGGGTCGCGATCGCCGCGAAGTTGGTCGCGAACATGATCGCGAGCGCGGGTGTGGATCGCCTGCTCACGGTCGATTTGCACGCGGATCAGATTCAAGGGTTTTTCGACATTCCGGTCGACAATGTGTATGCCTCGCCGGTGCTGCTCGGCGATGCTTGGAAGCGGAAGAACGAAAACATGATAGTGGTGTCGCCCGACGTGGGCGGCGTGGTGCGCGCGCGCGCCTTGGCGAAGCGCCTCGACGATGCGGAATTGGCGATCATCGACAAGCGCAGGCCTCGGGCCAACGAATCGAAAGTCATGAACATCATAGGCGAGGTGGAAGGCAAGAACT
>OCZU010002638.1_pt1 | contig 11407 bp, 6 predicted proteins | sample 1539001 | NCBI WGS metagenome assembly OCZU01 (sample SAMEA3539306, study PRJEB22396) | soil metagenome | biome: tundra; feature: field; material: soil | place: USA | collected 2010-05 | depth 0.15 m
CGCAGAGTCTCTACCAGGGCGTCCGGGTGCGGTACGTCAGCTCGGAAGAGTTCACCAACGACTTCATCAACATGATCAGGGACGGCAAGCAGGATGGCTTCCGGCGCCGTTACCGCGATGTCGACGTGCTGCTGGTCGACGACATCCAGTTCCTGGAGAACAAGGAAGGCACTCAGGAAGAGTTCTTCCACACCTTCAATACCCTGCATAACGCCAGCAAGCAGATCGTGATCTCCAGCGACCGCGCGCCCAAGCGCCTGGTAACCCTCGAGGACCGGCTGCGCAGCCGGTTCGAGTGGGGGCTGCTCACCGATGTCCAGCCGCCGGAGCTGGAGACCCGCATCGCGATCCTGCGTAAGAAGGCGGTCCAGGAGGGCCTCAATGCCCCGCCCGAGGCGCTGGAGTACATCGCGAGCCGGATCTCCACCAACATCCGCGAGCTCGAGGGCGCGCTGATCAGGGTCACGGCCTTCGCCAGCCTCAACCGCCAGTCGGTCGACCTCCAGCTGGCCGAGATAGTCCTGAAGGACCTCATCCCCGAGGCGCACGGTCCCGAGATCACGGCCGCCACCATCATGGGCCAGACCGCCTCCTACTTCGGGCTGTCGATCGACGACCTGTGCGGTACATCGCGGTCGCGGGTCCTGGTCACCGCCCGGCAGATCGCCATGTACCTGTGCCGCGAGCTGACCGACCTGTCGCTGCCGAAGATCGGGCAGCAGTTCGGCGGCCGCGACCACACCACCGTGATGCACGCGGACCGGAAAATCCGTTCCCTGATGGCCGAGCGGCGGTCGATCTACAACCAGGTCACGGAGCTCACCAACCGCATCAAGCAGCAGGCGCGGTCCGGGTGAACGGTTACATAGCAGTGCCTCGCGCGACAATCAGTGCGCACAGGCTGTGGACAAACCTGTGGACGCGCTTGGGACAAGCGGAGGACAACTCCAGGCAGCCGGGGGGTAACTGCGCGACGAACCACGCGTGCCGTGGCGCTGTCCACAGCGCGGTGGTGCGCCAGCGGCGGCCGGCCACAGGGCATGTGGACGGCCGCACCGCCACTGGGCTGCGACGACACCAGATGTCCCCAGCGTCCACCGTCCCTATGACTACTACGTCTCTTTATTTCACTGACATACCAAGTACCAAGCAGGCATCGCGCGCCGCGACTCGCGCCGCCCGCTGGCACGTCCCGAGAACGGGAGGCAACTCCGCGTGAAAATCCAGGTAGAACGTGACGTCCTGGCCGAGGCAGTGGCATGGACCGCACGTGCGCTCCCGGCCCGGCCGACGGTTCCGGTGCTGGCCGGCATGCGGCTGCACGCCGGAGCAGAGCTCACTCTGTCCAGCTTCGACTACGACGTATCGGCGGAGGCCCGGATAGCGGTAACGGCCGAGGAGGAGGGCAGCGCCCTGGTCTCCGGCCGGCTGCTCGCCGAGATCAGCCGGAGCCTGCCGAGCCGGCCGGTGCAGATCAGCTCCGATGGCGGGCGTGCGGTCCTGACCTGCGGTAGCTCAACATTCACGCTGCTGACCATGCCCGAGGATGAGTACCCGGCGCTGCCGCAGATGCCGCCGGCCGCGGGCTCGGTGGGGAGCGACGCGTTCGCCTCCGCGGTGAGCCAGTCCGCGACCGCTGCTGGCCGGGATGACACGCTGCCCGCCCTGACCGGGGTCAGGATCGAGATTGAGGGCGACGCCATCACCCTCATCTCCACCGACCGGTACCGGCTGGCCATGCGCGAGCTGCGGTGGACGCCGGTCCGCCCGGACATGTCCGCCGCGGTGCTCGTGCCGGCCCGGGCGCTCGCCGACACGGCCCGGTCGCTGACATCGGGCGCGGAGGTGTCCATAGCGCTTGCCCTGCCCGGTGACGCGGGCTCCGGCGGCGACGGGATGATCGGGTTCGAGGGCGCGGGGCGGCGTACGACGACCCGGCTGCTCGGCGGCGAGTTCCCGCGGTACCAGGCGCTGCTGCCGACGCACGTCAATTCGGTCGCCGAGATCTCCACCGCGCAGCTGGCCGAGGCGGTCAAGCGGGTCGCCCTCGTCGCCGAGCGCAACACCGCCGTACGGCTCGCCTTCACGCCCGGCGAGCTCGTTCTGGAGGCGGGCACCGGAGACGAGGCGCAGGCGGTGGAGATCCTCGAGGCGAGCTACGAGGGAGACGACCTGTCCGTCGCCTTCAACCCGCAGTACCTGCTGGACGGCCTGGCCGCGATCGACTCGGACATGGCCAGGATCTCGTTCACCGAGCCGGGCAAGCCCGCGCTGATCACCGGCAAGCCATCGCCCGACGGCCAGCCCGACTACCGGTACCTGCTGATGCCGATCAGGCTGGGCGGGTAGCGGTGACGGGTGCCACGCGCCAGCCCGGCAGCCACCGGTGACCGCCGCCGATGACGCTGCCCCGCAGTAGTCTGCACTGCCGTGCACATCACCCGGCTCGCGCTGACCGATTTCCGCTGTTACGCCTCGGCTGAGCTGAGTCTCGGGCCGGGCGTGAGCACCTTCGTGGGATCAAACGGGCAGGGCAAGACGAACCTGCTCGAGGCAGCCGCCTACGTTGCGACGCTCGGCAGCCACCGGGTCGCCTCCGACGCCCCGCTCGTCCGCCGCGGCGCGCCGCGGGCGATCCTGCGCGCGGCGGTGACTTCCCAGGCCAGGGACAGCCTGGTGGAGATCGAGATCAACCCCGGCAGGGCGAACCGGGTCAGGCTGAACCGGGTGCCGATGCCCAGGCCGCGCGAGGTGCTCGGCACGCTGCGCTGCGTGCTGTTCGCGCCCGAGGACCTCACTGTGGTCAAGGGCGATCCCGACCAGCGGCGCCGGTACCTCGACGACCTGCTTGTCGCGACCGCGCCCAGGTACGCGGGCACCCGGGCAGACTACGAGCGGGTGCTGCGGCAGCGCACCGCGCTGCTGAAGTCGGCCCGGGCACGGGGCGGCGGCACGCCGGGCGGGCTCGATGCCTGGGATGACCAGCTCGTCAGGACGGGCGCGGAGCTGACCGCCGGCCGGCTGGAGCTGGTGGCTTCCATCCGGCCGCTGGTGGCCAAGGCATACGCGGCCGTCTCCGGGGAGGATGGCGCGGCGGAAATGGCTTACCGCCAGCCGTTCGGCGGGAAGGACGAGCCGGCGGCCGGCCTGGCGCAGCTGCAGGAGGGGCTGCGCCAGGCGCTGTCCGCGGCGAGGATGGCCGAGCTTGACCGCGGCGTCTGCCTGGTCGGCCCGCACCGGGATGAACTCGAGCTGCGGATCGGCGAGCTGCCCACCCGCGGCTACGCGAGTCACGGGGAGTCCTGGTCGATGGCACTCGCGCTCCGGCTGGCCGCCTATGAGCTGCTGCGATCCGATGGTGAGGATCCCGTGCTGATGCTCGATGACGTCTTCGCCGAGCTGGACGCAGGACGCCGCGAACGGCTTGCCACGCTGGTCGGCGACGCCGACCAGGTGCTGGTGACTGCTGCGGTGACCGCCGACGTGCCGGCCGGGCTGGCCGGAGCCAGATTCGACGTGGCCGATGAGGCGGTTACCCGTGCCTGAGAGCAGCTTGCAGCCTGAGCACGATGCAGTGCCTGAGCACGATGCAGTGCCTGAGCACGATGCAGTGCCTGAGCACCAGGCGGAGTCCCGGCACCAGGCGGAGCCCGCACGCGGCACCGGGGAGCAGTCGGATGCGGCGCGGGATCAGGCCAGGCCAGCCGCTGATCCGGCCGGCCGCGCGCAGCTCGCCCGCGAGGCGCTGCTGAGAGCGAAGGCCGACTCGGCGGCCCGCGGAAACTGGCCCGCCCGGCCCGCTGACCGGGCGGGCCGGTCACAGCCGGGGAGCACCGGCCGCCGGCCGCGCCTGGACGATCCGCAGGCGCTGAACGCCACCATCGCGGGGCTCATCGACGCCCGTGGCTGGCAGCTGGCCGCCGCGGCGGGATCGGTGTTCGGCCGGTGGGAGGAGATCGTGGGCCCGGAGCTCGCCGCGCACACCCGGCCGGACGGCTTCACGGACGGGGAACTGACCGTGACCGCCGACTCCACCGCGTGGGCCACGCAAGTCCGGCTGCTGGCAGCCACGCTGGTGCGCAGGCTGAACACGGAACTCGGCGACGGGGCGGTACGGCGGGTGAAGGTACGCGGTCCCGCGGCGCCGAGGCGGCCAGGGCAGTGGCGTGTTCGCGATAGCAGGGGACCGCGTGACACGTACGGCTGAGCCTGACGGCACTCCCAGGTAAAATAGGAGTGCACCAGGGCAGACGGCGGCGGGGGCTCGCGGCGCTCGCGGGTGTCCGTTCCAAGAGGAGCATCAACTTTGTCGTATGACGCACGTTCGATCACGGTTCTTGAGGGCCTGGAGGCAGTACGCAAGCGCCCCGGCATGTACATCGGCTCTACCGGCGAGCGCGGGCTGCATCATCTGGTCCAAGAGGTAGTCGACAACGCCGTAGACGAGGCGCTGGCCGGATACTGCGACCGGATTGAGGTGACGCTGCTGGCAGACGGCGGTGTCCGCGGCTCGGACAACGGCCGTGGCATCCCGGTGGACGAGCACCCGGTCGAGCACCGCCCGGCCCTGGAAGTAGTGCTGACCACGCTGCATGCGGGCGGCAAGTTCGATGGCAAGTCCTACGCCGTCTCCGGCGGCCTGCACGGCGTCGGCGTGTCGGTGGTGAACGCGCTGTCCGCGCGGCTTGATGTCGAGGTCCGCAAGGACGGCTACACGTGGCGGCAGTCCTACGCGCGCGGCGACAAGATGACGGAGCTGAGCAGGGGCGAGCCGACCAGCGAGACCGGGACGACTATCAGCTTCTGGCCGGATCCCGACATCTTCGAGTCGACCGTGTGGTCCTTCGAGACGCTGTCGCGGCGACTGCAGGAGATGGCCTTCCTGAACCGGGGCCTGGCGATCACCCTGACCGACGAGCGGCCCGACCACATCAACGGCCAGCCGCACGTCGCCAGCTACTGCTACGAGGGCGGCATCGCCGACTTCGTGCGGTACCTGAACGCCTCCAAGGAGGCAGTGCACGCGACGGTGATCGATTTCGGCGGCGAGGGCGACGGGATCTCGGCCGAGATAGCCATGCAGTGGAGTAGCTCGTACTCCGAATCCGTGCACACCTTCGCGAACACGATCAACACCGCCGAGGGCGGTACCCACGAGGAGGGGTTCCGGGCCGCGCTCACCACGATCGTCAACAGGTATGCGCGCGAGCAGAAGATGTTGCGGGACAAGGATGACAACCTGACCGGCGATGACGTCCGCGAGGGCCTCACGGCGATCATCCACGTCAAGCTCGCCGAGCCGCAGTTCGAGGGGCAGACCAAGACCAAGCTCGGCAACACCGAGGCCAAGTCGTTTGTCCAGAAGGTCTGCAACGATCACCTGCGGGACTGGTTCGAGCGCAATCCCGGCGAAGCCAAGGCCATCATCATCAAGGCCACGCAGGCTGCCCGCGCCAGGATCGCCGCGCGGCAGGCGCGCGACCTGACCCGCAAGAACCTGCTCGGCTCCACCTCGCTGCCCGGCAAGCTGGCTGACTGCCAGTCCGGCGACCCGGCGCGCTGCGAGATCTACGTCGTCGAGGGTGACTCGGCCGGCGGTTCCGCCAAGGGCGGCCGGGATCCCATGTACCAGGCAATCCTGCCGATCCGCGGCAAGATCCTGAACGTCGAGAAGGCCAGGATCGACCGCGTACTGAAGAACAACGAAGTGCACTCGATGATCACGGCGCTCGGCACCGGGATCCATGACGAGTTCGACATCTCCAAGCTCAGGTACTACAAGATCATCCTCATGGCCGACGCGGATGTGGACGGACAGCACATCACCACCCTGCTGCTGACCCTGCTGTTCCGGTTCATGAAGCCGCTGATCGAGGCGGGGCACGTGTACCTGGCCCAGCCGCCGCTCTACAAGATCAAGTGGGAGGGCCGGGGGACGCTGCCTGGCTACGCCTACTCCGACCCGGAGCGGGACAGGGTGATCGAGGCGGGCATCGCGGCCGGCCGCAAGGACCCGCGGCCGCGGGACGGCATTCAGCGGTTCAAAGGGCTCGGCGAGATGAACGCCACCGAGTTGTGGGAGACCACGATGGACCCGGCGCACCGGGTGCTGAGGCAGATCACGCTGGATGACGCTGCCCAGGCGGACGAGCTGTTCAGCGTTCTGATGGGCGAAGACGTGGAGGCGCGGCGCGCGTTCATCCAGCGCAATGCGAAGGACGTCAGGTTCCTCGACATCTGAGCGCGCCTTGTTCTCCAGATACCGAAAGGCTAGTTAGTGACTGAGCTGGACACGGGTCCCCCGGCAGGCGGTGACCGCACCGAGCCGGTCGACATCCAGGTCGAGATGCAGCGCAGCTACATCGAGTACGCGATGTCGGTCATCGTCGGCCGTGCGCTGCCGGATGTGCGGGACGGACTCAAGCCCGTGCACACCCGCATCCTGTACGCGATGTATGACGGCGGCTACCGGCCTGACCGGGGCTATTTCAAGTGCGCCAGGGTCATCGGCGAGGTGATGGGCAACTATCACCCGCACGGCGACTCCGCCATCTACGACGCGCTGGTCCGGCTGGCCCAGCCGTGGGCGATGCGGATGCCGCTCGTGGACCCCCAGGGCAACTTCGGCTCGCCTGGCAACGACCCGGCTGCTGCGCACCGCTACACCGAGTGCAGGCTCGCGCCGCTGGCCATGGAGATGCTGAGGGATATCGACAAGGACACCGTCGACTTCCGGCCGAACTACGACGGGCGCTCCAGGGAGCCGGTGGTACTGCCCAGCCGGTTCCCGAACCTGCTTGTCAACGGTTCGGAGGGGATCGCGGTCGGGATGGCGACCAAGATCCCGCCGCACAACCTGCGGGAGCTCGCGGCCGGCGTCCAGTGGTTCCTGGAGAACTACGACGCCACGGACGACGAGCTGCTCGAGGCGCTGATCGAGCGGGTTAAGGGGCCTGACTTCCCGACCAGGGCGCAGATCGTCGGCCGCCGCGGGATCGACGACGCCTACCGCACCGGCCGCGGGTCGATCACCATGCGTGCGGTGGTCGAGGTGGAGGAGGACCGCAAGGGCCGTGCCTGCCTGGTGGCCACCGAGCTCCCCTACCAGGTCAACCCGGACAACCTGGCGCTGAAGATCGCCGAGCTGGTGCGCGACGGCAGGGTCGCCGGCATTGCCGACGTGCGCGACGAGTCCAGCGGCCGCACCGGCCAGCGGCTCGTCATCGTGCTGAAGCGGGACGCGATCGCCAAGGTCGTGCTGAACAACCTGTACAAGCACACCCAGCTGCAGGACACGTTCGGCGCGAACATGCTGGCCCTGGTCGACGGGATCCCCCGCACGCTGCGGCTCGACCAGATGATCAGGTACTGGGTAACCCACCAGATCGAGGTCATCGTCCGGCGGACCCGCTACCTGCTGCGCAAGGCGCGCGAGCGCGCCCACATCCTGAGTGCCCTGCTCAAGGCGATCGACCAGATCGATGCCGTTATCGCCCTTATCCGGGCCAGCGCATCGGCGTCCGCCGCGCAGCAGGGCCTGATGGACATGCTGGAGATCGACGAGATCCAGGCCCGCGCCATCCTCGACATGCAGCTGCGCAAGCTAGCCGCGCTCGAGCGCCAGCAACTGGTGGACGAGTACGAGGAGCTGATGGCCCAGATCGCCGACTACGAGGCCATCCTCGCCTCGCCGGAGCGACAGCGCCAGATCGTCGGCTCTGAGCTCGGCGAGATCGTCGCCAAGTACGGCGATGACCGGCGGACCGAGATCATCGCCTACGACGGCGACATGTCGATAGAGGACCTGATCGCCGAGGAGGACATGGTCGTCACGATCACCCGTGGCGGCTACGCAAAGCGCACCAAGACCGACCTCTACCGCGCCCAGCGGCGCGGCGGCAAGGGCGTGCGCGGCGCGCAGCTACGCACCGACGACATCGTGGATCACTTCTTCGTCACCACGACCCATCACTGGATCCTGTTCTTCACCAACAAGGGCCGGGTCTACCGGACCAAGGCCTACGAGCTGCCTGACACGGCCAGGGACGCCCGCGGCCAGCACGTCGCCAACCTGCTTGCCTTCCAGCCTGATGAGCGCATCGCCGAGGTGCTGGCGCTGCGGGACTACTCGGTCTCGCCCTACCTGGTGCTCGCGACATCCTCCGGGCTGGTGAAGAAGTCGCGGCTCAGCGACTTCGACTCGCCGCGCCAGGGCGGCATCATCGCGATCAACCTGCGCGAGGACGACGAGGTGATCGCCGCGAGGCTGGTGTCGCCGGAGCAGGATCTGCTGCTGGTCAGCAAGCATGCCCAGGCGATCAGGTTCCGTGCCAGCGACGATGCGCTGCGGCCGATGGGCCGGGCGACCTCCGGGGTGATCGGGATGCGCTTCTCCGACGGCGACGAACTGCTCGGCATGCACGTAGTCCGGTCGGACGCCGACGTCCTGGTGGCCACCGGCGGCGGCTACGCCAAGCGGACCACGGCGGACCACTATCCCGTCCAGGGCAGAGGCGGCAGGGGGGTTCTGACGGCCCGCATCGTCGAGACCAGGGGTGAGCTCGTCGGCGCGCTGATGGTCCGGCCGGAGGACGAGGTATTCGCCATCACGTCCGCTGGCGGGGTGATCAGGACGGCTGCGGCCGAGATCAAGCAGTCGGGCCGGCAGACCATGGGCGTCCGGCTGATGAACCTGGCCGAGGGCCAGAGCCTGGTCGCCATCGCCCGCAACGCCGAGGCGCCGGTGGACGACGGCGAGACTCTGGGCGCCGGGGATGCAGCGGAAGTCGACGCCGGGGTTACCGCCGGGGCTGACGATACTCCGGAGGCCGGCGATGCGGTGGCGCAGGCTCGGGCGGCTGTGCAGGAGGCCGGCGATGTCGCGGAAGCCCGCTCCCCGGACGCTGGGCAGGATGATCCCGTACCGGATGAATCGTGACCGGCAGGTGCGCTGAGTGCTCACCCGGAGACCGTCAGTTCGGCGATGATGGGCCCCAGACGTGCAGAGATAGCTTTAGCTGGCCGGACGCAACGGACCGGGGGTCAGCGGCGTCTTATAGGTGTAGACGTGGATGATGGCCGGTTCTCGCGGACATGGACTGGTCATCTGGGGATAACCTCGTGACAGGCAACTTTCCGGAGGAGGACGACGTGGACCATCGCGTGGAGCCACAGTCGTGGCTGCCCGAGGGGGCTGCCAGAGATCAGGACCCCGGTGCGGACACCTCGCATCAGGATGGCGAGCAGTCTGTATGGCCGGGCCTGGCCACTAACGGGAACCTGTCGTCGTCGGTCAGCGACGCAGGGCCGGCGGCGGATGAGACGCGGATGCCGTCGCCCTATCCCGACCCGGTCGCTGCGCCGAATACCGCAGCGGGCCCGGCCACATCTACGTTCGGGGTCATGACCAGTCCAGAGGTCCTAGGCAGTCCGGAGAAGGCGCGCAAGTTCCCGAAGGCCCCGAAGGCGCCCAAGGCAGGAAAGATCCCGAAGGTGCAGGTGCAGGCCGCCCGGCAGGCGCAGAACGGCGCACTGCCCGTCCGCCGTGCCCAGCTCGCGGTCAGCAGGGTGGAGCCCTGGTCGGTCATGAAGTTCAGCTTCATGATCTCGCTCGTCGGCTGGGTCGTGCTCTTCGTCGCGGTAGCCGCGCTCTACTACTCCCTGTCGAAGATCGGGGTCTTCACGTCAATCGAGAAATCGGTCACCGACGTGACGTCCAGCAAGGGATCTGCTGGCGTGAAGGCCAGTAACTGGTTCTCCGCCTCCCGCGTGCTCGGCTACACGATGCTCATCGGCGCCGTGAACGTGGTCCTGATCACCGCGATTGCCACGGTGGGCTCGGTGATCTACAACCTGGTCACGCACGTCGCCGGCGGCATCGAGGTCACGCTCAAGGAGACCGACTGACGCACTAGTCGGCGGTTGCGGTAATCTAGCGCGGCGGTGCCCGGAATTTGCCGGTGCTGCCGCCCCCCCGAGGGCCTGTAGCTCAGCCGGTTAGAGCGCTTCCCTGATAAGGAAGAGGTCGGAGGTTCAAGTCCTCCCAGGCCCACCCAGGTCAAGGCCCATAGCGGGCTCGTGACCAGCTCAGCGTAAGAGCCTAACGCGGAGCTATGGGGATGCCTCGCAAACCGTCGAGCAGTCTCCCCGCACTGGAGCAGGTTTTCCGCAGCCAAGAGCATCCGGCTACGGAAACAGGCCAGGCTGCACTGGAGCATCATCACCCTCCACCCTACAAAGATAGGTCTTGTCGCGCGGCTCACGTCCGGCTTGCTGGGCGGATCCGCGGTACTCGTGAGATCCATGATTGTGCTCCTCCGTTCGGCAGGTGCAGGGCGTTCAGGCGGGGTCGCGCTCGATCGGGCAGGTCATGCAGCGGGGCCCGCCGCGGCCCCGGCCGAGCTCGCTGCCGGCGATGGTGACCACTTCGATGCCGTGCTTGCGGAGCATCGTGTTGGTGGCGACGTTGCACTCGTAGCCGACGATGACGCCGGGGGCGACGGCCAGGTAGTTGGTCCCGTCGTCCCATTGCTCGCGCTGGGCGGCCCTGATGTCCTCGTCGGTGGTCAGCACCCTGACCTTGCCGACGTCGAGGATTCCCGCGAGTGTGCCCCACAGGTTGTCGTTGCGGGTCACCGACACCGCATGGCCGCTCTCGTCCGGGTTCAGCGTCCAGGACCGCAGCTCGCGGTCGAGGTAGGGGTACAGGACGAAGGTGTCGCGGTCGATCATGGTCATGACCGTGTCGAGGTGCATCATGGCGCGGGAGGAGGGCAGCTCGATGGCGATGACGGTGCTGGCCTGCCCGGATTGGAACAGGGCGTTGGCGAGTATCTCGACCGCCATCGGGGTGGTCCGCTCACCCATGCCGATCATCACGGCGCCGTTGCCGAGCACGTGCACGTCGCCGCCTTCGACGCTGGCCGGCAGGTGGCTGGCGTCGTCGTCGCCGTAGTACCGGGTGAAGTCCGCGGCGGCGAACATCGGGTGGTAGCGGTAGATGGCCCGGCTGTGCAGGGTTTCGCGCTGGCGGGCGGGCTTGGCCATGGGGTTGACCGAGACGCCCTGGTAGATCCAGCAGGAGTTGTCCCGCTGGAACAGGTGGTTGGGCAGCGGCGGTAGCACGAAGTCGTCGGCCCGCAGCATGTCCCACTTGAGGCTGTGCGTCCGGCCCGGGTGCAGGTCCGCTTTGAGCACGCCGCCGACGAGGAACTCGGCGAGCTTCGGGCCGTCGAGGTCGTCGAACAGGGAACGCAGCGGCTGCACGAGGTTAGGGCCGAGGATCTCCGGGGTGCAGATGCGGTCCAGTACGAAGGCCCGGCCTGCGGGCTGCTCGAGGGTCTCGCCCAGCAACTGCCCGAAGTAGTGCACCCGGACGCCCTTGTCGCGCAGCGCCTCGGCGAACGCG
>OCZU010002639.1_pt1 | contig 11404 bp, 7 predicted proteins | sample 1539001 | NCBI WGS metagenome assembly OCZU01 (sample SAMEA3539306, study PRJEB22396) | soil metagenome | biome: tundra; feature: field; material: soil | place: USA | collected 2010-05 | depth 0.15 m
GGGAGGGATCCAGTCGCCGCTTAAGTTGGACAAGCCCAGGTTAGCGCCCAAAAAACGGGCGCGAACTTGGGGCACAATTTCAGCATGGGCGTCGCTGGGTGTAAATCCCCATTCTCCGTCGTAGAATGAACTGTGACCCCGAACTCGAGCACCATCGACTTTGCGCCTACGGCCTCGTCTGCTGAAGCGGCTAGCCAGGCGATCATCTCCGTCCGCGACCTGGTTCATCGTTACGAAAATCGTACTGCGCTCAATGGAGTCTCGTTCGACGTCCGTCCGGCAGAACTTTTCGGCCTTCTGGGCCCGAACGGCAGCGGCAAGACTACTTTGTTCCGCATTCTTTCTACGCTGATGGTGCCGACGTCGGGCAGCGCCACGATTGCCGGACTCGATGCTGTTCGAGAACCGGGGAATCTGCGGCGGCATATCGGTGTTGTCTTTCAAGCGCAAAGCGTCGACATCAAGTTGACTGCGTATGAGAATCTGTGGCATCAGGGACACCTTTACGGCTTACGCGGCGCTGAACTAAAAACGCGAATCAACGAGATTCTGGCACGCGTGGGGTTGCTCGACCGGCGCGACGACCGCGTGGAAACTTTTTCTGGAGGAATGCAGCGCCGCATCGAACTGGCCAAGGGACTGCTTCACCATCCCGAAGTTCTGCTGCTGGACGAACCCACGACGGGTCTCGATCCGGGGGCGCGGCGCGACCTTTGGCAATATCTGCAGATTCTGCGCGATCAGGAACGCGTTTCCGTTATTGTCACTACCCATTTGATGGAAGAGGCGGAACGCTGCGACCGGCTGGCAATTCTGAACGAAGGAAACCTGGTCGCGCTCGGCACTCCCGAGGCGTTGACCCGCGAAATCGGAGGCGACGTTATTCTGCTCGAAGCCCGCGACCCGCAGTCTTTGGCCGATCGCATACGCAGCAAGTTTCACGTGGATGCCACGGTGATGGACAAGCAGGTGCGCCTTGAAATCGAAAATGGACATCACTTCGTTCCTGACGTCGTCGAAGCGTTCCCCGGAGAAATCCAATCGCTGAGCATGAGCAAGCCGACGTTGGAGGATGTTTTCATCCATCGGACCGGGCACAGGTTTTGGAGTGAAGACGCGGAAATGGAGCCGGAGTCTGGCGGGAAGAAAGCGAAAAAGAAGAATTAGCAAGTGCGTGGGGGAACGGCCACACGCCACTTCAAGCAGAGTCTCATCTCAGCCCGGTTTCTTGTTTAATGGTTCGCCTGTGGTGTGGGCGCACTGAGTAACTCCACAAACAGCTTGTAGAATCTCTCCGTATCCAGATCGACCTGCACTTCTACCGACTGCAGTTCGCGCTTGGGCTTGTCTCGGTCGGTCCAGGTGATGGTGTCTCCATAGCTGTAGCCCCGGTCGAGGTTCACATCCATGTAGCGGTTCTCCTTTTTTGTAATCAGGCTGGCGTCTAGCCAGGCCGCCGCTGCTAGTTCGTCCCACAGGTAGTTGTAGGCGCCGCGCAGATGTTCGTACTTCCCGATGTATTGCGCGGATGGCGTCGTGCCGGCCTTGATTTTGTCGATCAGGTCTTGGGTCATTCTTGTTTTGGCCGAAATATCTACCGTCGTACAGACCATCTTTTTCCACGGCGCACGCAGCGCGATGTGGGCCGCTTCCGGATCGAACCAGAGGTTGAATTCGCGGCGGGGCGTGTTGATGAATTCAGGATCGTCGGTCTGCGGACTCAGACTGCCACCCATGAAAACCAGTTCTTTGGCCAGACTGGGAAATTCGGGATCAAGGGAGATCGCGAGCGCCAGGTTGGTCATGGGCCCGCCCTCGTAGATAGTCACCTCATGCGGATATTTGTGGACCATGCGCAGCATGAAGTGGGCGCCGTCTTCGTCGGCAGGTTTGGTGGACGGCTTCCCCTCCGGCATGGCGCCAAGGTCGCGGGGCGCGTGGTAGACGCTTGGAGTCCACGCGCCAATCCATGAGACGGAACCGTAGCGCTGCTCCCACTGTTCGGTGCCGGCCTTGGTTCGGACGAGCGGATATTCGGCTCCTGGAACGACGGGGATGTCGGTGCGTCCGATGATTTCCAACATGCGCAGCGTGTGCGCGACTTCCTCGGTGAGCCACGCATCGCCGGTCACTATCGTGATGCCGAGGACTTCGGTCTGCGGAGATTGGATCAGGAGCAAAATAGCTTGCTGATCGGTGCCCGCAGGTCCGGCCGCATCCTGATCGATAATGATCTTGCGTTTGGCTTGGCCTGGGGACGACAGACTTGTTGTCAGCACCAAGATTGCAAACGCGATCAAATTTTGTAACTGGCCCAACTTCATTGCTGCACCTCAGAATATTGGAAGGCGTGCCATTGTAAAGCCTACGCAGGAACTCCTGCCACTGATCGATAGGGATGCGTGAATTGCCGATCACGTGGAGCGCGAATAGAATGGCGAATCACGGCTGATTCCGATTTTGTTTTGAAGCTGCCGCGTGCCGCCTTTCTCTGGGAGCCTATTCGCGTGCCCACCAGCCACTTCGGACAAACTGCGATTCGCACCGCACTGTTCGTCCTGGCATGGATGGCGGCTCTCCATCCCCCTGCGGCACGGTCCCAGGAATTGGGTACCGCCCAGTTGCAGGGGCACGTGCGCGATGCCAGTGGAAAATTGATGGTGAACGCAACTGTATCCTTACACCTCCCGGGCGGCGGGCGCATGCTGGACACCATGAGTCTTGCTATTCCGACACAGATTGCGATCACGGATGGGGAGGGAGCATATCGCTTCACGGCGATTCAAGGCGGCGACTACATTCTGAAAGTAACAATGCCCGGCTATCTTGCCGGAATTGTCTACACCGTGAGCATCGGCCACAAAGCGATGGAAACGATTGACGTTGTTCTGAAGCCCACCAAGGCTGCTGAAGCACAAACTTCTGCCGGAGTCGGCTCTGGAAAGGCAGGCGCGACTGCTCAGACGCCAGAGTTCTTTGATGAACCCCAGTTCACCGTTGCGGGCGTGACGGAGGGTTCAAATTCGGGTGGACATGGCTCCGACACAGTGGTTCGAAGCGCGGAGGCGCTGGCTAAAGCAACTGTTTCATTGGGCCGGGAGACGAACAAAGAATCGACACCCGAGGCGGGGCCGGCGACTGCTGCGAGCGAGAGTTTTTTGCGAGCGGAAGTGGCGCGGGATCCGCACGACCCTGCTCTTCATCACCAACTGGCCGAGGTTGAAGAGAAGCTAGGCAATCCTCTGGAAGCGGTGCGGGAGTTCGAACGGGCGGCTGAACTTGATCCTAACGAGCAGTTTGTCTTCGAGTGGGGAGTCGAGTTGCTGACTCATCGCGCGCTCGAGCCTGCGAACGAAGTATTTAAGAAAGGTAATCGCCTGTTTCCCGAGTCAGTGCGGATGTTGATTGCGCTGGGGGTAGCCGATTATGCTCGCGGCGACTACGAGCAAGCCGCAAAGGACCTGGCGAAGGCCTCCGATCGTGCGCCGAACAATCCGACTCCTTATTTATTTTTGGGAAAAATGCAAAGCGTGGTCGCCACTCTGCCGGAGGAGTCGGTGGAGAGATTGCGCCGATTTGCGCAGTTGCAACCGGACAATCCGCTGGCCAACTACTATTACGCGGTCGGTCTTCTGAGGGAATCAGCTCGGGGACCATCCGGTACGCCAGAGATGGAGAAAGAGCGTTTGGCGCGGGCGGAAGCGCTAGTGCAGAAGGCCGTGCATCTTGATCCCAGGTTTGGAGTTGCGTATTTGCAGTTGGGGATTCTTTCTGCGCAGCGCGGGGATTATGCGGGGGCGATTGCGGCGTATCAGAAGGCGATCGAAGTTACTCCGGAAGATGAAGAGTTGGAAAACGTTGAGATGCTGGAACAAGCTCATTACCGGTTGGCGCAAGCTTACTTTCGAACCAGCAAAAAAGTGAAGGGTCAGGAAGAACTTCAAATTCACGCGCGGTTGTCGAGGAAGGCAAAAGACGATAGTGCGCGGGAGCGGCGGGAAATTCGGGAGTTTGTGATTTCGGTGCGGGCTGGGGAAAGCGAGCCTTCGCCAAATAAATAGTACGGGCACGCGCCAGCTTATTTTCGACGCCTCTGGCGCGCATGGTTCTGGCCTACAACGAAATCTGCTTCACTGCAAACACGCGGGCGCGCCCGCGCCACATGAATCATTCACTGGTCTAGAATTTCAGCTTCAGCGCGAATTGGACCAGGCGCGGATTGTTCACCGTGTTGTTGATGACTCCGAAGCTGGAGGGCGAACTTATGTCCTGCTCTCCCGTTCCCGCAGCACCCCCAAGGTAGTATTGCGGGTGGTTTAAGAGATTGAAGAATTCAGCTCGGAATTGCAGATTCATTCCTTCACGGAAGGTTAGTGGCAGGTCTTTGATTAGCGAGAAATCTGTGTTCACGAAACGCGGACCGTAAACGGGAGCGCGGGAGGCGCTTCCAAGTTGTCCGGCGGGTGCAACCGCGAAGGCACAGGGATTGAACCAGAATTCGCGAGTGTGAATTTGAGCCGGGCAGTCGGTTCGGCCCCCCTCCGGACCGGCTTTGTTGGGATCCCCGACCTGGTTAGGACGCTGGAAGGTGTTTCCATTGTAGGAAAAGAACACTCCTGAAATATCGCTGCTATCGACAACATAAAGCGGGAATCCGGAGGTGGCCCGCTCGATCAGATCGACCTGCCAGTGACCCAGCGCTGCATCCACCGGAGTGCTCCAATTTCCGCCCCAGTGCTTCCCCTTGCCGAATGGGAGGTCGTAGAGAATGCTAGCGGTAAAACTGTTGTTAAGGTTCAATTGCGACAGACCCCAATCCAGCTTGTTGAATCCCGGCAGCGGCCAATACAAAGCGCCGGGGTTGGTGCCTAAACCGTCCGGCAAGCCGGAGTCAAAGTTGCGGGAATATGTGTAGCCGAGCAAAGCATAGAGTCCATGGCGAGTACTTTTGGTTTCCGCCTTGATCTGCAGGGAATCATAGCGGGCTTTCCCAATGCTGTTGTTGCTGTCGACGCTTTGAAACGGATTTGCATAAGGGAAAAATCCAAAACCGCAGCCGAGGGTATAACCCGGAGTGCCGCAAGCCGCGGGATCATTGAGATTTTCATTGACTTGGCCCACGAGAATGTGGGCGCTGCGGGTTCCCGCATAGCCTGCTGTCAGCACGACATTTCCGGGCAATTGGCGCTCAACGTTCAAATTAAACTGCTGAATCGTACCTTGTTTGAAATTGCGATTCTGGGATTGAATCGTTCCGCTATAGGAGCCGGGGCTCTGGGGCGACGTAAGGAGAACACCGCCAGGCTGTTGCAGAAAGCCATTCTGTAGACCGCAATTGGGGTTACCGAATGGAGTACAGAGGCCTGAAAGGAAACTCACCCCGGGAAAGTTATCTGGATCCACCTCAGCATAATAAGGCGGGTTCTGCCACAGTCCCTGTCCTCCCTGGTCCCAGGAGGAATCGTGATTGATGCCATAGCCCCCGCGAATGACCGTTTTGTCGCTTCCAAATGGCTTCCATGCTAGACCGATGCGGGGTTCCAATGCTCTCTTATCAAACTGAATGCCGACTCGCCCATCAGTCGTGATGCAATTCGAGCAACCGGCGATTGCCGGACTGCCCGTCGGAACATACCAGGTTTTCGTGAAAACGTCGTAGTTCGCCTGGCGATTATTGACTTCCGTTGTTGGCGGCACCAGAGCCCAAGCAAAACCTAGGTTCAAGGTAAGGTTGGAGGTAACGCGCCAATTGTCCTGAACGAAGGGGCGGTACAGTTTAAAGCGGCGGCCAGTAGTGGCGCCCAGGAAGGTTTGATCGTGCGCCGCAAATACCCCCGTCGCGCCCAGAAGCAGATCTCCAATATTGTCGCCGGTCGCGGCGCCGAGGTTTACGATATAGCCATCCTGAAATGCGTTGTTGCGCACGTTCATCTGATTGGCGCGAAAAGTCATGCCAATCGCGATGTCGTGTTTGCCGCGGATGAGGTGAACGGTGTCGGAAACCGAATAGACGTTGGTCCCGCCTTGATAAGGCGCGAATCCGCGATCTCCGATAGAAAAATAGCTGCTCATCTGGAAAGATGTTAGACCGCAACTTTCGCAGTCCTTCGTGGATTGGTTCAGACTCGCGGGATAGCCGGTGATGCTGTCGCAGGCCGCCCCGAGATCTGCGCCCGGAATGCCCAGCTTCGCTGCTTCGCACGTTCCAGTTCCGTATGAATTGATGTGGTTAAAAATCCGGTTGTAACCGGCGCTGAACTGGTTGATCAAGTTAGGGGAGAATACATGCGTTTCAGAAAGAGCCAGGTTGCGGCCATGATTTTCGATGTGCTGGTTGCTGCCAAAAGCGTTCTGTTCGGACCATGTCGGCGAACCGCCGGGGACGAAGTTGGTCGCCTGATCGTAGCTGAAGCGAGCAAAGACAGAGTCTTTGTTGGATAGATTGTGATCTAGACGGATGTCCCACGTTCCTTCGTTGAGCCTTCGGACTGGCTGGTTGGCATAGTTAAAGCCGGCGGTACCCGGCGGAACATTAGGCGCGGGATAAAGCGCGGCCACGTTCGCGCCGGCGGAGTTAACCAGAGCTTTCGGAATGACGTTGCAAGTAGTACCTAGGGTCTGACTTCCGTCGGCAAGAACCGGTTCGGGTGTCGTGCTGTTTCCGACGCATTGAAAGGTCGTCGGCTCCGCTCCGGTTGCATAGGGGTTTGTGAGTTGCTTGCCAAAGGGGTTATCGCTGAAGTTGTAATTGCCATTTGCGTCGGGCGTCACCATGCCAGGAGTGGGAACGTAGCCCGTAAAAGACTGGCCAGCGCGCTGGATCTTGGCCTGATAGTCGGCAAAGAAAAACGTCTTGTTTTTCTGAATGGGGCCACCGAGTGAGCCACCAAACTCGTTGAGATCGAATTTCGCCGCAGCATTTAAGAACGGCTTCTCCGCGTCGAGAGCGGTGTTGCGGAAGAACTCAAACAATGTGCCGTGCCAGTCGTTGGTGCCGGACTTGGTAGTTACAAGAACGGTCGGACCCGCTCGTTCTCCGTATTCAGCGGAGTAGTTATAAGTGAGTACTTTAAATTCCTGGATGTCGTCGATGGAAGAGAAGATTGCGATGCCGCCTTCGTCGAGTTGATTATTATCGTTGCCGTCGAGCAGCCAGTCGGTGCTTTGTTCGCGCGAACCGCCAACCGATAGCGAGAACGCTCCACGCGTGGCGGCTTCGCTGCTGGCGGCTTGGGTGAAGAAGCTGTTTGGGTTGGTTGATTGCGTTGTGCCGGGAGTCAGAGTTGCGAGTTGGACGAAATTGCGGCCGTTCAGCGGGAGGTCAGCTACTTCCTCGGCGGTGATGACCTGGCCAAGCGTAGGGTTCGTGGTTTCGACCGCTACTTCGGTAGCGCTGACCTCAACCGTCGAAGAGACGGACGCGGGGTTCAAAGCGAAGTTCACTTCGCGCTGTTCGTCGACTTGTAAGCGGATATCTTTTTGCTCGGTGGTACGGAAGCCCTGAGATTCCACGTGAATCGTGTAGACAGACACCGGGAGCAAGGGCACCAGGTAGTGGCCGGAGCCGTCGGTTGTCGACTCGCGAGTCAGGCCGGTTTGCTGCGACGTGATCGTCACTTTGGCTCCGGCGATGACGCCGCCGGTCTTATCGGCTACGGTTCCCGAGAGGCTGCCGTTCGCCTGGCTGTAAAGAAGTGGGCAGAGGGAAAAGACCGAGGACAGAACCGCTACGAGCAGCGCTTTTCTTTTCAGCATTACCGGCACCTGACCTTCACTCTCGGCACGCGAGAGTGGTGATTGGGGCTCGACTCCTCCCGGCTGGAAGGTGGAAAGAGTTCCCTTTGTCGCGATGGGTCATATAAATAGATTAGAAAAGCAAAGTCAAGAGTTTTTGTGATGGCGAGACGAATGATGTGCACGGATTAGGACATTCAATTTTTCATAGTAATTTTTGCTGCTGACTTCTTAAATACCTTTTACCGCGGAGGACGCAGAGTTCGCCGAGATTTTCTAGATTTTTCTCCGCGTACTCTGCGACCTCTGCGGTTCTTTAGCCGTTGCCCTTGCTATCCGTTGGCTTTTGCCACTAGCAGAATTCCTAGCGAGTAGAAGACGAACATCAGGGCCAGATACACTTTTGCCTTGCCGGGGGCGCCATCGAATTCTTTCCAGGCTAGAACTCCCCAGAGCGCGGCGACCATGGGCGCGGATTGGCCGATCGCGTAGGAGATGGCGACTCCGGTAAAACTGGCGGCGACCAGATTGAAGACCATGCCGATGCCCCAGATGAATCCACCGAGAAGTCCAAGGGCGTGGCCGGAGATGGGACCACGGAAGAAGCCGCTAAATTTTACGGGCTGGCCAACAAGCGGATGGCTCATGAAATAAACATTCCACACAAGGCAGGAGACGAGCGCGCCGAAAGTGAGAAAGATGGCGGCGGCATAGGGGCCGAGAGTGCCATGCATGACGCCATTCACTTCGTGCGGCATGGCTCGCGTCATGAAGGGAGCCCAGAGGCCCATCAAGACTCCGGAGACGATGCAGGTGATGATGCTTTTCTTTGAAGTCGAGCGACCCGCAGCTGCCAGGCTGCTGTAGGCTTTTCCGTCGAGAATTACGGCGATCACGGCGCAAACTACGCCCGCGGCCAGAAGCGCGGCATTGCCTTTCGGTTGCTGAACGTAGCTCGTAATGACGCCGACCACGAGCGCGATTCCGATGGAAACAGGAAACGCGATGGCTAGACCCGCCATGTCGATGGCCGCGACCAGCAGCAGGTTGGCAAGGTTGAAAATGGCTCCTCCGACCATGGCGAGAATGACGTCGCTGATGGCGGCGGAGTGGATGTTGTGGGGGAGACTTGCGGCGTCGTGGGTAGTGGCGCCCATAGTGTGGCCGAGGATCAGCGAGATCAGGAAAATGCCGAGAGCGTAATCCCAATAAAAGAGTTCGAAGCGATAGTTCTTCACACCTTTAAAGGTGTTGGCCCAGGAGCCCCAGCAAATGGCGCTCGTGATCATCATGACCAGGGCAATGGTGAGACTGTGCGGTGTGAACATCGGTTCTCCTAGGTCGCGCCGTAGCGTAGCGGTGAGAGAGAAAAGTGTCAAGGGTTAGAATCGCTGATCGGGTCATTGGGCATAGGGTCGTCGGGTGATCGAAGGTCAAAAGCCTTTGAATTTCGATTCCGCTGGGAGAGAATCGATCATCTGGTAATCGGGTGCTCGAAGATCGATGGCCTTTGAGTTTCGATGACCCGATGTCCCGATCACCCGATTTTCTTATGGCGGTTGAATACAACTCGTTTCGCAGCTCTGCGCACGCCGTCTCCAACGACGGTGAAGCGATCTCTTCTTTGTCGGGGCGGCCACTGCTGGCGAATACCGGCATTCCACTCGACCTGGAGTGGGTGCGGGAGGTGCGAGTCAACACCAGCGCGGTCGAGCGGCGCGCGCAGTCGCAGGTGGCGCGCCGAACGGTGAAAAAGCAATGGCAGGCGGCGTGGCTTCTGCGAGCGATTACATGCATGGATCTGACGACCTTGTCAGGCGATGACACGGAGGAGCGGGTGCGCCGGTTGTGCGCGAAGGGACGGCATCCGATTCAGCGGGAGTTGGAAGAGAAGCTGGGGATCGAGCCACTACAGATTAAGGTGGCGGCGATTTGCGTGTACCACACGTTTGTGGAGACGGCCCTTCATGCGCTTGAGGGCAGCGGTGTGCACGTCGCTGCGGTGTCCACCGGCTTTCCGGCGGGACTGTCCCCTCTGGCGGAACGGGTGAATGAGATTCGGCGATCAGTGGAAGCGGGAGCGCACGAGATCGACGTGGTCATTACGCGGGCACATGTGTTTGGCGGACGGTGGCAGGCGCTTTATGACGAGGTGGCGGCGTTCAAGCAGGCCGTCGGACGGGCGCACATGAAAGTAATTCTTGGGACTGGCGACCTGCTGACGCTGCGCAACGTGGCTCGCGCCAGTGTGGTGGCGATGATGGCGGGCGCGGACTTCATCAAGACTTCCACGGGTAAGGAACCGACGAACGCTACCTTGCCGGTGGGATTAGTGATGACGCGGGCCATCCGCGAATATGCGCAGCAGACGGGCATGGCGGTCGGTTTCAAACCGGCGGGCGGGATTCGCACGGCGAAGCAATCTCTCGATTGGCTGGCGATGATCAAAGAAGAATTGGGTGAGTCGTGGATGCGCGCGGAGATGTTTCGCTTCGGCGCCAGCGGATTGCTGGGCGATATCGAGCGACAACTGGAGCATCAAGCAACGGGACGATATTCGGCGGAGTATCGGCATCCGCTGGCGTAGGTGTTGCAGCTTTCCCGGCTAAATGAGGGTGCTTTCGCGGAGCCCAGGTCGGCGCCCCAAAAACGCGCGCGAAACCTGGGGCACACAACTCCTAAATTCTTCAGTCTTCGGCGGGAGGCTTGGGCGAGCCTCTTGGAATTTCGGGGTCTAAACCTGCGGCGGTCATGATGGCGCGGCCCAGTTCCTCAGCAGAAACCGCAAACTTTTCGGGCGCGGATTTTTCCCCGCACACCTCTTCGGCGTTCGGGGCCACGAAGCGGTAGCCGCGTCCCACTACCGTCTGCAGATATTGGGGCTCATCGGCGTCATCCCCTAACGCGCGGCGGATCTTGCGGATCGCAGTATTGATTCCCTGCTCTACATCGACAAAGACATCCTTGCTCCACAGGGCAGCGGAAATCTCTTCGCGGGTCACCAGTTGACCACGCTTTTCGACCAGGAACATAAGCAATTGCAGCGGCAGACCTTCCAGCCGAACCGGGCTACCCCGCAGGCATAGCTGGAAACGACCGTAGTCGAGGTTGAACTCGTCGAAGCAGATTTTCTTGACTGGCAATGCAACTCCTAAATGCAAACGGAGAGGCGGCTGGCCGCGTCTCTGGGAAATAAAAGGGATGGTCAGGAATTCTGTTCCGTCGGGCGGGCGGTGTCAAGCGCCGGACCGGGAATTTCTTCAGCTCAGTTCAGACGAATTCAGACGGGCTCCATGGACCTTTGGGGCGACCGGGCGCATGATCACACTCACTTGCGGGATTTGCTCATCTCTCCTAGGCGAGTCAGATGAGTCCAGTAAGTGGGGGGTTCGGGAAACGGGGAAGGTTCTCGAACCTCTCAAACACCAAGATCGGGTTTGGGCACGTCACCTCACTTCAGTTCAGAAACACGCCTGTTGGAAGATCCGCTTGCTCCCTCTAGATTACTCCGCTCCCAGACCCCTTTCCCCATTGGTCTGACCTGGTAGGGCAGTACAATATTCCGCCTTCGGCGAAACCCTAGGGAACACGCAAATCTTGAAGATAGTAACTCCTGAAAATCAGAAATTGGATTCCATAATCCATAGGTATTATCCCGAATTGTATCTAT